>OJMI01004153.1_pt1 | contig 9993 bp, 7 predicted proteins | sample 1597131 | NCBI WGS metagenome assembly OJMI01 (sample SAMEA2452116, study PRJEB22498) | human gut metagenome | reverse complement strand
TATCAGAAGAACGTATGCGATATGCAGTTGAGACGCTTGGTGGTATTTCTATCGAGATGATGAGTTCAGGTGCATTTTTTAGTGAGATTGAAGATGACTATGAAGCGGTTAAATCCATTATCGGAAGACATCCTATGAATCAGTTTGAAGTACGAGGATTCTTAGAAAGCAGAGATGTGAAAGATCCAGAAGCGATGATGGAACAGATGAAAAAAGATGAAGCGATCCATGTGATCGATTACAAAGGAATCCTGACGTTCCGTTTAAAATAGTACAATGATCGGATTATAAAAAGGAGAAACAAAATGAAGCATAGTGTAAAAAGAGTGGCAGCAATTCATGATCTGTCTGGTTTTGGAAGAGCTTCGTTGACAGCAATCATTCCTATCCTTTCATCCATGGGAGTGCAGGTCTGTCCATTGCCGACAGCGATCCTTTCCAATCACACTGGGGGATTTGATACCTTTAGTTTTGTAGACTTTACAGATCATATGCAAGACTATATCGATCATTGGAAAGAGCTAAATATCGATTTTGACTGTATTTATTCTGGATTTTTAGGATCTGAACGTCAGATTGAGATCGTTTCCGGATTTATTGATGATTTTGGAACAGAGGATAATATGGTTGTGATCGATCCAGTCCTTGGAGATAATGGAAACTTGTATTCAACGATGGATCAAGGATTAGTTGAAGGAATGAAACGTCTGGTAACAAAAGCTGACATTATTACACCCAATTTTACAGAAGTAAGTCTTTTATTAGGGGAAGAATACAAACAGACAACAACCGATGAAGAGATCAAAGAGTGGGTAAAACGTTTGTCTGATATGGGACCAGATATCATTGTTGTGACAAGTGTTCCAGATAAAGAGAAAGATAAAGATTCTAATGTGATCGCTTACGATAGAACTTGTAATACATATTGGAAGATAAAATGCCGTTATATCCCAACATTTTATCCGGGAACAGGAGATGCTTATACTTCTGTTATGATAGGAAGCCTGTTAGACGGAGACAGTCTGCCAATCGCACTGGATAAGGGTGTGCAGTTTATCACACAGGCGATCAAGGCAAGTTATGGATTTGATTATCCAAACAGAGAAGGAGTATTGCTTGAGAGAGTATTGGAAGTATTGAAAATGCCGGTAGTTTTAGGTGGATATGAAATGATCTGATATTGAAAGCTAAAAAAGGAGGTGTCTGACATGTTTTATTTACTAGACCCAGAAAAATGGGAACGACAGAAACATTTTGAATATTATATGCAGATGATACCATGCGGTTATACTGTTACAGTACGTCTAGATGTGGAAAATCTGTATCAGCAGGTCAAAAAATGTGGATTAAAGTTTTATCCGGCATTTATTTACTGCACAGGAAAAGTTGTCAATGAGAAAAGAGAATTTAAAATGGGAGTCGATCAGGAAGGAAGACCTGGTTATTTTGATGTGATGCATCCAAACTTTACGATCTTTCACAAAGATGATCATACATTTTCAGACATCTGGTCTTATTATGATGATGATTTTCAGACATGCTATCAAAACATTATAAATGATATGGAAACATACAAAGATGTCAAAGGACCCAAAGGAAAAGAAGGGCAGCCGCCAAACTTCTTTTGTATTTCCTGTGTGCCATGGATGGATTTCACAGGCTACAGCACATGGGTGCCAACCGGAAGACCAAATCTATTTCCGATCATTACATTTGGAAAATATGTGGAAGAAGAGGGCAGAAGAAAGCTGTCTGCTGCTTTGACGATATCTCATGCATCCGCAGATGGATATCATGCTAGTATGTTCTTTGAAAGACTGCAGGAAGTATTAGATGAATTTGTAATTGATCAGTAATTGATGCATTGATCAAAGTTTATAATTCATTTTTAAGTGAAAAAATCGATGATTATAATAGCAGTATGTATTATGAAAATCCATTTTATTTATTTCCCTTGCAAAAATCCAGCCGAAGTAGAAGCGGACAACTTCTCCAACATTGATGAAATTTCCTCCTCAGACTCTTTAAAACCACCCGTGATCCACTGTCGGATCACAGCCATGCATCCGCTCACAATATAAATATGCAAAGAAGACAAAGCCTCCGCATCGTAATCAGGCCGGCGGCTCTGCCACATTGGCATGGTCCAGTGTTGGGTGGCAAGCAGAAGTTTATTCTGAAATCCTGGATCACCATGGTCTGAGAACAACAATCTTACCAACTGCTTATGCTCACTGATATAAAAGATAATAGAATTCATCAACTGTGAAATTGAATTTTCCTTCTCAAACTGGATCATATCTTCTTCTAGAGTATTTAAAATCTCATCTTCAATCGACTCCAGAAGATCCATCGGACTGGAATAATACGTATAAAATGTACTGCGGTTAATATCCGATTTCTCACATAGGCGGGAAACGGATATTTTTTGTATTGGCTGTTCTTTTAATAAATAAAGCAGGCTCTCTCTGAGCGCACGTTTTGTTTTCAAAATACGACGATCAGTTTTCTTCTCTACCATATCAAAAACTCCTTTAAAATCATATAAAAAAGATAATCTACAAAACAATGAAAAATGTTCGATAATCACCAAAAACACTATTTTGGTGGTTGTTGTATACACATACATTTATTATAATATACATATGAATGAAAAACAACAGTTGTATGATAAAAGGAGGCACAAACATGAACCGGCAAGATTTTTATGATGGAAAATTATTTGATGCATATCGTTATATGGGTGCACATAAAGACGGTGATAAGATTCGTTTTGTAACCTATGCACCAAGAGCCTCCAGGATATCGATCATTGGGGAGTTTAATAACTGGAATGAAGAATTTATGGAACAAGACGCACAAAGTGGTTTCTTTTTATTCTACTCCGACAAAGCTAAAGAAGGTCAGATGTACAAATACTGCATCTACGGACCAGATGGAAACCGGCAGGAACATTGTGATCCCTATGGATTTGAGATGGAACTAAGACCGGGGGCATGTTCTATTATCAGAGATATCACAACATACAGATTCAATGACAGATCATGGATGCAGATGAGAAGTGTCGGAATGGAAGATGCCATCAATATCTATGAGATGCATATGGGTTCATGGAGAATGAATAAGAAAGATGAGAATGGCTGGTATCAGTATGATGAGATTGCCAAGATGCTCGTTCCATATCTAAAACAAAATAATTATACCCATGTAGAATTAATGCCACTGTCAGAACATCCATTTGATGGATCATGGGGATACCAAAACACTGGATTTTTTGCACCAACGAAACGTTATGGAACTCCAGATAAATTAATGAAATTTGTTGATATGATGCATCAGGCAGGGATTGGAGTCATTATGGATTTTGTGCCAGTTCATTTTGCAGTAGATGGATATGGACTGAAATTATATGATGGAACTCCATTATATGAATACGATAATAAAGATACTGGAGAGAGTGAATGGGGAAGTTGCAACTTTATTCATTCCAGAAGAGAAGTTCAGTGCTTCTTGCAATCAGCGGCCAACTATTGGCTGGAAGAGTATCATTTTGATGGAATCCGTATGGATGCAGTGAGCCGCCTGATCTACTGGCAGGGAGATGAAAGCAGAGGAGTCAATGATACAGCGATCGACTTCTTAAAAGCATTCAATTTAGGTTTAAAACAACGTCATCCAACCGCCATGCTGATCGCAGAAGATTCCACTGCTTATCCAGGTGTGACAGAACCTGTATGGAAAGGTGGGTTAGGATTTGATTACAAATGGGATTTAGGATGGATGCACGATACTCTGGAATATTTTCAGACTGGACCAGAATATCGAAGTCGTGATTATCACAAACTAACATTCTCTATGGTGTATTTCTGGAATGAACGTTATATGCTAGAATATTGTCATGATGAAGTTGTACATGGCAAGGCAACGATCTTACAGAAGATGTATGGGGATTATGAAGATAAATTTCCACAGGCAAGGGCTATGTATATGTATATGATGATCCATCCAGGAAAGAAATTAAACTTTATGGGGAATGAATTTGGACAGATCAGGGAATGGAGCGAAGCACAGGAACAGGATTGGATGATCTTAAAATATCCGATTCATGATGCTTTCCATAAATATATGGTCAAATTAAATGACATTTACAAGAAAGAAAAAGCTTTCCATTATGATTATCATAGAGAAAACTTTGAATGGCTGGACTGTCATCAGGAAGAACGATGTATTTATGCGATCGGAAGAAAAACGGCAGATCACATGATCGTTGGAATCTTTAATTTCTCTGACAAAGAGCAGAAAGATTATAAATTAACGATCAAAGGACACCATACGAGAAGAACATTGTTACATACTGAATGGGAACAGTATGGTGGAACGATGAAGAAACGTAAAGAAAATATTCATCTAAAGAAAAAAGGGAAAGATAGTGAGCTTACGATCACACTCCCAAGATACAGTGGAGTTTTATTAAAACTAACGAAGAAAGAATAAGACAGAAACTTTGAGTAAAAGGAGATAATATCATGAAAATATACGATTTAGTAATTATAGGTTCCGGACCAGCTGGAATGTCTGCAGCAATCTATGCACAGAGAGCAATGCTTGATTTTGTTATGATCGAGAAAGAATATATGCCAGGAGGACAGGTTGTACAGACTTATGAAGTTGATAATTATCCTGGAATTCCAAAGACAAATGGAATGGATCTTGGATTAAAATTTTCAGAGCATGCGAAAGAACTTGGTGCTAAAAATATTACAGCAGAAGTTAAAGAAATCTATGCAGACGAAGAAATCAAAGAGATCATGCTTAAGAATGGAGATACATTAAAAACAAGGACGATCATTCTTGCAACAGGAGCAGTTCATCAGACTTTGGGAATAGAAGGAGAAGAAAAATTAAAGGGAATGGGAGTATCTTATTGTGCAACATGTGATGGAGCATTTTTTAGAAATAAGGTAACAGCAGTTGTTGGTGGTGGAAATGTTGCATTGGAAGATGCAATATTCTTAAGCCGTATGTGTAAAAAAGTTTATCTGATCCATCGAAGAGATGAATTTCGTGGTGCAAAGATTCTTCAGGATGAAGTAAAGAAGAACGACAAGATTGAAATCTTATGGAACACGATCGTGACAAAAATCGATGGAGATGAGGTTGTGGAGGGACTTCATATACAAGATGTAGATAACCATGTGGATAAGTTACTAGATGTTGATGGAATTTTTATCGCTGTGGGGACAAAACCAGCTTCCGAGCTTTTATCTGGAAAGTTATCAACAGACGAAAAAGGATATATTATCGCAGGAGAAGACGGTGTTACAAATATTCCGGGAATCTTTGCTGCAGGGGATGGAAGAAGCAAAAATCTTCGTCAGGTAGTGACGGCGGTGTCAGATGGTGCCAACTGTGTGTATTCAGTCGAGCGATATCTTCAAAATGCTTAATTTTCAGACAATTTAAGCTATTTTTATATAGTGACTCATAAATTAAAAATCAACCGCTTTTTGTCGATTTGTGCTAGTTGTATAACAAAAAGCAGGTTGATTTTTTTATGGAAAAATTACACACATATTGCTAACAAAATACCCACAAAGTTATCAACATACAGAAATGGCATATTTTAGCCAAAAATGAGTTACCCACAGAGTTATCCACATTATCCACATCCACAATTCGACAAATAATAACTGTGGATAACTTCAAAAAGAAACATATGTTTTGTTTACTATTTATAAAAAGATTTTGTTTTCTTAATCAGAATTATATGTTATAATGAATTCATACAAAAAAGGTAAAGGAGATGGGAGCCATGAAATTCATTATTAGTGGAAAGAACATTGAAGTTACAGAAGGTATCAAAGCAGCAATTGAAGAGAAACTCGGACGTCTCGACAAATATTTAGTAGACGATACGATCGTGAATGTAACTTTAAGTGTTCAGAAGGGAAGACAGAAGATAGAAGTTACCATTCCTATGAAAGGGCACATTATCCGTGCTGAAGAAGGCAGTGAAGACATGTATGTATCTATTGACCTGGTAGTAGATGTGATTGAACGCCAGATCCGCAGATATAAAACAAGACTTATGAATCAGAAATATGATGGAACAAGCTTCAAACAGGAATTTATGGAGCAGGAAGACGATGTGGAAGATGATGAGATCAGAATCATCCGAAGCAAGAAGTTTGCTATCAAACCAATGGATGTAGAAGAAGCTTGTGTACAGATGGAATTATTAGGACATGATTTCTTTGTATTCCGCAATGCTGATACATTTGAAGTCAATGTTGTATACAAGAGAAAAGGAAATACATACGGACTGATCGAACCTGAATTTTAGAAGATCGGAAGATGGAGGAGATCCTTATGACAAGGATCTCCTTTTTTCATACTTTTTTTTATAAAAAATTCAAAATTTATTGAGAATTTTTACAATTAGTTAACTTGCACCTTATAATGTTAAGTGTTACAATAGCAAAGACTATATAATAGATATAAGACTATCTTGATATCAGATGTCAGAGACAGAATGATCACAAGATGGAACAATCATAAAAAGAAACTTAGGAGATTATTTATGGGTTTATTTGATAAAGTATTTGGTTCTCACAGTGATAAGGAACTAAAACGAATCAGCAAGACGGTTGACAAGATCGAAGCACTCGATGAGTCCATGCAGAAATTGTCAGATGAGGAACTAAGACATAAGACCGTTGAATTTAAAGAAAGACTTGCAAATGGAGAGACATTAGATGATCTGTTACCAGAAGCATATGCAACAGTAAGAGAAGCCAGCAGCCGTGCGATCGGTTTAAAACATTACCGTGTACAGCTGATCGGTGGTATCATCCTGCATCAGGGACGTATCGCAGAGATGAGAACTGGTGAAGGTAAAACTTTAGTATCCACGTTACCTGCATATTTAAATGCGCTGGAAGAAAAGGGCGTTCATATCGTAACAGTCAATGATTATCTGGCAACTCGAGATGCCGAGTGGATGGGAAAAGTTCATAATTTTCTTGGATTAACTGTTGGTGTTGTTACAAATGATATGGAGAATGATGAACGTCGTGAAGCATATAACTGTGATATTACTTATATTACAAACAATGAATTAGGATTTGACTACTTAAGAGATAACATGGTCATTGAGAAAGAAGATCTTGTACAGAGAGATCTTCATTATGCGATCGTCGATGAGGTCGATTCCGTACTGATTGATGAGGCAAGAACACCACTGATTATTTCCGGTGAAAGTGGTAAGTCTACAGAATTGTACCGTGCATGTGATATCTTAGCCCGCCAGATGGAACGAGGAAGTTCTGATGGTGAATTATCCAAGATGGATATCTTAATGAACGAGGATATCGAAGAAGATGGAGATTTCCTTGTCAATGAAAAAGATAAACAGATCATGCTGACTGCAGATGGCGTGAAGAAAGTCGAGAAATTCTTCCATATCGAGAATCTTGCAGATCCAGAGAACCTTGCGATCCAGCATAATATCATCTTAGCACTTCGTGCACATAACTTAATGTTTAAAGACAAAGACTATGTAGTAAAAGATGATGAAGTATTGATCGTCGATGAATTTACAGGACGTATCATGCCAGGAAGACGTTATTCTGATGGTCTGCATCAGGCAATCGAAGCGAAGGAAAATGTAAAGGTCAAGAGAGAATCCAAAACTCTTGCAACGATCACGTTCCAGAACTTCTTCAATAAATATGACAAGAAAGCAGGTATGACAGGTACTGCACTTACAGAAGAACAGGAATTTAGAGAGATTTATGGAATGGACGTTGTTGTGATCCCAACAAACAAACCTGTCCAGAGAATCGATCATGACGATGCGATCTATAAGACAAAACGTGAGAAGATGAATGCGGTTGTCGAAGACATCATCAAATCACATGAGAAAGGACAGCCAGTCTTAGTTGGTACGATCACGATTGAGATGTCCGAAGAATTAAGCGCAATGCTTAAGAAACGTGGCATCAAACATAACGTATTGAATGCGAAATTCCATGAAAAAGAAGCAGAGATCATTTCTCATGCAGGTGAGATCGGTGCTGTAACGATCGCTACAAACATGGCTGGTCGTGGTACTGACATCGTGCTGGAAGATGGTGTTGCAGAACTTGGCGGATTAAAGATCATCGGTACAGAACGTCATGAATCCAGACGTATCGATAATCAGTTGCGTGGTCGTGCCGGACGTCAGGGAGATCCAGGTGAATCTAAGTTCTATTTATCTCTGGAAGATGATCTGATGAGATTATTTGGATCTGAAAGAATGATCAGCATATACAATGCACTAGGAATTCCAGAAGGAGAAGAAATCCAGCATAAGACGATCAGCAAGACAATTGAAAAAGCACAGAAGAAGATCGAGAATAACAACTTCGGTATTCGTAAGAATCTGTTAGACTATGATAGAGTTAATAATGAACAGAGAGAAGTCATGTACAAAGAACGTCGTCGTGTTCTTGATGGAGATGACATGAAAGAATCTGTTTTAAATATGATGAAAGAAACAGTTGCAAACCATGTATATCAGGTGATCAGTGATGAACTTCCACCAGAAGAATGGGATCTTGCAGCACTGAATGCAGAGTTGCTTCCAATTGTTCCTTTAAATAAGATCGTATTAACAGATGCAGAGAAATCTTCTGGAAGAGTTGATGATCTAGTAGCAAGATTACAGGAAGAAACTGTTGCATTATATGAACAGAAAGAAAAAGAATTTGAAGATTTCGATCTTCGTGAGATTGAGCGTATCATCTTACTGAAAGTTATCGACCGCAAGTGGATGGATCATATCGATGATATGGATCAGTTACGTGAAGGAATCGGACTTCAGGCATATGGACAGAGAGACCCAGTTGTTGAATACCGTATGGCTGGATTTGAGATGTTCAATGAGATGACAAAGGCAATTCAGGAAGAAACAACAGGTGCATTGTTCCATGTACAGGTTGAGCAGAAGATTGAGAAAGAAGAAGCTCCAAAGATCACAGGAACAAACAAAGATGCTGAAGTTGAGAAGAAGCCTTATGTTAGAAAAGGAGCCAAAATCGGCAGAAATGATCCTTGCCCATGTGGAAGTGGTAAGAAATATAAGAACTGCTGCGGAAGAAATAAATAAGGAGTTGTTTGTAAATGATTGAAGCAGAACAATTAAAATATAAATTAAACTCTTTTCAGGAACCACTAGAAGATCTTAGTGGTTCCCTTGCGTTAGAAGCAAAAAAAGAGAGAATTGATCAATTAGAACTGAATATGGAAGAACCAGGATTCTGGGATAATGTTGAGGAATCCCAGAATGTTATGAAAGAAGTCAAAAGCCTGAAAGGTGTCGTGGAAGAATATGATGATCTGAAAACAAAATATGAAGATATCGAGACTTTGATCGATATGGCAGAAGAAGATGAAGATGCCGATCTGATCGAAGAAGCCACTGCTTTGATGGATGAATTTGAAAAAACATATGAGGAATTACGTATTTCAACACTGCTAACAGGTGAATATGATAAGGATGATGCAATTCTTACACTACATGCCGGGGCAGGTGGAACAGAGTCTTGCGACTGGGCAGGAATGCTATACCGTATGTTCACAAGATGGGCAGGAAAGAAAGGTTATGGAACAGAAGTTCTTGATTATCTTGATGGGGATGAAGCAGGGATCAAATCTGTTACTGTGAAGATCACGGGAATGAACGCTTATGGATATTTACGATCTGAAAAAGGTGTTCACCGTCTTGTCCGAATTTCTCCATTCAATGCAGCAGGAAAACGACAGACATCGTTTGCATCCTGTGATGTAATGCCAGATATCAAAGATGATATAGAAGTTGAGATTGCAGATGAAGATATCCGGATCGACACATATCGTGCAAGTGGAGCTGGTGGACAGCATATCAACAAAACAGATTCCGCAATCCGTATTACGCATTTACCAACAGGAATCGTTGTACAGTGCCAGAAT
>OJMI01004144.1_pt1 | contig 10009 bp, 8 predicted proteins | sample 1597131 | NCBI WGS metagenome assembly OJMI01 (sample SAMEA2452116, study PRJEB22498) | human gut metagenome | reverse complement strand
GATGAACGGCAGGCCGAAATACTCCGTCAGCGAGCGCGCCAGCTCGCGCGCGATGGCGTCCATATTGTTCTCGACCCACGCGGCGTCGGCATAGTTGTCGTGGTAGCCCAGCTCGAGCAGGTTGGCCGGATACTTCGGCTGACGCACCTCGCCGAGCGCGGTGGTGGGCACGGTGCGCACGAGGTCGGGCAGCGGATAAACGCGCTTGAGGTTCGCGGCGAACAGGTCCGCCGCGCGCTTGCCCTCCGCGCTCGTCGGATAGTAAAACACCAGCACGCCGCGCACGCTGCCGGAGCTTTCCGGCGCGGCGGCGTTGGAGTGGAGCGCGAGATAGAAGTCAAAGCCGCCGAGGCGGTTCGCCTGCGCGATGGAGGACGCGGCGGTCATGTCGGGCGTGTTGCGCACAAAGCGGATGCCGTTGGCATAAAGATACGGCTCCAGCGCGTCGGCGAGCCGGTTCATATTGTACTCCTCGCTGCCGCTTCCGGTGATGTAGGGATTGGACTCCTGCGTGGAGGGGCTGAGATAGATCTTCGGCATAACGACGCCTCCTTTTCCCTGCATTTTATGCGCCGCCGCGCCGTTTCATGTGCCGGCTTCCCGACCTTGAGGGACGATCGGGCAAAAATAAAGAGACGCTGAAGCGTCTCTTTATTTTCTCGTGTTTTCGGGAGATCAGACCGCAGCCTTCTTCTCCTTCTTGTTCTCGGCCTTCTGGATGAGCAGGATAACGATCAGAATGGCGAGACCGGCGAGGTCGGTGACCGTGCCGGGAATGACCATCAGCAGACCGCCTGCGACCAGCGCGATACGGGAGTACCACTTCAGGTCGTGGATCAGATAGCCCATGAAGCCGGAGGCGATGGAGGCCATGCCGAGCGTCGCGGAGATGACGATGGAGGCCACGCCGAGGAAGGTGACATCGCCGACGAAGATCATCGCATTGTTGTAAGCGAAGATGTAGGGGATGATGAATGCCGCGATCGCCAGACGGGTGGCGTTGAGCGCAGTCTTCATCGGGGGCGCCTTGGCGATGGCAGCACCGGCATAAGCCGCGAGCGCAACGGGAGGCGTGATATCGGCGACGATGCCGAAGTAGAACACGAACATATTGGCAGCCAGGATGTGCATGCTCATACCGTTGATGAGGATGGGCGCGCAGGTGGAGGCCATGATGATGTAGTTCGCGGTGGTGGGCACGCCCATGCCGAGGATGATGCAGCAGATCATCGTGAGGAACAGGGCGATGAACAGGTTGCCGCCGGAGAGCTTGACCACATAGGTGATCAGCTTGCCGCCGAGACCGGTCATCGTGATGCACACGGAGATGATGCCGGCGATGCCGCAGGCGATGCCGATGGACAGGCAGTTCTTACCGCCGTTTTCAAGACCGTTGACGAACTTGCTCGGGGTCATGCGGTCGTCCTTGTTGATGATACCGACCACAATGGCGACGATGGTGCCGTAGATGGCGCTCTTGGCCATGGTCTGACCGGCGACGACCATCCAGGTCAGGACGATCAGGGGCAGGAGCAGATAGATTTTCGGCAGCAGGATCTTCCACTTGGGCAGTTCCTCACGCTTGAGGCCGACGAGACCGAGCTTCTTCGCCTTGAAGTGGACGCCGAGGAAGATGCCGAGGAAGTAGAGGAACGCCGGCAGGATCGCACGGACGATGATATCGGAATAGTCATAGCCGGTCATCTCCGCCATGATGAACGCCGCGGCGCCCATGATGGGAGGCATGATCTGGCCGCCGGTGGAGGCGGCAGCCTCGACCGCGCCGGCAAACTCTCCGGGATAGCCGGTCTTCTTCATCATGGGAATGGTCACGGAGCCGGTGGTAACGGTGTTGCCGACGGAGGAGCCGGAGACCATGCCGCACAGAGCGGAGGAGACGACCGCGACCTTCGCAGGACCGCCGGACGCCCAGCCGACCAGCGCGTTCGCGCAGTCGATGAAGAAGTTGGCGACACCGGTCGCCTCAAGAAACGCGCCGAAGAGCAGGAACAGGGCAATGTAGGTCGAGCAGACGGAGATCGGCGTACCGATGATGCCGTTGGTGGTATAGAAGATGTTGTAGACCACCAGGTCCAGGCTCATGCCGCGGCCGATGAAGGCGTAGAGCACAAAGCAGCCCGCCACGACCAGAATGGGAAGGCCCACCGCGCGGCGGCAGCACTCAGCCAGCACCAGCGCACCGATGATGCCGAGGATGATCTCGGTCTGGCCGATGGCGATGCCCATCGCCACAATCCTCTTGAAGTTGGCAACATAGTAGAAATAGGGAATACAGCCCGCGACAGCGAGCAGGATATCATACCACGGCATGGAGTTGGGCTTCACATTGCCCTTCTTCACGGGGTAGATAAAGAATGTGAACAGGATCACAAAGCCGACGAACAGGCAGCGGCGGATCTGGCCGCTCCAGGTGGCCCACAGGTTCATGTAGACCATAAAGAGCATAAAGGCGGCCAGCACATAGCGCAGGATCTTCTTCGGCGTGCCCTCCCAGACACGGGTGTTGGACTCGCGGTCAAACTTTTTCATGATCGCGTCAACGTCTTCCATCGTACCGACTTCAACGTCTACGCTTTCAACGACGACCTCTTCGTCCAAGACTTTCTTTTCAGCGTCAGTCATTGGTGTTTTTCTCCTCCTTTTTATTGGTGAACACTGTGACGTCAATAGAGGAAGAACTCATAATTGAGCGTCACCAGCGAATTTCTTCCACACAAATCACGCAGACTGATATCCGGACCGTCCTTTACCTTCAAAAAGAAGTCGTAAACGGTGGCCACGGCATAACAGACTCCGGTTCTATCCTGATGTATGCCGGTGATGAGCATGGCTCCGTCGTCGGTATAGCTGAGCTCCTCTCCGGGATTCAGCTCCACCTGCACGCCGGCGCCGTAAGCATAGTACTTACACTCCTCGGCATAGATCTTTCCTTCACTGATCTCAAAGGTGTCCGTCAGCGGATATTGGTTGACGGAATGCTTAAAGGTAATGGAAAAGCGATCCCCCTCGTCCATGCGGTAGCGCGCATAGAGCTCGCCGCTGTCCTTATTGCGGAGCGTCAGGTAATAGCCGGCGCGGGGAATCAAGAGGGAGGCCGCTGCAATAATCAAGACTATTGCAGCGGCCATGCTTATGCGTTGTCGCAGTTGCACTTTCGCACTCTTTCAGGATCGGGTGTTCTTACAGAACGCCGATCTCCTTGTAGTACTTCTCGGCGCCGGGATGCAGGTCGAAGGAGCCGGCAACAGCACCCTCGGGGCTCAGGAAGCCGAACTTGGCCTGAGCGTTGGCCAGGTCAGCCTGATTGTCGAACATGGCCTTGGTGATCTCATAGACGACATCCTCGCTGAGGTCCTTGGAGGCGGTGAAGACGGCCTTGACGGCGACGCAGACGGTCTCGTCCGCAACGCAGGTGTAGGTGTTGGCGGGCAGGTTATCCTGGACCAGGAAGGGATAGTTGGTAGTCAGATAGGAGACCGCCTCATCGCTGAGGGAGGGCATATTGAAGTTGTAGGCGGTGGCGAGGTCGGTCAGAGCGGGGGTGGGGGCGCCGGAAACGGTGAAGGCCGCATCGCACTGGCCGTTCTTGAGGGCCTCAGCGCCGCCGGAGAAGGAGTCGTACATGACCTTGATATCGTCGAAGGTCATGCCGTAGGCCTCGAGGACCTGAGCCGCGTTCAGAGCAGTACCGGAGCCGACGTCGCCGACGCAGACGGTCTTGCCCTTGAGGTCTTCAATGCTGGTGATGGAGGGAGCGGTGACGAGCTGGACGGTCTCGTTGTAGACGCCCGCGACCCACAGGGAGTTCTTGTCGGCAGCGCCGTCGAACATGGTCTCACCGCCGGAGCCGTTGTGAGCATAGTTCAGAACGTCGGACTGCAGGATGGACATCTGGGCCTGGTTGGCGGTGACGAGCTGGACGTTCGCCTTGGAGGCGCCGGAGTCGACAGCGGTGAGCTTGGACAGGCTCAGCTTGTCGCCGATGGTGGTGACGAGCGCGTTACCAACGGCATAGTAAGTACCGGTGGTGCCGCCGGTGGCGATGACGATGTCAACGGGAGCGGCGGGGGTATCGGTCTGCTGGGTGTCGCCGTCGGTGTTGGGGGTATCACCTTCCTTGCTGCCGCAGGCAACAAGAGCGAAGATCATAGCGACGGACAGGATGAGGGCTAAGAACTTTTTCATACGCAATCTCCTTTTTGTTTTACCGTTTCGGCAACGTTACCGCCGGTCGGGGACATTCTGCACAACGTTGTCCAATGTTGTGCATGAGCGTCGGCCGGCGCTTCTTCGTTTTGCAAAACGGCCAATGTACCTCTTTGAGGCATAGCCATTATAACTTATTGCAAGTTTTATTGCAAGATACTTTTGCACTTTTGGCTATTCGCACAAAATTAAGGCGGAATCCATTTTTCTTAGCCCTTTCTTTTTCCGCTCGTTCCGTTATTTCACACAAATTTTTTGGTGACGACAAATTTTTACTTTTTCTTCATATATAAATTTTTCATGCACCTTATTCGAATTTATGCAAGTTTTCCTTCACCGTCCGTCATTTCGGCTAAATCCAAGGCAAAAAAACAGTCACTCTGACGAGTGACTGTTTTTCCAAAAAGATCGGTTTACTTCTGCTCCTTGTTGTCCACAACGCGCTTGAGCAGGGCGGAGAACTCGTCCACGCTCATCGCGCCGAGATCGCCGTCCGCGCGGTGGCGCGGGGAGACGGTACCGTTCTCCATGTCGCGGTCGCCGACGATGACCATGTAGGGCACCTTCTCGGTCTGCGCGTCGCGGATCTTGCGGCCGATCTTCTCGTTGCGGTAATCGACCTCGGTGCGGAAGCCCTGCTCCTCGAGCTGCGCGGCGACCTTCTCGCAGTATTCGTTCGCGCGGTCGGTGACGGGCAGGAAGCGCACCTGCTCGGGCGCCATCCACGTCGGCAGCGCGCCGGCATACTCCTCGATGAGGTAGGCGAGCGTGCGCTCGTAGCAGCCGAGAGACGTGCGGTGGATGATGTACGGCAGCTTCTTCTCGCCGTTTTCGTCGATGTAGTACATGCCGAAGCGCTCGGCGAGCAACATGTCGATCTGGATGGTGACGAGGGTGTCTTCCTTGCCGTAGACGTTCTTATACTGGATGTCGAGCTTCGGGCCGTAGAATGCAGCCTCGTCGATGCCGATGGTGTAGTCGACGTCGAGGTCCTTGAGGATGCGCTCCATCACGCTCTGGGCGTGATCCCACTGCTCCTTCGTGCCCTCGTACTTGTTGTTCGGGTTCGCGGGATCCCACTGGGAGAAGCGGAACGTGCACTTGTCAAGAAGGCCGACGGTGCCGAGGCAGTACTTGGCAAGGTCGAGGCAGCCCTTGAACTCCTCTTCGAGCTGGTCGGGACGCAGGATGAGGTGACCTTCGGAAATGGTGAACTGGCGCACGCGGATGAGACCGTGCATCTCGCCGGAATCCTCGTTGCGGAAGAGGGTCGACGTTTCGCCCAGGCGCATGGGAAGGTCGCGGTAGCTGCGGCCGCGGTTGAGGAAGACCTGATACTGGAACGGGCAGGTCATCGGACGCAGGGCAAAGCACTCCTTCGTCTCGTCATACGGGTCGCCGAGGATGAACATGCCGTCGAGATAGTGATCCCAGTGGCCGGAGATCTTGTAAAGGTCGCGCTTGGCCATCAGCGGGGTCTTGGTGAGAAGATAGCCGCGCTTCTGCTCGGTATCCTCGACCCAGCGCTGGAGCACCTGCACGACGCGCGCACCCTTGGGCAGCAGCACCGGAAGACCCTGACCGATGCAGTCGACGGTGGTGAAATATTCGAGCTCGCGGCCGAGCTTGTTGTGGTCGCGCTTGACGGCCTCCTCGCGCTCTTTGAGGTAGGCGTCCAGCTCTTCCTTCTTCGGGAAGGCGACGCCGTAGATGCGCTGGAGCGTTTCACGCTTGCTGTCGCCGCGCCAGTAGGCAGCGTTGCAGGCGGTCAGCTTGATGCCGTTGCCCTTGATGCGGCCGGTGGAGTCGAGGTGCGGACCGGCGCAGAGGTCGGTGAACTCGCCCTGCTTGTAGAAGCTGATGACGGCGTCCTCAGGCAGGTCGTTGATGAGCTCGACCTTGAACGGCTCTTCCTTTTCTTCCATAAACTTGATGGCCTCGGCGCGCGGGAGCTCAAAGCGCTCGAGCTTGAGCTTTTCCTTGCAGATCTTGCGCATCTCGGCTTCGATCTCAGCCAAATTCTCCGGCGTGAAGGAGAACGGGGCGAGCATATCGTAGTAGAAACCGTTGTCGATGCTCGGGCCGATGGCGAGCTTCACCTCGGGCCAGAGGCGCTTGACGGCCTGCGCCAGCACATGGGAGCAGGTGTGCCAATAGGTCTTGCGGTACTCAGGATTTTCAAACGAGAACTGGTTCTCTTCGCTGATCTTGACTTCTTCAGACATATTATTTACCTCCATTTTCATTTGAGGGTGCAAAAAAGCTCCACCCCCGATGTCTATCAGGGGTGAAGCATCGAAATACTCCACGGTTCCACCCTGCTTGCGCATTTTGCGCCGCTTGTGTCCGCTGTAACGGGCGATCCCGTCCCGCTTGTTTCGCGGGCGGCTCAAGGGTGGTACTGCCGGCTCTGCACGCAGGACGCTTGCACCAAATGCGTCCCTCTCTTGGCGGCGAACTCCGGTTTCTTCCCTATCCAAGCCATTTTGATGATGGGAGTGTACACCCGCCGCGCGCGTTTGTCAAGCAAAAAGTGCGCACAGTGTGCGCACTTTTACAATAAATTCATCAAAACTCCGGCAGGCGGTTTTTGGGCGGCTTGCCGTCGTCCTCGTCTCTGCCGAGAATGCCCGAAAAGAGTTTTTTGCGCTTTGCACGCCTTTCCTCCTCTTTTTGCTTCTGCTCCGCCTTGTAACGCTCGATCGACTCCAGCTCTTCAATGCGCTCGCGCGCAACAGCGCGCAGCATATCCGGATTGGCATCGTAAACGATCGCACGCAACTCGTCCATCGTCATTTCCTCGCAGGCATCCCGAAAGCGCTTTTCGCGCACGTCCTCCGGCTCAAAGAATGCCATGCGGCCGCACCACGAGCAGATGTACATATCCACCTCGACATGATCGGTCCAGAGATTCGAACCGAGGCTTGAGCCGTTCATCTCGAGGGTCTGCTTCCCCTGAGGCTTCATTTCGTGTCCGCAGACGCAAAGCTTACCGAGCATATCGTTCCTCCTTTTTATGCACTTCCTGCTTGGGAATGTCATCGTAAAAGGCAAAGGTCTCTTCAAAGAGCTTCTCGCCGTAGGCGCGCAGCTTCTCGCAGTATTCATCGTAGGCGGTGAGCATCTGCCGCGCCTCGTCCGTCAGTACCGCGCCGCCGCCGTGCTTGCCGCCCGCCGTGGAGGTCAAAAGATGGAAGCCCAGCCCGTCCTCGGCATTGCGGACGACCGTCCACGCCTTGGAATAGGCCATGGACATCGACAGCGCCGCCGCGCGCAGCGAATGCAGCTCGTCTACGCGCTTCAAAAGCTGGGACACGCCGGGGCCAAAGCATTTCTGGTCGGAAAACACACGGGCGGAGAGAACAACGCGGAGCTCACGATCCATAGGGCGGCACTTCCTTTCTGTTGTATTTCATTATATCCAGGTGAATGCGGTTCGTCAATACGGCAAAAGCTAAGCGGGAGCATGCCGCTCCCGCTTTCTTCACTTTAAGGTGTTGTAGTGCGTATTTTCGCCGTCGAACAAGAAGCCGTCCGTGTCGTGCACGCGGCCGTTCGACAGCATCTGCCGGTAACGCACATCGTTCGAGATTCCATTGATATTTGTGCCTGTCAAACTGCGTCCGTTGCTGCGCAGCTGCGCGTTTGCGCTCTTTTCCGTCTCGGGGTTCAGATAGGTCTTACCGTAGAGGTTGCCGTTTTCGTGCGTGATGGTCTTGTCGCTGCCAAAATAGCGGCTGCGGTCGCTGGCGCTCGCGGCGGCATTGCGGCGGTCGACGCTGCGTGTCGTATTCTCTCCGTCGCCGTCCATGTCGTCGCCCATCATGCCGTCGCCGGTCACGCTGTCGTCTTTTTTGTTTTCGCCGCTCATGTCGTCGCCCGGCATGTTATTCTTTTTTTTGCCGCTGTCCGCCGCGCCGTTGTCGGTCGTACCGGTCGACGGGCCGTTGGCGGTGTTGCTGTCCTTCTTCTCCCCGCAGCCCGCGAGCGAGAAGAGCAGCAGCGCCGTCACAAAAAGCATGGCAAGGGTCTGCTTCATTGCTGCATTTCTCCTTACGTTCATCTCCCGCGATACCCAAGCAATAGTATGCGCACGAAGCAACAAGAAACCAGACGTAAATTTTGTCAAAACGCATGTCACCGACACTAACTCGGCAAAAAGCCTCGCAAAGTTTCGCGCCTATAGGCGCGAAATAATTATAATCATTTTTCTGACGACATGTGCGTCAGAAAAATACTTCTCGCCCGCAAGTGTGGAAATTGCTTGCCTGCGGCAAGCAATTTCTGCGCGCAGCGGGTGTAAAAAGCAAAAAAGAGGACACCTTACGGTGTCCTCTTTTTTTGAGTATTTTACTTGCTCGCCTTCGCGGCCTTGAAGGCCTCGATCAGCATCGGGGTGACCTTGAACAGGTCGCCGCAGATGCCGTAGTCGGCGATCTCGAAGATGGGAGCGGTCTCGTTCTTGTTGACCGCGATGATGCACTCGGACTCGCTCATACCGGCCTTGTGCTGGATGGAGCCGGAGATACCGAGGGCAATGTAGACCTTCGGGTGAACGGTCTTGCCGGTCTGACCGACCTGATGGTCGGCAGTGAGCCAGCCGGAGTCGATGGCAACACGGCTGCCGCCGACGACGCCGCCGAGCACGTCCGCCAGCTCTTCCGCCAGCTTGATGCCGCCCTCGACGTCCTTGGAGATACCACGGCCGACGGAGACGATGTAGTCCGCGCCGATGAGGTCAACGAGCTTCTTCGCGGCCTTGACGACCTCGACGACCTCGGTGTCCATATCGGCCTCGCTCAGGGTGAAGCTGGGCTTGGTGATCTTCACCGCGTCCGCCTTGGCCTGATCGAAGGGAGCCTTCTTCATCACGCCGGGGCGAACGGTCGCCATGGCGGGACGGAAGCGCGGGCAGATGATGGTGGCCATCAGGTTGCCGCCGAACGCCGGACGGGTCATCTTGAGGTCGCGGGACACATCGTGATCCTGACCCATGACCTTGGCGGTGTTCATCTTCTCGATCTTCTCCTCGGGCAGCGTGGAGGCGCTGCGCAGGAAGTCCTTGTAGATGGGCATATCGACGTCGAGGTGCGTGCAGTCGGCGCACAGACCGGTGTGCAGACGGGCCGCGCAGCGGGGACCGAGGTCACGGCCGATGTTGGTCGCGCCGATGAGGAAGGCCTCGGGCTTCATCTCGGAGATGACGTCGCAGATGACCTTGGAATAAGCGTCGGTGGTGTAGTTCTTGAGCAGGGGGTGGTCGCAGACGATGACCTCATCAGCGCCGTAGCCGCCAATGCTCTCGGCGAGATCGCCGACATTGTCGCCGACCAGCAGACCGCAGAGCTTCACGCCCAGCTCGTCCGCCAGCTTGCGGCCTTCGGAGATCAGCTCATAGGAGGTGGACATCATCTGGCCCTGACGCTGTTCGCAGAAGACCCATACGTTCTTGAACTCTTCGATCTTGGAGGAGTCATAGTTGGGATTAGCAAGTTTCACTTCGTTACGCATCGTATTGATCTCCTTTCCTTAAATGATGTGTTTTTCGAGCAGGATGCCGGCGAGCTTCTCGCAGGTAGCCATGTCGTTGCCCTCGAGCATCTGACCGGCGCCCTTCTGGGGAGGCGTGAAGGAGGTCAGGATGTTGGTCGGGGAGCCCTTGAGGCCGATGGTGGTAGCGTCGATGAGGGGGTGATCCTTCAGGGCGTTGTAGTCCAGAACGGTCATGGGCTTGGAGTAGCACTCAAACACACCGGAGACGCTCATGTAACGCGGGGTATTG
>OJMI01004143.1_pt1 | contig 10015 bp, 10 predicted proteins | sample 1597131 | NCBI WGS metagenome assembly OJMI01 (sample SAMEA2452116, study PRJEB22498) | human gut metagenome | reverse complement strand
GTTGCTTTTTGGCAAGCGCACGGATATTTTCGTATTTTGCCATAGGCTGCTCCTTGATTTTATCGTTCGGAATGGTACTTTGATTGTGCCTGTTTCATTCTGTGTACATAGTCCACCACGCTGTAACGCTTCATGTATGGATTTTCGCTGGGGGTTGAATTTTCAAAATGGATGCCATCCAACCGCGAATCATTCATGTCCAGCACGGCCTCAATGGGGATAACTTGAAGTTTGCCCAAAATATTAAGGTTTCGTCCAAATATTCCCGAAACATTGTGGAAACAACGGTCTCCGCACACCCATAACAGCTTTTTTCCCGCCGGTATTTTCCCAAAAGAACGTTTCAGAATTATCACGGAGAGGGGTTCTGCGCCGAATAGCTTGTAGTAACCTGCGGCTTCGGCCTGTTCATAGGCACGAATCAAATTTTTGAAATTCCACTGTGGCTCAATATAGACCCAGCTTTCTTGGTATCCCATTATCGTTCCAGCCTTTCCCAAAAAGATAGTTTGTTCCCGTAGCGTTCATCCTGCGGGCGTACCTTTGCGGCGGGCAGTTCACCGCTTGCCATATCTTCGACTTGCGGTAGAAAAAGTAGACGGCTGTATCGGTCTGCTTGGTCTTTGGATAAGCCCACGACTTTATCACCATTTAGCCCGCAGATGAGAAATCGCCCGCGCACGGTAATTCCCTCGTCATTGACCTGTCTGTTATATTTCAGTCGGCTTTGGGCTTTGCTGCATATCAGCCCGATGCGAGGTGTGCCAAACGGTTTTAGAATTTGGCTTTCACCCTCGATTACCTCGGAAACCGCAGTCGCCGCACTGGAAAAACCCGCTTGATAAGGGCAGTAGCTGGGTTCAACAACTAATAATCTTGTCATCGGTGTCCCCCCCTCATCTGCTGCCGTGCTGGTGGGCGCGGGCATAGTTTTCCAGCAGTTTTACGATAACCTGCTGCATCTGGTCGCTTGTAAAGCCTTTCGGAAAGTATCGTTCAACTTTTGCAACGGGAATCATAAGCTGCGGGTCACGCGGCTTTACACTGGGCGACTTGGCAGCCATAATATGCTGGATTTTTTCTGGTGTCAGTACGCTTTCCTTGCTGGCTTCTTTGAGCTTTTGCGCCTGTGACAGCGATGGTGTGCAACCCTCGGATTCCATGTAAGAGAGGAAGTCCTCTTGTTCTTCGGGGGTAAGGTAGCTAAGTTCTACGGCGGGGGTGGTTTTTAGTTTGCCATCATCCACCATTTTCATGAGTTCAGGGGTGAGTTTGTTCAGACGGATAAAGCGCTGCACTTGCTTAACACTTTCACCGGCTTCATCCGCGACAATTTGGTTTGAACGACGCTCATCAAAATTCGGGCCAAGTTGGCCCGAATTTATTTTTGACGGTCTGCCGCTCTTTCGCTTTATAGCTTCCAGCTTCATCTGATATGCTTTCGCCTTTTCACTCGGTAGAATATGCTCTCGCTGGCAGTTGGAATCTACCATCAGAATAATAGCAGTATCATCGTCCATATCCCGCACGATGCAGGGCATAGTCTCCACGCCAGCCCGCTGGCTGGCATGGCAGCGGCGGTGGCCCGCTACAATTTCATACCCACTATCTTTCCGGGGGCGGACAATGGCAGGGGGCATAACGCCGTATTCTTTTATACTGTCCACCATTTTGTCCATCTCGTCATCGTCACGGACTTGATAAGGGTCATTTCGAAAGGGATGTAGTTCCGCCAGCGGCAAAATTTGGATTTTCTCTAATTTTGCGTCCTGCCGCTCCTGCTCACTCGAAAAGAGATTATCGAGTGAGGGCAGATTGATGTTGCTGCCGTACTCTCTCATTCTCCGTCACCTCCTTGGCAAGCGCTTTGTATGCCAAACTGGCCGGGCCGTTGGCATCGTAAGTCAGCACGCTATGTGTACTGGCAGCGCTTTCTGCTGTGCGCGTACTGACCGGGATTTCTGCACGGTAAATTTTCAGCGCGTGACCGTAGGCGCTGCGCAGGGCAGCACATACATCCTTGGACAAATTTGTACGCTTATCTACCATCGTCAGCACAATGCCGTCAATATCCAACCGGGGATTGATACGGCGCTTTACTTGGTTGACGGATTTGAACAGGGACACCAGACCTTTGAGGGCGAAATGCTGTGCCTGCACAGGAATCAGCACTCGATCCGCCGCAACAAGCGATGCCACGGTGATGATGCCCAGCGAGGGCATACAGTCGATCAAGCAGTAGTCATATTTATCCTTAAACGGCTCCAATGCCTGTTCCATGATTTTTTCGTGCGCCATAACATTTACAAGGCTCACTTCCATATCAGACAGACCAATGTCGGAGGGAATGAAATCCACCTTTTCTTCATGGTGAATTACCACTTCTGGCGGCTTTTCGTCCTTGATAACAGATTCCATTAGGTCGCTGATTGTTGCGCCGTTTTCGGTGCCCGCATAGCCGAGATAGCTGCTCAAATCACCCTGCGGGTCGGCGTCCACCAACAGCACCTTGTAGCCCATCGCCGCAAGTGCTGTGCCAAGATTTACGGTGGTGGTCGTTTTACCCACGCCGCCTTTTTGGTTTGCAACTGCAATAGTTTTCATATTCCGCTCCTTTACCGTTCCATGCTGATAAGTCTACGAGCCGCCAGCAGATAGTCGTTATAGTCCTTGCCGATAGGCGGCTGGCGATCTTCCACGGTTTTGCCGCTGCCATCCAAGTGCTTGATAATGTCCTGCGTTCTGGTTCTACCGGCTTCGTCATTATCAAGACACAGAACAATGTGCGTTATGTTCGGGTAGTATGTAAGAAACGCATCCAGTGCAGCGTAATCCGTACCTCCCAGCGCCAGATAGTGAACACCGCGCCAGTTTCCGGTGTGCTGTATGATTTTGAGTGATGCGCCTGACATGGCATCTATGGGTGCTTCGTACACTTCCACCGTGTCGGCATTGGCAGCAGCTTCGATGTAGAACGGATATATCTTCTTGCTGCCGGGAATATCACGGCGAAACTGGATCTGCGAACAACCGCGCAAGCTGCCGCCTTTGGGTTCACCGTTTCCATCGCGCCCGACAAATACGCAATTCGGATGATCCTTGAAGCTCGTCTGATACAGGATTCTCTTTTGCTTGCAGACCGTCAGCACATTGGGGTGAATGCAGCGCTTGCGAAGATAGGCAGTAGCAGCGTAGTTGTTCTTATCTGGCTTTGGCAGCCTGAATTCCTTTGCCGGTTTCTTCTCGGCAGGGGGTGAGGGCGCTTTTACAGGTTGGAAAGAAGGACGGACACCGCCCTGTATCCGATTGATTTCCCGCACCGCTTCTACAAACGAAACACCTTCAACCGCTATGAGATAGTTCAGCGCTGTGCGGCCTGTAGCTTTCGTTTTGAAGTACGTCCACGAACCATCCTCTGCGAAGGTCAACGAGCTGTGCCCTTTGTGGCGGAACTGTCCGGGTCCTTCCGGTTTGAAGTTGTCCGGCTCGCACAGCTGCATATACTGGTACAGATTCATCTGCTTCGCTTGGGCGATTTCCTGCTCTGTTACACCGGGCATACTCTACCACCTATTCTGTTTTCCTAACTGTAATTTATATTCTCAGTATCACTATAATCAGTCTAATTATTATCAGTATTAGTTCCGTGTGATTTTCAAGAATCCAGAAGTGTGAAAATCACATATCAAGAATCACCTTTTTCACAGCTCTTGCTATTTATCGTTGCTGCGAAGTTTTTTACATAAATCAAATTCGGTCTACCAAGCCCCTGTCGCTTGCGCTCGATAAGCCCTGCCTGCTTTTCCAGTTCCACCATCAGGCGCGTGGCTTTCTGGTTGGCACAGTTCAGTGCATCCATGATTTCCTCCACGGTGAAGATAATGTAAACCTTGTTCTGTGCATCTAACCATTGATTTTTCAGCGACAAACTCATTCGATCCAGCAGAATCCCATACAGTACCTTGGCATCGGTGGACAGCTCCCTGAAGTTCGGCTCTGTAAATAGCGCTTTGGGTATACGGTAAAAAGAGAACTGCTCGGCTTGAGCGCCGTAAAAATATTCGTATTGCATCTCACTTCTCCTGCCTAAAAATGGGTGCAGCTAAGAAAGCCCACAAAACTACATTTCGTAAGCTATTACATATTGTACTTTTCACTTATCTTTCCAGTTCCTCTTCGCGCTGTGGTCGCTGGCGGCTGGAGCGCTTGTGCTCCCAATTCCGCAGCAACGAAATGATGACATTCTGCATCTGCTGCGGTGTATAGCTGGATGGGAAGTACTGCTGCACATCAGACTGATTTAGGAAGAATTTCTGTCGCTGATTCGGCTTTTCTTCTGTCAGCAGGGTATGCAGGTAATTCTCCGTCAGCGTTCCATTTCGGCTCATATCCTTTAGCGTCCGAGACTGAACCAAAGACGGTGTAGCATCACACATATCCATTTCTTCTTTGAGCCATGTCTGGTGTTCCTCTGTCATATAGGAGATTTCGACCGCTGGGTTGAATGCGATGCGACCGTCATCGACCATTTGCAAGATGGATGGAATTAGATACGTCAAACGAATGTAACGATGTATTTGATTACGGCTTTCATCAACTTCTTTACCCATAGCATCAAGTGTTCTCAACTTTGTCCCAAGTTGGGACGAAGTTGCTTTTCCTTGATGTTTCATCGCTTCCATGCGCATTTTATAAGCAAACGCCTTCTCACTTGGCAACACATGCTCACGCTGGATATTGCTGTTGACCATCAGGATCGTGGCTTCGTCATCGTCTATGTATTCCACTCTAGCAGGGATGCTTTCGATGCCGAGTTCCTTACAAGCCTCCCACCGGCGATGTCCGCTTATCACTTCATAGCCGACACCAACCTTTGGTCTGACGATGATGGGCGTAATGATGCCGCTCTCTGAAATACTATCTACCAATTCACTGAATTCCAGATCATGGCGGATATGGAACGGATGATTGGAGAATGGATGCAACTTATTTATTGGAATAGTTTCCTCTTTGCTTGCTCTGTAAGCAGGCGATGTTTTCTTTGTCATGCTGCGTACTCCTGCGGTTTTTTGATAGCTCTTAAGTACCCCGATTTGACCCCAAAAATGTACCCAAAAATCGTATACTTTTTGCCAAAAATGTACCCAAAGGGCATTTTTGCATAAAAAAAGCCCCTAATCACTGTAGTACAGCGATTAGGGGCTTGCTATGATTTATAGAACGACCTTAACCGTCAGGTCTTTCCATTGCTTCGGCCAAAGCACGCAGCCACGCGAATTTCGATAAGAACGAGCCTTGTCGTAATCCACATTTAATTGTAAAAATCTACGTGATTCAAGAACGTGGATTTTTAATTGCTGCCTGCTTATTGGGTCGTCATCATAGGTATGTACCCAAAAGCGCGTACTGTTTGTATCCTCAAGTATCCTATTGACGGCCCCATCCACTTTCTTCGCTTTTGTTTTTCCCGGCATGATTTTTTCCGCCGAAATCGAATGGTAATTGTACGTTCCGCGCACATTGCATTGAACAGTGCATGACTCTTGAAATAGATTTAGTTCCCAGATGAATTTCTGTCCATCGATGGAGAAGATTCTCGGCACAAATCTGTCCAGAAATTCCCGGCTGACTTCATCGTTTGGGAACGACTCTTGCCAGCTGAGTGCTTCCTCTACCTTTTCACTATTGGCAGCTCCGTTTTCTTGTTCCTGCTGGTATTCTTCTAAAATATCCTGCCGGTGATCCTGCCAAACGTTTTTGTAGATTTCTCGCGCCATCAATTCGAGCTTCCATGCTTGCACATTGGGGGCGCTGCATTTGGGGGCTACATTCCTCAGCGACCGCTGATAACAGATATATCGAACAATGCCTTTCTCTGCGCGGAACGCCCGCATTCTGGCTCCGCAGCCACAAAACATGCGGCAAGCCCATTTGTCGGCGTGTTCGCTCTTTCCATACAAGTAAGCCTGCGTTATATTGCCGTCTTTGTACGACTGCCATGCATGTCTGCGGCGCTGACATTTATCCCATAGTTCCTCTGAAATGATTGGCTCAAAACTGCCTTTCACCAGAATGTAATCCTGTTCGCTGTTCTTGATGCTTTTATGGCTGAGGAAATCATCAATATGCGATTTGTTGTATGTCAAATACCCTTTATAAATCGTATTCTTGGTGATTGAGAGAACCTGACGCGCGCTCCATTGTGGCATTCCAGATTTATTCGGTGCGCCTTCTTGCGTTAGTGTCTGGGCTATCTCGGTGCCATTTATGCCATCAGCATACCAAGCAAAAATTTTTCTGACAGTCTCTGCCTGACTTTCCTGCACCACAAGCGTATGAGCCTTTTTATCACGCTTATATCCAAACGGTGTCGGTCCCGCAACATAGGTGCCTTTTTTCTGTGACGTCTGAATGCCCGCCTTGGTGCGTTCACTCATTTTACGGCTTTCATCTTGCGCAAGGCTTGCCATAATGGTCAGGCGAACTTCTCCATCGCCACGCATCGTCCAGATGTCATCATTGACGAAGTACACTTCAACGCCGTACTGTTTCAGCTCACGGGTCGTAACCAAAGTATCCACCGTGTTTCGGGCAAAACGGGAAACCTCGCGGGTCACGATTAGGTCAAACTTCTTTTTCCGGGCATCTCGCAGCATCTTCATAAAAGAAGGTCGGGTTTTCATGCCAGTACCTGAGATTCCTTCATCGGCGTATTGCCCAACCACCGTCCAATTCGGATGATGTTCTGCAAGCTCCAGATACCAGTTCATTTGATTTTTCAGTGCTGATATTTGCGCCTCAAGTTCCGTGGACACGCGCCCATAGAACACGACTCTGCGCGGGCAGTTTTGCTGGTCTGCTTTATCATATTGCATCGGTTTTCCCTCCTTCCCCATCAGTATAATACTGCATTCAGTATTTTCAAAATGTACAAGTCAATGACTCAATCATGGTATAGAAAAGCCGTGGAAGAAGGTTCCTTCCACGGCATGATCTTTATACTACTTTTTCAATAAGGCACTGATGTTTCTTCGTTTTCTTGTCATAGTTGATAGCTACCAAGAGAAGATTTCCTGTATAGCCACGCAGCGAATCCGGATATTTCTTTTCCTTAATCTGCTGCATCGCAGTCTCCGCCGTTTGGTTCCACTTCAACTCCACAACAAGCGCCGGATAGTCATTTCGGTACTCCGGTTTTGGTACGAAAACGAAGTCTGCGAAGCCCCTGCCTGTGGGCAGCTCTCGAACCGGCTTAAAGTAATATTGCATAGCGCTCAGGTATGCAATCGCCAAGACGCTGCTCAAGGAGTTTTCATTGTTGTACTGGATGGCAGAAACATAGTCATCATGGATTTTCTCAACCTGAGTGGCTACTGCATCTCCATCCATATCCAATGTCGCATCCAGCAACTTCTCAGACTCCTGCTGGAACAGCAACATCTCATTCCAATGCTTGCTTTCCACCGCAAGTGTCAATTCCTGCCGGATTTCCTCATTCGGAACGAACGCTGTTTTTCGGTTCTGGTCATATCCCAAGTAGCCAAGATGGATCATATATGTCAAAACATCATCTTTGCTTTGGATATTAACGGTATCGTTCTTGAAGGTAGCAGTGTTTACTTTAACTTCCCCACCGGAAAGCATTTCAATGATTGCCGTTTTCAGCCCATCATAGTTCATGTTGATAAGGGGAACGATTGCTTCATAGGAAGCCGTTTCCGACCAGTAGCTCTTAAACTCTCCCTTCAGCATAACGCTGACAACAGCTCTGGGATTATAAACTTGGTAATCCCGCAGCAAGTAACCATCGTACCACTTTTTTACCTTGTCAAAGTCTTTGTGGTACTCCTCGCAAAGATTCTTAACTTCTTCTTCCGTAAAGCCAATGAAAGGTGCTAACGTGCCGGCACTGACCATGGTAAACTCATCGAAGTTATTCAAGGCCGACTGCGTTTTTTCCTTTTTGATTGGCAGAATGCCGGTGAGGTATGCAAGCTGAATGTATTTTGTCGGCTCTGTACCTTTGAATAAGCCTCTCAGGAAATAGATATATTCTTCTTGAACAGCCTTATTGGTCGCTTCATCTCGGATCAGAATATCCCATTCATCAATAATCACAATAAATTTCTGACCGGTCGAGTTTCTGATGCGCGACAAAGCGTCCGCCAATGTCAACACTTCGTTAGGAAGAACTTCAGGGTAGTACTCTTTTAGTTCCTCAAAAACTGATTGCGTAATGTAGGATATAATACTTTTGATGTCTGCACAGCTGGACAAAAACCATTGTACATCTATATGGATCACATCATACTTGTTGAGATGCTTTTTGAAGTCGCTACTCTTGCCGATTGTAAGCCCATCGAACATCTTTTCTGAATCGCAGCCTTTGCTGTAATAGGCTGCCAGCATATTAGCCGTATAGGACTTACCAAATCTCCGGGGGCGGCTATTGCAGATATATGCTTCTGGTGTATCAAGAACGCTGTTGGTATATTCCAGCAGACCCGTTTTATCCATATAAATTTTTGAATTCAGTGCAACTTGAAACGCACTATTATCCGGATTCACGAATCTTCCCATTTCGCCAAAGCCTCCTTCAGAAGTCATTTATTTCTAAACATTCAAATGACATTAGTATAGTCATATAGTACCATTTATCGATACAAATAGCAAGTTGGAAATTTCCCTATAATAGTACAAAAGGTACAAAAGCGCCGCAGCAGGGATCTCTTTCATAGCATGATCTATCATCGCAGACACCTCATCTGCTATGACGATGATTAAATTTTGCCACATGGAATCCTGCTTTCTGCATATAATCTTCAAAAATATATGCAGATAAAACTCGAAAGGCGCAATAAGCCACAAATTTCGATAATTTTCCTTCGATGAACCTGTCAGATGTCATCTGTTTGAACCATTCGGAATTCCCGAATAGTTGCCATCACGGTCTATTCCTCATCTAAATTATAATATTACCATTTACTGATTCAAATAGCAAATCTAGTGTCATTCCATAACGACACAATAATGCCGTGGAAGTATTTCCTCCACGGCACGATCTGTCGTTATAGCTGTGCGTTTCTCTCCCTCTGCAAATTCCAGACAGGCAACCCTTCCCGGCGCTTTGCCTCGCATCGCTTTGCAGCCATGCGATATGTTTTCTCGCATCTTGGCACGCTCGTGGAATCCAGTCATGGCGCTGCTTCCCCAATGCGGTACAGCAGAGGACGCTATTCACTTTCTCGGAGGTTTGGAACCTCCTAATACATAAGAGAACAGCGAATCGGATTTTTTCCACAACTTTTTCAATTTTCTTTTTTTACCAGAAATATATCCACACGCATATCTTTCCACAAACCGGGGTGGATCTTAATCCCACGCGCTTTCTGATACTCATAGGCTGTTACAAAGTCAACCGCAAAACTCAAAAGTGGTATCTTTTCATCCAGCACGTTCACCTGATTTTCTTGACAGCTTTCCAGCCATTCCACCAACTTACGCTTTCTTTTGGTTCGGCTCATGTTCAAAAAGAAATCCTGTGGACGACATATTGTCGCGCAATCGGGTCCAGCACTTTCTTTATCCTGCTTGCCGGTTTGCTCTTGCTCAATATCATAGGGAACGCCACTTTTATAGGTAACCATCGCTATCGGCTGCCTTTCCGATTGGATAGGCATGATCTGCTGCACATTCACCAACTGCAACATCCAAATGTAGCGGTTATTGCTTTTTACAATCCGGTTGGCATACCTGTCCAGAAAGCCCGGCTCTATTTTACCATCCGGAAAAGAGGCATCATCGCTGAGTGCAGCCTCGATGCTGTGCATATCTAACCTTGCTTTAGGACGCTGTTCCTGTATGGAACTTTGCAGTAAGCCTTCGACATTTATAATCTCATTGTTTATTTCCGTACTTCTGCTTAAGAAATCATCCATAGTTATGCTTCGGCTTGCCCGCTGGCTGACAAGATCGTCCAATTCCTCATTCAGCGCAGAGAGCTTGTTCTCCAGCT
>OJMI01004135.1_pt1 | contig 10028 bp, 11 predicted proteins | sample 1597131 | NCBI WGS metagenome assembly OJMI01 (sample SAMEA2452116, study PRJEB22498) | human gut metagenome | reverse complement strand
CATTTGGGGCGGGTCCAGTTATCACTTTCAAATTGTGGAGTATATGAATCAGTGAAACTGGAATATCTGCCGGTATTTCTGTTTATCTGATCCTCCTTCACAAATTGCTGGTTGGTATTATACAAGTCAACGACAACACCATCTGTTTCACATTGATAGGTATATCCGTCTCCTTGAATCTGTTTGGTTTCTTCATACAATTTAGACTGTGCATAAATGCCTGTAGCACAGCATAGGCAAACGATAAAACTGATTAATGTTTTCATGTTCATAATTATTCACTAACCTTCTGTTCCCACCACAGCAATATATAGTTAAACTTCTTTCCATGCTCGGTAGGGACAAACCATATATTCTTCTTCAACTCTAGCTCTATTTTGCGGTATACAGAGATAGGAATCGTGGCAAAATTTTCTCTGTTGGAGAATGAAAAACTCACATCAATGACTTTTCCTGTATCAGGATGTATATATAAAGATATATCTAATGTTTGTCCCTTAAGTTCCAGTTTTTGTTCCTCCGAAAAAGCATTCCTAACAATGGAATAGCATTTGGGACGAGTCCATGTATCACTCTCAAATTGAGGAATATACGAGTCTTTAATACTGGAATATTCTCCGGTATTTCTATTTATCTGATCTTTTTCTACAAATTGCTGCTCTACATTATACAAATCAACCAAGATTCTACTTGACACCTTACACTGATAAGTATACCCTTCTCCTTGAATCTGTTTGGTTTCCTTATACAGATTAGGCTGTGCATAAATTCCTGTAGCACAACACAGGCAAATGATAAAACTGATTAATGTTTTCATGTTCATAATTATTCACTAACCTTCTGTGACCACCAAAGAAATATATAGTTGAACTGCTTTCCATGCTCGGTAGGAACAAACTGTATATTTTTCTTGAGCTCCAACTCTATTTTGCGATATACGGAGAGGGGGATTATAGAAAAATTATCTCTATTGCCAAATGAAAAACTTACATCAATTACTTTTCCCGTATCGGGATGGATATATAAGCATATATCTAATATTTGTCCCTTAAGTCTTTGCTTTTGCTCCGCTGAAAAAGCATTACTGACAATGGAATAGCATTTGGGGCGAGTCCATGTATCACTTTCAAATTGTGGAGTATATGAATCAGTGATACTGGAAAACTCTCCGGTTTTTCTATTTATTTGAGATGTTTTCACAAATTGTTTGTTAGTATTGTACAATTCAACAAGAACACCATCCGTTTCACACTGATAGGTATATCCTTCTCCTTGAATTTGTTTGGTTTCTTCATACAATTTTGACTGTGCATAAATGCCTGTAGCACAACACAGGCAAACGATTAAGCTGATTAATGTTTTCATGTTCATGGCAGACCGGATATTTAGCATTCATTCTATATTAACAAACTCTCTGCTTACAAATATAAAAAAATTACTGTATAATTAAAAAAATATACTATATCATTATGCAATGGGCCAATAAAACTTCTGCCTTCGCCATTCCTTAAAAAAACGAGTAGAAGATACGGATAACACACAAAATATTTTTCCCTTTTATAAAGAGGTGAAAATAACCAAACGATAAAAAAGTGAAGAAAAAACTTGCAAAAAATTTGTTTGAACAAATATTGTGGGTATATTTGCCCCGAACAAACAATAAAACATAGCATTTTTATATGAAACATTCATTGGCAAATATACTGTTCTGGTGGCGCCGCTTACAACTCACAAGGTCGTAAGGGAAACCAGTCGTATGTATATGTGTCAATAATCAAAATACAGATTGTTACTAGCAAAAGAGGCTGTCGTACTTTACGGCGGCCTCTTTTGTTTTTTATCCCTTTCAGTCAATTCATCAAAAACAAATTTAAATAACAGACTTATGGAAAATTATCAAATCACTGAAAACGGCTATTACGGAGAATTCGGAGGAGCGTATGTACCCGAAATATTGCATCGCTGCGTTGAAGAACTGAAAAACTCATACGACAGCATTCTCAAAAGCGAAGATTTCAAGCAAGAGTTTGCCCAACTGCTCCGCGACTACGTAGGACGCCCTTCGCCTCTGTATCTGGCCAAAAACCTGTCGGACCGATACGGATGTAAAATCTATCTAAAACGTGAAGACCTGAATCACACGGGCGCACACAAGATAAACAATGCGGTAGGACAAATATTGCTGGCACGCCGCATGGGGAAAAAACGTATCATCGCCGAAACGGGTGCGGGACAGCACGGAGTGGCAGCAGCCACGGTATGTGCGCTCACCGGAATGCAGTGCACCGTATTCATGGGAAAGACCGATGTGGAACGCCAGCGGGTAAACGTAGAACGCATGAAGATGCTGGGAGCCGAAGTGCGTGCCGTGACTTCGGGAAACATGACGCTCAAAGATGCTACCAACGAAGCCATACGCGAATGGTGCCGTATGCCCGAAGAGACCTATTACCTGATAGGATCTGCCGTAGGGCCTCATCCCTACCCCGACATGGTGGCACGCCTGCAGTCGGTAATCAGTGAAGAGATACGCAAACAGCTCATGGAACACGAAGGACGCTCCAATCCCGACTATCTGATAGCCTGCATCGGAGGCGGAAGCAATGCTGCCGGAACCATTTTCCATTACCTGAACGACGAACGGGTAAAAATCGTACTGGCCGAAGCCGGAGGAAAAGGTATCGACAGCGGCATGTCGGCCGCCACCATCCATCTTGGAAAAACGGGTGTTATCCACGGTTCCAGAACACTGGTGATGCAGGATGAGGACGGACAGATTATGGAACCTTATTCCGTATCGGCCGGACTGGACTATCCGGGCATAGGCCCCATGCATGCCCATCTTGCCCGCACGCACCGTGCCACCGTAATGGCAATCAACGACGACGAGGCTATCCGCGCTGCTTACCTGCTCACAAGAACCGAAGGCATCATCCCGGCACTGGAATCGGCACACGCGCTGGCCGCACTCGAAAAGATAAAGTTCCGTGCCGACGACATTGTGGTACTTACCGTTTCGGGACGGGGCGACAAGGATATCGAGACTTATCTCAAATATATGGACGACGTTAATCTGCAAACATTATGAACACATACAAATACACCACCCGGCACAAGACTCTGCTTGGCGACCTGCACACACCGGTAACCACCTATCTGAAAGTGCGCGACCTCTTTCCGCAAAGCGCACTGATGGAAAGTTCCGACTATCACGGTTCTGAAAACAACCGTTCGTTCATTGCCCTCAATCCGATAGCATCCGTAAGCGTCAGCAACGGTATGGCCGTATTCTCCTTTCCTGACAAGGAAGAGGAATGCCACCGGCTGAATAGTGAATATACGGTAGACATAGCCCTGAGCGACTTTCTGAATCATTTCAGCATCTCCGGAGAATATGTCCGCTATTGCGGCCTGTACGGATATACCTCGTTCAATGCGGTGAAATATCTGGAGGATATTGAAATAAAACAAGAATCGCAAGCCAAGAACGATGCACCCGACATATACTACATTCTGTATAAATACCTGATTGTATTCAACGATTTCAGCAACGAGATGGTACTCATTGAGATGCAGAACGATAACGAGCGAAGTCATATAGACGACATAGAGAAAGCCATAAACAACAGAAACTATACCACATATCCGTTCAGAGCCAAAGGAGAATGCACCAGCAGCCTTACCGACGAAGAGCACAAAAGCAACATACGCAAAGGTATTGCGCACTGCAAACGCGGGGATGTATTCCAGATTGTGCTTTCAAGAAGATTCATGCAGGAATATGAGGGCGACGACTTTAACCTCTACAGGGCACTAAGAAGCATAAACCCTTCACCCTACCTCTTTTATTTCAACTTCGGCGGATTCCGGATTTTCGGTTCCTCACCCGAAACGCATTGCAAGATTGAAAATGGAAAGGCTACCATCGACCCCATTGCCGGCACTACAAAAAGAAACGGAGACCCCGTCGCCGACAAACGACTTGCCGAGCGGCTGCTCGCCGACCCGAAGGAGAATGCCGAACATGTGATGCTGGTAGACCTGGCACGGAACGATTTGAGCCGGAACTGCCACGACGTGCATCTTGAATTCTATAAGGAATCGCAATATTACAGTCACGTAATCCATCTGGTGAGCAGGGTATCGGGAACAATCAATCCCGGCACCGGATACCTCAAGACATTTACCGACACGTTTCCGGCCGGAACACTGAGCGGGGCACCCAAAGTAAAGGCCATGCAACTCATCAGCCAATACGAACCTCATTCCAGAGGTGCCTACGGAGGATGCATCGGCTTTATCGGAATAAACGGTACACTGAACCAGGCCATTACCATACGTACATTCGTCAGCCGCAACAACATGCTCTGGTTTCAGGCCGGTGGCGGAATTGTGGCACAAAGCACCGAAGAATACGAACTGCAGGAAGTGAACAACAAACTGGGAGCACTGCGAAAGGCCATTGAAATGGCAGAAGGTATCAACTAAAAAACACCGCATTATGAAAAGAATAGCAATCATTGACAACTATGATTCATTTACTTATAACCTGAATCATATTATCAGGGAACTGGGTGCCGAGACTGCCGTGGTACGGAACGACCGGTTCAAGCTTGAAGAACTGGAAACATTTGACAAAATAGTCCTGTCGCCCGGTCCGGGCATACCGGAAGAAGCCGGACTGCTGATGCAGGTCATCGCGCACTATGCCGACAGGAAACCGCTGCTTGGCATCTGCTTGGGCGAACAGGCCATAGGCGAAGTGTTCGGAGCCCGCCTCGTCAACCTCGACAACGTGTTTCACGGAGTGCAAAGCAACATACATCTGACCGAAAAGGATTATATTTTCGACGGTCTGCCATCTACCATCCCGGCAGGAAGATACCACTCGTGGGTAGTAGAACGGAACGGACTGCCCTCATGCCTCGAACCGACAGCTCTCAGCGACGAAGGCCACATCATGGCATTACGCCATAAAAAGCTTGATGTGAGAGGAATACAGTTTCATCCGGAATCGATATTGACACCGCACGGAAAACAGATTATCAATAATTGGCTGACACACTGACATCTCTGTATGCAACCATTCATTTCTTCCATCTTAAAGTAAAATGCAACTATGACAGATATACTGAAAAGACTCTTCAACCATGAAGAATTATCATCACAAGAAGCCTGCGACCTGATGACGGGTATCACACAGAACAAATACAACGAAACACAAGTGGCCTCTCTGCTCACCGTATTCCAGATGAGGGGAATAAAGGTTAACGAACTGATTGGCTTCCGTGAAGCCTTGCTCAACACCCGCATCCCCGTCAATCTGGACGAATATCACCCTGTTGACATTGTGGGTACGGGCGGCGACGGAAAGAATACCTTCAACATCTCTACCTGCGCCTGCTTTGTTGTGGCCGGAGCCGGATATCACGTTGCCAAGCACGGAAACTACGGAGCCACATCGGTAAGCGGAGCCAGCAACGTAATGGAACAATATGGAATAAGATTCACCAACAATCAGGAGCAGTTACGAAAATCAATGGACAAATGCAACATGGTATACATGCACGCCCCTCTCTTTAACCCGGCCATGAAAGTCGTGGCCCCCGTAAGAAAGGCATTGGGAGTAAGAACGGTGTTCAATCTGCTCGGCCCGCTTGTAAATCCATGTCTCCCGGCCTATCAGTTGCTTGGAGTGGCCGATCTGCCTCTGATGCGTCTGTATACTACTACCTTACAGAAACTGGGCATCGGATTTGCCGTGGTCAACAACCTCGACGGATATGATGAAATATCACTGACAGATGAGTTTAAGGTAATGACCAACAAGTATGAAACCATCTGTCGCCCATCGGACCTGAACCTCACCCTTGCACCCAGAAGCGAACTATATGGAGGAAACACGCCCGAAGAAGCTGCAAGGATATTCGACAACGTGCTGCATAACCGGGCTTCGAAAGCACAGACCGAATGTGTACTTATCAATGCTTCTTTCGCCATTCAGGCCATGGAACCGTTCAAACCCATTGACGAGTGCATTGCCATAGCACGTGAATCACTTGAAAGCGGAAAGGCTTTGCACACGCTCCGGTCATTCATTACCCTCAACAGCTAATCAACCTGCACCTATGGAAAAAGATATACTTACAACCATCCTTGAGAACAAGCGTTCTGAGGTGAAACGCCAAAAAGAAGCGGTATCGCAATACTTTCTGGAAGAGATGATTCAGGAACCTTTGCCCTGCATCAGTCTGAAAGATGCGTTAAGCAAGTCGGCACACGGCATCATTGCCGAATTTAAAAGACGTTCTCCTTCTAAAGGTTTCATCAACGAGAACCTTCTTCCGGAAGACGTGGTCATACAGTATGCACAAGCCGGAGCGGCAGCCCTGTCCATCCTTACCGACGAAAAGTTTTTCGGAGGCTCACTGAAGGACCTCAGGGATGCCCGCCCGCATGCAGACATACCGCTACTGAGAAAAGACTTCATAATAGATGAATACCAGCTGTATCAGGCCAAGGCAGTCAAAGCCGATGTAATATTACTCATAGCGGCAGCACTTGACAGGGAAGAATGCAGACGGCTGGCCCACACAGCCCACCAACTGAACATGGAAGTACTGCTCGAGGTACACAACGAACAGGAGCTGGACTGCCTCAACGAATACATTGACGTATTGGGAGTAAACAACCGCCGGCTCCGGACATTCGAAACCTGCATTGAAACCTCCTTTCGCATTGCCGAAAAGCTGCCGGAAGGAATCATCCGGATATCGGAAAGCGGAATATCAGAGCCCGAAGATATCATCACCCTCCGGAATGCCGGATACAGAGGGTTCCTTATCGGAGAGAATTTCATGAAAACGCCCTCACCGGGAGAGACTCTCAAGGAATTTATACTAGCCATCGGCGACAAACAAACCGGAATACCCACCACTTAACTTGCAAAGAATATGATTGTGAAAGTTTGCGGAATGAAAGACGCACGAAACATCAGGGATATGGAAGATGCCGGTGCCCAATGGATAGGACTGATCTTTGCGGAACAATCGCCGCGATATGTCACACACCGCCCGCAATATCTGCCAATAAAAGCCCGACGAATCGGAGTATTTGTCAATTCCGGACCGGACCTTATTCTCAACCGGGCGGAAGAATACGGGCTCGACGGCATTCAGCTGCACGGACACGAAAGTCCGGAGCTGTGCGACCTGCTCCGCCAGAAGGGACTCATGGTAATCAAGGCTTTCGCCATCAAAGACGAAGACAGTCTTGCAGCAGTCTACAGGTATGAACCGCACTGCGATTATTTTCTCTTTGACACTCCCTGTTCCGGATACGGCGGTTCGGGAAAACAGTTCGACTGGAGCTGTCTGCAACATTATGAAAAAAACACTCCTTTCATCCTTAGCGGAGGAATCAACCCCGCATCCATCTCTCAACTCAAAAGGTTTCACCATTCCCGATGGGCTGGTATCGATCTGAACAGCGGCTTTGAACTATCACCGGGATACAAAGACCCGAAACGTGTAAAAGAATTTATTGAAGAACTGAAAAACATTGCATTATGAACAGAATAGACCAATTATTCAGAAACAAGAAGAGCAACATACTCTCTGTTTACTTTTGTGCAGGGGCAAACAAAGGAACTGCCACAGGTGAAATCATCCGGATGCTGGAACAGAAAGGCATCGACATGATTGAAATAGGAATTCCGTTCAGCGACCCGATGGCCGACGGAATCATCATACAAGAGGCCGCAACACAGGCTTTGCGAAACGGAATGACGCTGAGAAAACTTTTCTCCGAACTGGAAGACATCAGAAAAGACACCAGCTTGCCACTCATCATGATGGGATATCTCAACCCCATCATGCAATACGGATTCGAAAACTTCTGCCGACAGTGCCGCCATTGTGGAATTGACGGAATCATCATCCCCGACCTTCCCCTTCAGGAATATATGGCAGAATTCAAAGACACGGCCCGTCTGTACGGGCTGAAAGTTATCATGCTCATTACTCCGGAGACGTCCGACCGGCGCATCCGCTACATTGACAACAATACCGACGGATTCATCTACATGGTTTCATCGGCCGGAACTACCGGTGCACAAGCTGCATTCGACCGGCAGCGGATGGAATATTTCGAACGAATAGAAAACATGCATCTGAAAAATCCGCACCTGATAGGATTCGGCATCTCAAACCGGCAGACTTATGAAACAGCTAACGCACATGCCTCAGGATGCATCATCGGAAGCAAGTTTGTAAGCCTGCTCAATGAAGAGAAGGGCAATGCCGAACGGGCTGCCGACCGTCTGTTCAACGCACTAAAACAATAAGAATCACAGAATGATTGCACAATATAAAAGAAAGATTTACTTTTATATGCAAAAACCTGCAACATGATTAACGAATACAACCTGTCACAAATAGACTTGTCGATGCTGAAGGAGTTTATCCTTCAAAACGGAACATTAAGGCAAATAGCCAGAAAGGATTATCTGATCCGACAGAACGAAACCAGTCCATTTGTCGGGTTCATTACTGAGGGAATGTTTCGCTATACACGTACAGACAGTGCAGGAAAAGAACATATAATAGGCTACAGTTTCAAAGACGATTTCATTGGCGAATACAGCGCCAACCTGTGTCATCGTTCCTCCATAGCCAATATCCAGGCCATCAAAGACAGTTCGGTATATCTTGTCAGACATACCGAACTGGAACGGTTCTGGAATTTATCGGCCGAACACCAACGTTTAGGCCGCATTGTTGCCGAGCAGCTGTTTGTCATGACGTACAGAAGACTGATAGACAGCTATTGCAGCACACCGGAAGAACGATACATTGATCTGATGAAACGGTACCCCGACCTCAAGGAAATGATTCCTCTGAAAGAAATCGCCTCATTCATCGGAGTCACTCCCGAAACTGTAAGCAGTATCCGAAGAAAACTACTGAACCCATAAACTCTTGAAATATTTCAAGAAAAAACAATCCGAAAGCCCCTACTTTTGCTTCAGAAAACAAATAACAGGATCAAAAGTATGAAGAGAATCATCATTATCGGAGCATCTTCGGGAATAGGAAAGGAAATAGCCGGTCTGTATGCCCGAACAAACGTAAAAATAGCATTAGTAGGACGCCGGGAAGACAAGCTCAGAGAAACAGCACAATCTAATCCGGAAAAATATACATATAAGGTATGTGATGTATCGGATACGGAACAGACAGCCGAATGTCTTGCAACACTGGCATCCGAACTGGGGGGCATAGACGTCATGGTTCTTTCTGCCGGCACCGGAGAACTGAATATTCCCCTCGACTTTCATGTAGAAAAAGAAACCATCCAGACCAACATACTCGGATGGACATTTATAGCAGACTGGATTTTCAGATATTTCAAACAGCAGAAACACGGACATCTGGTTGCCATCTCTTCGATTGGCGGACTGAAAGGTGACGGTATAGCTCCGGCATACAATGCATCGAAAGCTTATCAGATAAATTATCTGGAAGGACTTGGCAAGAAAGCAGCCAAAGAACGCTTACCTATATTTATTACCGACATACGTCCCGGATTTGTAAATACCTCCATGGCCAAAGGTGACGGACTTTTCTGGGTTGCTCCACTGGAAAAAGCCGGAAAGCAGATTTACAAAGCTATACAGAAAAAGAAAAAAGTAGCTTACATCACCCGAAGATGGCAGTTCGTTGCACTGATACTAAAACTTATCCCGCGTACCGTATACTGTAAAGTGTGAATCGAAAAACCGAACGGAATACAAAAAAAGTCCTGCAAAAACAAAGTCTTGCAGGACTTACAGATTTAATACTCAAAATATTCAGCGGAGAGACAGGCTCTCGAACTTATACTTTCACAGAATATCATAAAACCGCAAACAACTGATAATCAAGTGCAAATTACAATATAGAGTAAAACTAAATGTTTCTAAATGTCTTTTGCTATCTCAATAATTGGGTGTATATTTGGGTGTAGAATTTCAAACGCACCCAATTATG
>OJMI01004119.1_pt1 | contig 10061 bp, 9 predicted proteins | sample 1597131 | NCBI WGS metagenome assembly OJMI01 (sample SAMEA2452116, study PRJEB22498) | human gut metagenome | reverse complement strand
AGAAAATCACGGTATATGATATGGACGATGCCGAAAGGCTGGCAGCGGAAATCCGCACAAGCGATATCCTTTCCAATGCCACAAGGGTTGGGATGCACCCCTTGGAGAATATCAGCATCATCACAGACCACTCCTTGTTCCGTAAGGAGCTGGTAGTCACCGATGTGGTCTATGAGCCCGAAAAAACAAAGCTTTTACAGGATGCCGAAGCGGCAGGCTGCAAAACAGTCGGCGGTCTGGGGATGCTCATCTATCAGGGCGCGGCGGCAGCAAAGCTGTATACCGGCTTGGATATGCCTGTAGAAGAGGTCAAGGAAAAATTTTTCCAAAAATAAAATGCTTCAAAAATAAAGAGAGTCAGAAATTTGAGAAAAGAGGGAAGAAATGAATCAGAAAAAGTATTATCCTACGGCGGTGGCGTTATACATCACCTACTTCATTCTTGGTATTGCCGTAACGATTATGGGTCAGTATAAGCAAAGCTTTGCAGCCATGTGGGGTGCAAATCAGCTGGCAGACGGCAGCTTCGATGTCAGCAAGGTTATGGCAATCATTGCGGCTGTCGGTCTGGGGCGGTTAATTGCCTTTCCGTTTGCAGGGCCCTTTTCCGATAAATACGGCAGACGACTGAGCGCATTGGTCGGCGTGGTGTTCTTTGCCATCTTCTTTATCGGCATTACCTTTACACACAGTACGGTTTTGGCATATATCCTGATGATTTGCAGCGGCATGGCAAACCTCCTTTTATGGAATTGGGTTTATTTGCTTTTCGGCCCTTACGCATTGCAACGTCTGCTTTATCTGCGCCGTCATTATACTACCATACACCGAAACACATTTCAATAACAATCCTCCGACATGCGGGAAGTTTCCTCCGATCCGCTTTAAAAGCTGCCGCATTATGCTTTAGAATAACGGGTGACGAAAAAAACATGCGCTGTTATGAAGCAGCTTCCGACGAAAAAAACATGTGCTGCCGCGGAGCGGCTTCCGCAGCACTGCATGCCGTGCATTTTGCGGCTGCTTACGCAATAGAATTACGGAGGAAAAAATCAATGGAAACACAAAAGCCGAAAACTTACGGCTACGCCCGCGTCTCAGGCGCGGATCAGAACGAGGCGCGTCAGCTGACCGCCTTTCAGGAACTCGGCATTCCGCCCGAATGCATTTTCACGGATAAACAGTCCGGCAAGGATTTCAATCGACCGCAATACAGGCGGCTTGTGAAAAAGCTTCGCCCCGGTGACCTGCTGTATGTGCTGAGCATCGACCGACTCGGCAGGGATTACGAGGAAATCGGGCGGCAATGGCGCATTTTGACAAAGGAAAAATGTGTTGACATCTGCGTAATCGACATGCCTCTGCTGGACACGCGGCAGGGCAAGGATCTTATGGGAACGTTCATTGCGGATCTCGTGCTTCAGATTCTTTCATTCGTTGCACAAAGCGAACGCGAAAACATCAAAAAGAGGCAGGCGCAGGGTATCGCCGCCGCAAAGCAGCGCGGGGTTCGGTTCGGAAGGCCGGAAAAACCCCTCCCGGATGATTTCGGAGAACTCGTGCTGCGTTGGGAAAGCAAGGATCTGTCATTTGAAGCTGTTCTTCGAATGTGCGGCATGAGTCAGGCAACGTTCTATCGGCGTCTGCGCGACTTTCGGAGCGGGTCCGAAGAACCCCGCAACGATTCGTAATGAATTCACAACGAAAAAGGAACCTTTATCAAAAAGTGTACTTTCCGACAGCGGTTCCGATATAACGATTATACAACCATAAACAAGTTAAGTCAAGCATTTCGACACCGTTTCAGTGAATTTTTTCAGTTTCACTTCTCCCGACCTGATAAATTGACAACCGAATATTATCGAAAAATTCTCTCTCAAAAAGTACACCTTTTGAAGCAGGGTTTTGATTACTCGCACCTTAAATCCGAAAGGGGGAACACATTTTGACCAAGAGAACCGTTGAGAGTGCCTGCGGCAATTGTCGTTTAAAGGGCAGTTTGCCTTTTATTGCCATGCTTTTGGGTGCGCTCGTACTCGCTGCATCGTTCCTTTTGCCGTTCGGAACGGCAAGGAAGGAATATCGTGAATGGCTGTCCGCAGCGCCGGACAGGGTTTACGATGAGGAACTCAACATGACCCGCAGAGATGCAATCAATCTTTCGCTGATTGAACTTGCACGCGCATTCGGCAAAGCGGGCAATTTAGACAGCAGCTTTTCAATGGGTACCATTATCGCTGCCGCTGTATTCGCTTTACTGACGCTTCTGTTCGCCGTGCTTAAAAAGCCGATACCCGCAATCGTGTTCACAATGCTTGCGCTCGGCGCGTTTCTGCTGATTCTGAAGGATTTTGACCTTCGCGGTACATTTTCCGAAAGCAGCAACTATAAGCTCGGCTGCGCATGTTGGTTTGCGTTCATCGGAATTGCAGCCGAAATGTTCGGCTCAATACTGACGCTTGCCGAGAGGGCAAAAATGAAAAAACTGCACATAGTCGATGGCGGTGCCGCAGCAAATTTTGCCGGTGCCGCCGATGAATCCGAGAAGGGAGAATAATAATGAGTGGATTTTTTAAAGGATTCTTCAAGTTTCTTGCAGTGCTTGTCATTGCTGCCGCCGTTGTTGTCTGCGTTATCGTTTTATGCGTGTCGAAGTCTCAAAAGGACTCTGAGCCTTCGGGATCATCGAACAGCGCACAAACCGAGACTGTCCGAACCGAAAAGCCTCGTACTTCCGATAAAACGGAGCAATCCGGCAAGGATGATAAGGACAGCAGCAAGCCCACGGAAAAACCGGCTGCTTCCGACGGTGTTGACCCGGATTTTAAAGCTGCAATGGACGAGTATGAAGCTTTCATCGATGAGTACGTAAAATTCATTAAGAATTACGAAGAAGAGGGCAAACCCGTATCCATGCTTGCCGACTACACAAAGATGATGACCCAATACTCCGAATTTGCCGCGGCAATGGCTGAGTATGAAAGTGAAGAGCTTTCCGATGCCGATGCGGCATATCTCATTCAGGTTAACGCCCGTGTACAGGCAAAACTGCTGACATTGAACTGAACCCTGTCAGCGTTATCACACGCAAACGACCATGCAGCTGCGTTCCGAACCGATTCGTGCAGCAAATCACGAATGCCGGGGAACGCAGCCGCAAACATCATTAAAACATATCAATTAAACGGAGGAAATTAATCATGTTAAAGAAAATTCTCGCAATGCTGCTGGCATTTGTAATGATGCTCAGCCTTACCGCCTGCGGCGGAAACAAACCCACAGACAACGACGCCGAACCCGATGACGGAAAAAAACAGGAGCGGGTGACCGAGGAACCGGAGGAAACAGAGGAGCCGGAAGAGCCGGAACGCGATAAATTCGATGAATTCAAGCAAACTGCCACAATCGAAGAAACCATACTTTATGATGACAAGGACATTGTTATCACGGCAAAGGATCTCACCTATGAATACAGCGGAGTGACTCTCAACGTGCAGCTTGAAAACAATCGTGATGAGGATCTCGAGTTCTCGTCCGGTTCGTGCAACTCAGTGAACGGATACACGCTGTCCGTCGGGAATCTGTACTGTGACGTTGCTTCCGGCAAGAAAACTAACGAAGAAATGTATTTCAGCTACGATGAAATGAGACTGCACGGAATTTATGAACTTGCCGAATTAGGTCTTCAATTCACCGTTGCAGATGATGACGATTTTGAGTTAAGCACTGATTCCATCATTCTCAAAACTTCTGCCTTCGACTCATACACGTTCAATCCCAAAGGCTTCCAAGATGCTGTAATAAGTGATGCTGCAAAAGGCGAATTCGAATACAGCGTTGATTTTTTCGACACCAAGGAACTTTATAACTCCTCCGGAATCAGCCTCGTTTCACAGACAATAGTCACCACGGATGACGGGCAACAGCTTTTCCTCGAATTCGCAAATGATTCAAGTGAACCGGTTGTCGTAAGTATCGATCGGATGGCCGAGAACGGACTTGTTCTTAACAGCGGATGCTGGACATGGAGAATGCTCGGTCCATCAACACATCGTGTTTTTTCAATGGATCTCATTGAAGATCAGTACCGCGAAGCATTAGGCATAACCGAAAACGTCTCTTTTTCGTTTGATGTTGTCCTCAAAAACATGGATTTTGATGTCATAGATGAAGGCGAACGCGTCAACGTAAATGTCTCCGATTCTTCCGCTCCGTTTGATAAAACAGGGATCGAAGCATATAACAATGACGGAATGTGTCTTGTGTTCAAGGGTTTCATTGAAGATCCGTCCGAATACAGAGATGATATCCATGCCTTGTTTATTGTTGAGAATTCAGCCGGGAAAGAACGATATGTTAATGTTGATTATGATTCACTCTCGATAAACGGGTTTATGACTGACTTCACTTGTTATTCACGAACCCTCCTGGACGGCGAATTCGCAATTCTTGATATCGAAATCACCGATGAACTCGATATTGATGATTTCTCCGATATTACAGAGCTGGAATTTAAGCTTGAAATTCGAGATGAGGACTACATTCAAGTCAGCGAACCGACAGTAACCGTTCATTTCTGATTCTGCACATTTCAGTGGCAAGACAAACGCGCAGCGACTGCACCGTCGGCGCAGTACGCCGTGAAGCCGAGAAAAAAGGCAAAAAGCGGTAAAGCATTAACCGCACAGTCTCCATCGGGTTCACCCCGTCGTCCGCATCACATCGGCTTGACGATGTAATGCAAAAGTGGCTGCTGCATAAGTCCCAAAACAAAACCGGGCAACTCAAGAAGGGTTGTCCGGTTTTCTGCATTCGCGCATAATTAATTTGCATAAAACCCAACGAAAAGCGGATTAATTGTAAAAAACGAGCTGTCTTTCCGATAAATGCAGCAGCCGATTTGCCGGAACGATTCGGCATTTCGGACGGCAGGAACAGCCGCAGTGCTCGGGACGAGGTTAAAGTGCTTGACTTAACTTGTTTTTTATTGTATAATTATTATGTTAGGATTGCTGTGGAAATATATATATTTATGCCGGGCTTTAGTCGCTCGCAGTTTAAATCCGAAAAGGGGGGACACATTTCGGTCAAGAAAACCGTTGATTGGTCTGCAGCAGTTCAACCGATTGCATAACGATGTTTGCCAAACAATCCGATTTTGCCGCATTAACGGTTGAATTCAAAAGCAAAGATTTGTCCGATGCCATTGAACCGAACCATGCCGGCATTATCACACCCAAACGCCCGTGAGTCCGCGATCTCCGCAGTTTCATGCCGCAAATCACGGACGCAGGGAACGAACTGCAACTACTCTTGAGAAGTACCCATTGAACGGAGGAATTAACCATGTTTAAAAAAACTCTCGCAATACTGCTGGCACTTTTAATGATGCTCAGCCTTGCCGCGTGTGTCATAAACATACACGACGGCGATCCTGATGACGGCAATAAGCAAGAGCAGACAACCAAAGATCCCGATCCCACCAAAGACCCCGAGCGAACCGGTGAACCGCAGGAAACGGAAGATCCTGCCGATGCTAAATTCGATGAATTCAAGAAAACCGCGACCATCGAGGAAACCGTACTCTATAATGATAACGGTATTGTAATCACGGCAAAGGATCTCACCTACGAAGACAGCGGAGTAGCTCTCAACTTGCTGCTTGAAAACAATCGTGATGAAGAGCTCAGTTTCTCATCCGTTAATAGCACCTCGGTGAACGGGTACATGCTGTACGGAGGAAATCTGAACTGTGACGTTGCCGCCGGTGAGAAAGCTGACGGAGAAATGTATATCAGCTACAATGAAATGAGACTGCACGGAATTTATGAACTTGCTGAGTTGGGGCTTCAATTCACCGTTGAAGATTACTCCGGTTTTAAAGCGGAAACCGATTTCGTTATTCTCAAAACTTCCGCTTTCGACTCATACACGTTCAACCCCAACGGCTTTCAAGATACTGTAACAAGCAATGCTGCAAAGAACGAACTCGACTACAGCGTTGATTTTTTCGGCACCGAGGAACTCTATAACTCTTCCGGAATCCGCCTCGTTTCACAGACAATGATTTCCGAAGATCATGGAATGATGTTGTATCTTGAATTTGTAAATGATTCAAGCGATACAGTTCTCATAAATATCAACCGCGTTGCTCTGAACGGACTTGTTATCAACAGCAGCTACCTGGCGGAGTCGGAACCGATCCGTCCGTCAACGCATCGTGCCGTTACTGTAAATCTCAGCCCCTGGCACGAAGAGGAATACCGCGGTGTTCTCGGCATCACCGAAATCGGCTCCGTTTCGTTTGATCTTATCCTCGAAAATACTATTTATGATGTCATAGACAAGGAGCGTGTCAACGTAAACGTTTCCGATGCTTCCGCTTCATTCGATAAAACAGGAATCGAAGCATATAACGATTATGGGATTCGTCTTGTGTTCAAGGGGTTCGCTAAAGATCCGTACGGATTAACCGATCGTATCAGTGCCTTGTTTATAGTCGAAAACACAGGGGAAGAAGGACTAATTGTTGGTTTTGAGGGTGAGTATGTCTCGATAAACGAATTACTGTCAGGTGCCTATGGCAACTCGCAAATCCTCCTGAACGGAGAATTTGCGATTCTTGACATCGAAATCACCAATGAGCTCGATATCAGCGACTTTTCCGAAATTACAGGGCTGGAATTTGAGCTTGTCATTCAAGATGAGAACTACAGTCAAATCAGCGAACCGACAATATCCGTTCATTTCTGATTCTGTCCACTTCAATGTTTTAGAAAGGAGGTTCTCCATGGCAAGACAAACGCGCAGCGACTGCACTGTCGGCACATTTGAAAAAAAGAACGGCCTGCCCCCGGGCACAATCCGAAACAAAGACGGGCGAGATACTCGCAGTGACAAAAAGATCGGCACCATACGCCGTGAAGGCGAGAAAAAAGGCGGAAAGCGGTAAAGCCTTAACCGCACAGTCTCCATCGGGTTCACCCCGTCGTCCGCGGTACATCGGCGAAGCCGATGTACCGCGCAAGCCCCCCGACAAATTGCCGGGGCTTAATTAATCGGCTCGGTCGATTTCGGTTTTTGAAAAAAACGTCTCGACTTCACTTTATTTTCAGGTTAACAGCTCTTAATAGCTCTTTGCAAAATATGTCATTGCCTTTGCTTTTTTGCCGCAGCAAACACAGGTATCGCTGCCTATATCGTCGGCATCAAAGGGCATGCAGCGGGTGGTTGCGCCCGTCATTTCCTTAATTTTATCCTCACATGCACGGTCACCGCACCACATTGCCTTTACAAATCCATTTTGAACACCCGCATTAAGCTCGTCCATATTCTTTGCAACGACAGTATGCATAACACGATTTTCTTTTGCGCGGTTATACATATCGTTCTGCACGGTATCAAACAGCTGTTTGAGCGTGTCTGCAAGGCCGTCGATGGAAACGAAGAGTTTTTCGTGCGTATCGCGGCGAACAAGAACAACCTGATTGTTTTCGATGTCCTTCGGGCCGATTTCAAGACGAACGGGTACGCCCTTCATCTCCCACTGGTTGAACTTCCAACCCGCGCTCTGGTCGCTGTCGTCGAGTTCAACGCGAATACCTGCATCGGAAAGCATTTTCTTCAGCTCATATGCCTTGTCGAGAACGCCGGGCTTATGCTGTGCAATGGGCAGTATGATGAGCTGCACGGGCGCAATGCGCGGCGGGAACATAAGCCCGCGGTCGTCGCCGTGAGTCATGATAAGGCCGCCGATCATGCGGGTGCTGACGCCCCAGCTCGTTGTGAAGCAGTATTCATGCCTGCCCTCGCGGCTGAGATAAGTGATGTCATATGCCTTTGCAAAATGGTCGCCGAGATTATGACTCGTTCCCATCTGCAAAGCTTTTCCGTCCTGCATCATCGCCTCAAGGGTATAGGTTGCTTCCGCTCCCGCAAATTTCTCTTTTTCGCTCTTTCTGCCGCAGATAACGGGAATTGCAAGCACGTTCTCCATAAATTCACGGTAAACTTCAAGCATACGTTCGGTTTCTTCCTGTGCTTCCTCGGCGGTTGCGTGCGCGGTGTGACCCTCCTGCCAGAGGAATTCGCTCGTGCGCAGGAAGGGGCGGGTGTTCTTTTCCCATCTTACAACGTTTGCCCACTGGTTATAGAGCAGAGGTAAATCACGGTAGGACTGGATCCATTTTGAATACATTGAGCATATGATAGTCTCACTCGTGGGGCGAACGCAGAGACGCTCCGCAAGCTTTTCTTCACCGCCCTGAGTGACCCATGCAACCTCGGGCGCAAAGCCTTCAACATGGTCCTTCTCTTTTTGGAGCAGGTGTTCGGGGATGAACAGCGGGAAATACGCGTTTTTATGCCCTGTCGCCTTAAAGCGCGTATCAAGTTCATGCTGCATAAGCTCCCACACGGCGTAACCGTAGGGTTTTATGACCATGCAGCCCTTAACCTCGGAATAGTCAACCATGTCGGACTTCAGAATGATATCCGTGTACCACTGCGGAAAATCTTCGGTTCGGGACGCGATATGCGTAACGAATTCTTCTTTTTGTTTTGCCATTGTAATATTTCCTCCGTTGTTGTTAATATTTCCGTTAAGAATAATAAAAGCATCTGACTTTTGCTTAAAAAAAGCACCCGTGCGAAAAAATTCACAAGGGCGCGTTAAGCACTGTACCACCTTATTTCGCGAAATGGCAGCCACTCCGCCTCGAAAGTTGTAACGCACTTCTGCGCAGAAAATTGCGGAACACTGCAAGCCGCAAACGGCTCAATGCACTTTACTTTTCCGTGCTCATGGGCGGGATAACCGAACGCGGACATCTGCTCGCACCTAATGCAGACTCTCTGTGCTCCGTTGAGCGCGGTTTTTGCCCATTCATCGCAAAAAATCAATTGACAGCCTATTATAACATTCACCGGAGGCCGTGTCAATGCAGAAAAATGCAGGATTCGGTATTATTAAAAGCATTAAGCTTCCGCATCTGTCCGCATTTTGTTTTCCGTTTTCGGGTTTTAAATATATCTTTGTTTTCCCTTCCGTTCCTGTTATAATTACCTTAAAATGAAGTTCGTCCGCATTTGCGGTGAAACAGGCAGGATATTTATGAAAAAGCTTGCAATCGGAATTCTTGCGCATGTTGACGCAGGCAAAACAACATTATGCGAAGCACTGCTCTACCTCAGCGGCGCGATAAGAAAGCGCGGCAGGGTGGACAGGGGCGACGCATACCTCGACACGCACACGCTTGAAAAGGCGCGCGGAATAACGATATTTTCAAAGCAGGCAAAATTCAATTATAATAATACAGAGTTCACTGTGGTTGACACGCCCGGGCATGTTGATTTTTCTGCCGAAGCGGAACGCGCGCTGAGCGTACTTGATTACGCGGTGCTTGTTGTAAGCGGCACCGACGGAGTTCAGTCCCATACCGAAACCCTTTGGAAGCTTTTGCGCAGATACAGCATCCCGACATTCATTTTCATCAATAAAACAGACATAATGCAACGAAACCGCAGCGAGCTTATTGACGAGGTTCAGCGGCGGCTTTCGGAAAGATGCATTGCATTTGAACCCTGCGAAGGTACAGACTCCGAATTCTGCAAAAGCGAAGCCTTCTTTGAAAATCTTGCCCTTGCCGATGAAGTGCTTTTTGAAAAGCATTCTGAGGAACAAATTACCGCTGCGGACATTGCCGCCGCAATTTCGGAACGGAGGATTTTTCCCTGTTTTTTCGGTTCGGCACTGAAAACGGACGGTGTTTCCGACTTTATCGCCTGCCTTTCGCATTATTCACGCGAACGCAAATTTAAAAAGGATTTTGCGGCAAGAGTTTATAAAATCACCTACGACCCGCAGGGAACGCGCCTGACACATATCCGTCTCACGGGCGGAAGTCTGTCCCCGCGCACTGCCGTTGCCTATACTGCACGAAACGGCGAACGACTGACCGAAAAAATTGCCCGCATAGTGTTCTGTTCCGGTGCAAAATTCACTCAAACCGAACGCGCCGAATGCGGCGATCTTGCGGCCGTTTCCGGACTTTCCGCAACCT
>OJMI01004113.1_pt1 | contig 10069 bp, 10 predicted proteins | sample 1597131 | NCBI WGS metagenome assembly OJMI01 (sample SAMEA2452116, study PRJEB22498) | human gut metagenome | reverse complement strand
ATATTTGCTGGTATTAAATGCACACCTTCTTCATTTTGTAATATTCCTTCGTTTTTGTTTACTGGCATTTCTTGTATTACTTTTTCCATTAAGGTCTTAATAGTTGTTTCTATACTATCTTGATTTTTATAACCTAGTGATGTTGTTAAATCTCCTTGTGGATCTAAATCTATAAGCAATACTTTTTTTCCATTTCTAGCTAGCCCATTTCCTAAATTTACTGTTGTAGTTGTTTTTCCTACTCCGCCGTTTTTGATTAGCAATGGCAATTACTTTACACTTTGACACTTTTTTTACCTCCTTCCATAAAAATTAGCCATCAAATAAGATGACTATGTAAAAAACAAATCAACCTAAATTGACTTGTTTTGTATAAATTATCTTTCTTTTAATTCTTTCTCTTTTCTTTTTAAACTCCTTAACTTTTTTTCTATTGTTTGACTATATTCTTCTATTCCCATTACTCTAATTGCTCTTACAGATTGCTTTTTTTATATTAAGATTTTCAATCATAGATTCATTATTATATTTTTCTATAACTTCCTTTACTTTGTTTTCAGATGTTATATCTTTAAATTCAATTTCTCCATTTTTTATATTAAAGTCATAACCTTTTCTTAATAAATAACCCAGAAAGTATTTTTGTCCCTCTGTATCATATTGTTTTAAATTTTCACTGTTAAACTGTTTGCTTTCATGATATTTTAATGTTTCATTCTCTTTCATTGTTTTTACTTTTACCTTACCCTTTCTTTGTTCTTGTTTTTACCAAACTGCATACGAACTTTAGAATGTATTTCCATAGCTTTTTCTTCATCAAAATTTTTATCTATTGAAATCGCTTTATTCTCAATAAATTCTTTTGACATTATAAATCTACCTGTATCTATAAAATTATATCTTCCATCTTTGTCTTTTCCCATGTACATTGCTGTAATTGGTATTACTTCATTTCCATAGAGTGGTAAATTTACAGTACAGAACATTCCTGTTTGTAGATTATTTAAATAATCTATTGCTTCTTGTTTTTCCAATTTGCATTCTCCTTTCTTATTTTTGCAACAAAAAAAGCCAATCTTTTAATTAGCCTTTCTCATTTATGTATTCAATTATTTTTTACTTAATTTTATTATTAGTTCATTTACTGGTTCTACTGGTCTATTTTCTTTTATTTGATTATTTCTCTTTTCAACTACTAATGCTTTCATAATTTTATATTTTGAGTTGAAAAGGGGCTAAAAAAAGATCGTATTATCAAAGTTTTGCGCAGAAAGAGATAGGAGTAAAATATATAGACTATGATTATAGTCCTACGCGATTATTTCAGTACTTTCAAGCCTTTGACTTTAATATATTTACTTATTATATAATTATTTTATTTTGCATATTTAATATTATTTAATGTTATCCAATTACTTATATAATTTTATTTTAATAACGCTTTAAAATCAATTTTAAGCTACTTAAATATTTTATCTATATAATTTAATGTTCAAATAATTTTTATCTTTAATTATAAATTTGTTTTTCAATAATTTTTTATAATTTCTGATCTTCTATCTAAATTTTATCTAAAATCTTCAAAATGCTTATTTCTCTATATTTGCCGTATTTCACTGACAACAAACTATATGACTGTTTTATTAAAATACCTTAAAAACGATTCTCACAAGCCATTATTTTAACTAATTTCAAAAAATCTTACATATAATTATAATTCCATAAGTTTAATTAAAATCTGCAAATTTAAATTGCATACTATAAGTTTAAAGCATCAAAATTAATTTTTAAAATCATAAACAGATAATTTGATTAGTTAAAAATTTAAATTAATTATAATTGATTTTCAGACTTTATAAATATAATTTAAAATCTAAGATTATAATTAAAATTTATAAATCAATTTTATTGCCTACACTATTTGATTCAATTTCTTCATAATTTATTCCCATTAAGGATCCTGAACATATAACATCAAATCTTCTGTCTTCTCTAAAGGTTTTTAAAGCCGTTGCACAACTTTGAAAGTCCTGTATTTCATCAAAAAATATTAATGTTTCTCCAGGTATGAATTGAAAATCTCCATTTTTTAATGTGCTATCTTTAATGACTCTATCTATTTCAAACCCTTTATCGAAGATGTCTTTATATTCTGGCTATAAAACAAAATTTATTTCAATTAAACTTTTATAATTATTTAATCTAAAGTTTTTTATTGATTCAGTTTTTCCAATTTGTCTTGCACCTTTTACTATTAATGGCATTTTATTTTTGCTTTTTTCCATTCTATTAAATATTCATCTAATTTTGTTCAACCTTAATAACATTATCAAAACTAATTAAATCAGTAACAAAAGAATGTTCAGATTTCTTTTTATCTTTACCAATTATTTTAATGATATTATTTTTATATTTAGACATATCCAATTCAGTAACAATAATATCATTATCTTCAAGCATTTTTTTAATTTGCTTTAAAGTTTCTTGGCTTTGTTTTTCAAGTTCAATTTCTAGTTCTAACATATTATAATGTTCAATTTTATCAGATATCAAATATGAGTAAGATAAAATTATATAAACTAACGCTGTAGCAATTATTCCGCATAAATAATATCCTGCACCAATACATAATCCAATACAAGTAACTGCAAGTAATGTTGAGGCAGTTGTTAAGCCTTTAACATTAAATCCATCTCTTAATATTGTGCCTGCACCTAAAAATCCAATTCCAGATAATAACTGTGCTGGTATTCTTGAAGAATCTACACCAAACGATTTTGACATATATTCGCCACATATCATAACTAGAACGGCACTTATTCCAACTAAAGCATGTGTTCTAAATCCTGCAGGTTTACTCCAAGAAGACCTTTCTAGTCCTATAATACCTGCTAAAAATATTCCTAGCAATAATTTAATTATTGTTTGAAATTCAAAACTATTTATAATTGTTTTTACCATTTCCATTTTTTCATCCATCCTTTCTTAAATTGCAAATTTTGGTAAAAAAAGAATTAAATTTCGACATTGTATCAAAATTACAATTCTTTTTTTCCTCATTAATTAATAGTTGTATCTGTACTATTTGTTATTTTTGAATTTGAACTATTACTACTATTCTGATTCTTTTGTGAATTAGAATTATTTATTGCAGAATTATGTTCATTATTCGTAACAGAATTTATTTTTTCATCAGTTTTACTTGAATTATTTTTATTATTAGAATTTCCAGTATTACTATTATTGTTCTCTTTATTAGAATTTTCCTTAGTTGTATTTTCTTTAGGTTTGCTACTATTTACATTTTCATTTACAGTATTAGGTTCTTCCTTTACAGTAGTAGTTGGAACATCTAAATCATCTTTTGTTGTAGTATCAAATGAATCAGCACCAGAATGGGTATTGTTTGTATTTTTATTAGATGTATTACCATCATTTATTTCAGTACCAGCATGTTTATTACATAATGTAGGTGTAGTTCCTATTAAGAAATATTCATCATATGTATTTGGACAACCTGTATTTGCTTTTCTTCCAGTTTCTGCACAAACAGTAACTTTTACTGCACCTGCCGGTTTGTTAAATTTTGCATTTTTTAGACTAGAATGAACATTGCTCATAATATTAGCCCACAAAATTCCCGCAGGATTTTTCTTGCCATTATAATTAATTGACTCATTTTTGTCATATCCATACCATGTAACACCTGTATAATATGGTGTAAATCCACAAAGCCATCTATCATAATTATCATCTGTTGTCCCAGTTTTAGCGGCAACATCCATTCCAGAAATCGAGCAATAAGTTGCTGTTCCATAACTACCTTTTACAGGTTCAGTTAATAATTCCTTAACAATATATGCAACTTCCTTCGAGAATACCCTCCTCTTTTTTTGTTTTACTTCTACAATTGTTTTTTTGTTGGACGTCTCTGCTTTAGTATAAAATGTAGGTTCTATATACTCACCATCATTTGCAATTGTAGCATATGCACCTGCCATTTGTAATGGGCTTATTCCTTTATCAAGTCCTCCTAATGCTAATGCAAGGTTTTCATCATTTTTACTTAATGTTGTGACTCCCATTTTTTCCAGATATTTCATTGACGTCTTTGGTCCAATTTTTTCCATCATTTCTACAAATGGAATATTTTGTGATGACTCTAATGCTCTTCTTACAGTTATTTTCCCAAGGTAGTTACTATAATTTTCTGGTTTATATCCATCTGCAAAAATTGTTTGTTCATCTTCAAATATTGTCGAACCAGTAAATTCTTTTTTGGCAATTCCCGGTACTAAAACTGCTATTGGTTTTATACAAGAGCCTGTTTGTCTAATAGATTGTGTAGCACGATTTAGTCCACGTGATGTTGTTTTTTTGCCAAGACCACCAACACATCCAACAACTTGCCCAGTTTTATGGTCAATTATTACCATTGCTGATTGTGAATGGTCTCCACCAGTTTTTGACGCAAGTTGATATTTTGTTTTTTCAAATTCTTTTTCCATTTGCTTTTGGATAGATGTATTTTGTGTGCTATAAATAGTTAAACCTGCCATATTTACATAATTTGTAGCAAATACTTTTGTAATTTTCTTTTTATTAGCAATATCATCTATTAGTTGTGATATTAATGCATCTGTATGATATGAGTAAACTACATCATTTATTTCGATTTTTCCTTTTTTAAATTTTAGCCCACCATCAACATTAGCCACTGCATTATTATATTCATCCTCATTAATGTATTTCAATTCTAGCATTTTTGATAACACTGTTTTTGTTCTTTTTTTGATTTTTTCTGTATTATCAGTATCACCATAAGGATTGTAAGAATTTGGTGAATTATTAATTCCTGCCAAAAATGCACATTCTTCTAATGATAAATCTTTTGCTGATTTATTAAAATAGTAATTTGCACCTGTTTCTATTCCGTAAACATTTGGACCTACATAAATAATATTTAAATATAATGCAAGTATTTCATCTTTACTCATAAAAGATTCGAGTATAACTGCTTTTCCCCACTCGTTTACTTTTCGTGAAATCTTGCTTGAAGAATCTCCCGTCAAATTTTTTACTACTTGTTGCGTTATACTACTCCCACCAAATGATGATGAACCACGGTGAAATACATAAGAGACAACTGCTGCCCCTGTTCTTTTTACATCAACTCCATGATGTTTATAAAATCTTTCATCTTCTATTGCAACATATGCATTTTTTAAATTGTTTGGAATTTCTGTTGCAGAAATTTTATTTTTAGCCTTTTCACTTCCAATTTCTGCAATTGTATTTCCATCTTTATCTTTGACAATAGAATTTTCGTTTTTTGACATCTCTTGGACTAGACTTTTCCAACTATTTGCAGATATTGCCATACGTATTCCAAAACTTAATATTAAAATGACAACAATAAGTAATATAATTAATTTTATTTTCTTTTTTCTTTTTGTGTGCTCTGGTTCTTTTATTTTATTTTTATTTCCGCGTTTGCTCTTTCTGTTATTTCTTTCATTTTGAATATCTTCTTTTTTTTCTTTTGTTTTTAAACTTATTAATATATTTTTTCCGTTTTCTTTTTCTGTATTTTTCCTTTCTTTTGAATGTTTACTTCTCATTTATTTACCTCTAATCTCTTAATAATTCTGAACCTTTTATTATATCTTTCAAAGTTATTTTCCTTGTATTATCACAATTATAACCCAAATTAATTTCACTAGGAATAATTTTTTTATTTTTAATTTCACTTTCAAGTGTTTGTATAAATTTTTGTTGTTCCTCTCCTGAAAGTTCTTTATCAATTGCCTTTAAAACTAAATCTCCTATTTCTGCTTTTATTATTTGCGCCTTTTGAATCTTGCTAACAATTTTTAATTGTTCAATTCCCGAAACTTGTAAGCATAATTTTCTTGCATCTTCAAATCTTTTACCAGAAATAAAATTATTAGAAATAACTGAAAAATTATGTTGTATCTCTGTTCCACATAATTCTTGTAATATTTGAAATGTTCTTTTTATATCTTTAATTACATATTGTTTTCCATTTTCAGACAATAATGTTCTTATTTGCATTATAACCTGTTTTCTCTGTTGTTCTAGCGTTAAACTAAATTTTGTTTTTGGAGATTTTTCATATTTTATATTCGCTTCAGAATCTATTGTTTCATTTGCTTTTTTTATATCTACATTTCCTTCTGCAATATTTGATGCAAGATTTTTAATTTCTGTAGAAATATCATTGCGAAATCGTTCTCTAGCATTTTTTTATTCTATTTTATGAATTTTATCTTCTATTTCTTTATAAAATTTTCCTGTGGTTAATGGATATTTTAAAGCTCTTTTTTTATCTATTCTTTTTAGTATCTTTTTTAATTCTTCTATATCAGTCATATCATTTACAGTATTTGATATAAATTCCATATATACTTTATTTATTTTTGATTTTATCCACTCCATATCAAAAGTTTTTGAACCACAACTACTATATGTCTTAAAAGATGACAAATAATTCAATTTAGATGATTCTATTAAATTATATATTTCTTCAGTTTTATCAAAATATGGAAAAATATCATTATATTTTTTAAGACTATTTAAAATATTGACCAAATATTTTTTCTTTTCTTTTGTTTCCAAAGTTTGATCTTCTACTTTTGAAACATACGCTTTAATTTTTTCATATTCTTTTTCTAACATTTGTATTTCAGTATCTGTAAGTTGGCGTTTTGTTTCTTTTATTGTATTTATATTGTATTCTTGTTTATTATATATTTTATAATATTTTTCTCTCATTACTAAAATTTGAGGATTTTCTAGCATAGGTTTTCTTATTTCTTTTTTTGCAGCATTTTCCTCTTTTTTGTTTTCTTCTATAGTCGCATTTTCCTCATTTTTTATTTTTTTTTCGTATTCTTCTAATATTACCATTGGTACTTTAAATTCCACAGATATTAATTTTAAATTATATCCTAATTTTATAATTTTCTTTAGTTCCTGTTCTTTTAAAATCTGTTTTTCCATAATTTATTTTCCTTTTCTATTTATATATTGCTAATTATATAATATTACAGTTGAAATTTCAACAAAATCAGTAAATTTTAATTTTTATAATACATATGAAGTTATATTAAAGTATAACAGACTCCACTAGAAAAAATCCAGTGAAGTCTGTTACTTAATACCTACCAATTACTTACATAATGATTTTCTGTAACTCACGCAAAAACGTTTCTAAATCAATTGTCTTGTGGTCTTTTTCATGTTTTTCAACAAAATCGTTAATAAATTTTGCAAAGTTGAGCCTTGCAATACTTTGTTTTTCAAGAGGAATCTTTGTTTCTGGCATAACACGATTAATTTCTATTTTTTCATGTTTTACTGCCACTCTTGCAATCTCTGCTACCTCTTGTTGTTTTATTGAATCCAATTCTTTCAATCCCATTGTGTCTAAAACATACTGCACCCGTTCTTCCACAGGTTGAGACTTGTCAACACGTGATAGAGCACTCTCAAACTCTGGAATTTCTGGCATACAATCCATTTTAACTCTAGGCATGGGCGTATTAAAAGGATATTTTGAATATTCTTTTAATATTTTTAATAACGTCAATATTGATACTGAATATTCTTTTAATTTATTCTTAACAGATTGCGCCATAATCTGTCGATCTGAAGCTGAAAACTTCACAGTTTCTTCAAGAATATCCCATTTAATCTTATCGATTTTTGTAGTTGCAATGATAAGACTAACAAAAATTTCCTCTCTATTTTTCATTTCTAACCATTTTGCAACTAATTTTGCAAAATCTTCAAAAGAATCTGCTTTTTTTGCAAATTCCTCCAATTCCGGAATTTTTGTTATTGGGGGTTCCTTAGCAGTTGACTTCTTTGTTTTCTTAACTTCTTGTTTATTCTGCTCAGGAGTTATATTCTCTCCTGTCTTTTGTTCAACCTGTTCAGGAAATTCTTTTACATTAGTTGCATTACAACTAAGTTCCTTCACATCGCACTTTGCCAACGCATCGACAATAAATAGCGGTGGTTCTTCCTCAAAAGCAATTTTCAGTATCACATCATTTCCTTTTAAAACGATGCCACTTTCCTTATTGAAATTCCGGAAGAAAGCTTTGATTAAATTTTCAGCTTCATTATATTTTTTATCCGTAATTTTCAATTTTGCCCAAATGATCATAGTATTTGTTCTCCTTTCATGTATGTATAAAGTAGTTTTTATATTGCATCATTACCAATAAAAAAATCTGTAAATTAGCAATACATTTACATTGTTACATTATTATAATACCACAAATCAACATAATATGCAATATTTTACATTTCTATTATAAAAAGGGTTTATTTTTATCTTAATTTATTATATAATACACACTGAACGGAGAGTGAAACATATGATAAAACATGAAAATAATCCAGAATATTTAAATTCATTTTTAGACTATACTATGACAATTTTAAATAAATCACCTAATACAATAAAGGAATATAACTATGACCTAGCAATGTTTTTAAAATTTATAAAAACAAGATTTGGGTTAACAGATGAAGAAGATTATTCAATGATAGAAATAAAAGATATTAGTCTTGATACTATAAAGAAAATCAAATTAGATGATATTCACGCTTTTTTAAGTTATCTAACAACCACATACCACAGTAAGGCCGCAACTAGAGCAAGAAAATCTTCCAGCATACGCGTTTTTTTCAACTATTTATGTGCCAAAGCGAATTTGATTGATAGTAATCCTGCTCAAAATTTAGAAACTCCAAAATTAGATAGACGTCTTCCAAAATATTTAAGTTTAGAGGACAGCCAAAGGCTTCTAGAAGTGACAGAAAACGAAGATAATAGAAATTACCAGAGAGATTATGCTATTATTACCTTGTTCTTAAATTGTGGTATGCGTTTATCTGAATTAGTTGGAATAAATATTAATGATATTGATTTTTCTGAAAACAAAATGACTGTTATTGGTAAAGGTAATAAAGAAAGAACAATCTATCTTAATAAAGCTTGTGTAAAGGCTATGAGAAGTTATCTTGATGTTAGACCAAAAGATGGCATAAAAACTGATAAATTAAATTCAAGAAAGGCTCTGTTTTTAAGTGAAAGACGTGAACGTATTAGTAAAAGAACCGTTCAACATATAGTAGATAAAGAACTTATGGCGGCAGGTCTTGATATAAAAAAATATTCTACTCACAAATTAAGACATACTGCAGCTACATTAATGTATCAATATGGAAAAGTTGATATAAGGGCTTTACAAGAAGTCTTAGGACATGAAAGCATTTCTACTACAGAAATTTATACTCATGTTGCAATCAACAGGCAAGAAATGCTATTGAAAGCAATCCATTATCTAACTTTAAAGGATAAAAAGGTGTCCTAATTAAAGGACACCTTCTTCTTTCAGTTTATATATATTTAACAAAACCCACAGATATTCAGCAAGCTTTTCTTTAGGTATATTCTTACTACAAATGTATTTTATGGTATTATCACTTCTTTCATAATATAACAAAGAAAATTCTATTGAATAAATATCTTTCTTTTTATATTTAAGAGTTGATATTTCCTTAGTAATATCCTTAAAAATTCTATTTAAAATATCATATATCCTTTGAGCAGAAATATTATCTGGGGAAGACCAATCAATATCATATCTATCATTGTTTCTAGAAATATAAACTGAAATTTGAGCTTTTAATTCATACCGGTCTGAAACGGAACTTTTATGGAAGTTTTTATTAAATGGTATAATTTTATTACTCATTAGAATACCTCCTTGTTAATGCAAAACTTTTAAGTTACAATATAGATTATATAATATTTTAACATATTTCAACGTTTTTCCTTAAAAACTGGGGATTTTTAATGTATATATGTCAATGATGTGAAACAAATTCTTTCAAAAAGTATGATTGAATTCGTTTCATATTTATGCTTTTTTTAATTCTTCTCTTTTTTCTTTTGGTGTCAAATATCCTAACACCGCCATTGGTATTCTGTTTGACCTTTTTAAGTATGCTGCTCCTTGTTTTCTTAAAT
>OJMI01004107.1_pt1 | contig 10085 bp, 9 predicted proteins | sample 1597131 | NCBI WGS metagenome assembly OJMI01 (sample SAMEA2452116, study PRJEB22498) | human gut metagenome | reverse complement strand
GCCAGAAGATAAAGAACAGTTGGCACTCACAATAAATGGCAAAAAACGTAATATTCATAAGAAAGAATTTCGGATACTGGCAGAATCCTGTGGGATTCCATTAAATTCTGCGGAACGTATGATGAAAAAAGTATGCTCATTAAAGGCAAAACTTTTTACACAGATAGAAGAATCTTGCTTGTCAACAGAACAAAAAGAGCAAATGGAGGAACTTATTTCAAAAAGGCTTGATATTTTGAGTTAGATAAACGGCACTTGGATGCGACATACTCCCGTCACTTGAATCTTACAGATTGTGAAGGCAAACGTATTGGAGCCTGCCCTGACAAAGTTTATTTTCTTATGGTAAGTATGAAAAATATTTGATACATCAATACAGCACACAACTTTTGCAACGTCTATGACAGATTGTGTTGATTTAGTGCGTGAAATTGCTAGACAGAAACTGCTCAGCGGATATAAAGAAAGACTCCGGTCGCAATGACCGGAGCCTTCTTTTTTAGGAATCTGTATTAATTACCCAAATGGATTATTTAACTTTAGCAGTTTCCAGATTTGACCACTTACTGAATACTTTGTTATCGTTTTCAGAAGCTGTTCTGTTCCAGGAATGTACTCCTGCATAATATGTTCCTGCAGGAACGTTCTTGAATACAGCTTTGCATACACCTGGTTTAACATTTAATTTTTTGTATGTTCCATACTGATATGGACGAGTCTCGCCATGTTCTTTCTTGGAACCTTTTCCGAGAACTACGTCATATCCTGTAGAGTTAGCAGATTCTTTATATGTTACTGTGATTGTAGAACCTTTTGTCTTAACACTGAGAATCTCTGGTGTATCCGGTGTGATTGCTGTTGCAGAGAATGCATAGCTGTTAGACCATTCACCAAATACTTTCTTACCATTCTCATCACGTGTCCATGCATGACAGTATGCATAGTAAGTTCCCTGCTGTAAATATTTGAAAGAAGCTGTTGTCTGAACCTGATTCTTAACAACATCGATACGTGCTTCCTTATCTGAAGGATCTTTAGATGTGGAGACTACATAATCATATCCGGATGCACCTTCTGCTTCATCAGAAAGAATTACTGTTGCTTTATTACCAGACACTTTAACAGTATTGATTACTGAAGCACCAACTTTAACAGCGTTAACATCAACTTCTTTGGAACCAGTATAATTTTTGCTGTCAGCTTTAGCTGTTACAGTAACTTTCTTTCCGTCTTCACTAAATTTGACATCATATTCTTTGGATGGAACAACAACGGAACCATTCATTACGGTTACATTTCCATCTTTATCAACAGTTACAGTCGTGTTCTTAAGATCTTTTGCTACAATTTTCCATGTAAGTTCTACATAAGAACCATTAGCATCTTTAAGAATGTTGCTTGCACCCCATGATGTAGTATCTAATACATAACCATCTTTTGCATATAATTTTGCTTTTAAGATCTTATCTTTAGCAGTTACGTTAGAAGCATCGCCTACTGTTTCAATCTTATAGTCAGAATCGTCTACAAGAGTTTTTCCATTTACAGTAACGGTTACTGTTGGTTTGACTGCGATTCCACCAGCATATTCAGTATTTGCTACTTTGACATCAGATTTCTTAATAGCAATAGCACCAATCTTAAAGAATCTTGCGTCAGTATAAGTGGTTTTCTTATCTGCAAATTTATTAGCATCTGCATTTTTGTAATTACCTAATGCATTTACATAGATGGCAGCAACTTTTCCACGAACATTGTTGTAGTATTTAACTTCGTAATCAGTGCCTTCTTTATATTTGGAATCAGTTGGTTTGTAAGTTACCTTATCAAAAGTATGCTCTGTTCCATCATTTGTAAATATTGGATCAAAGGATGAAACGCCATTTTCAGATGTAGCTGTTTTATCAAATCCAACAACCTTTCCATCTTTCCAAAGTGTAAAGGTTCCACTTCCATTCAATACTGCCTGTTCAATATCAAATTTGAATGCATTTGTTCCCTCGAAGTTTGGATTCTTAGCAGTATCTTTCACTGTAAGTGTTGCACTGCCTGCTTCCTTTCCTGCATTTACATTTGCAGAAGAACTAGCTGGATATGTAATTTTAATATCATCAAGGTCTTTGGTTGTAAGTGTTTCATCGCCAAGTTTAACATCATATTCTGTTAATGCTGGTGTGAGTTTCTTTCCTGTATAAGTAAAGTTACTAGCAACAGATGTTTTCTTAGGAGTAATAGTCACTTTTGACAGATCTGCCTTATTAATGGTAAACTCTACAGTCTTTGTCTTAGCTGCGCTGTAATCGCCTTTACCTTTGATTGTGATCTTAGCTGTTCCTGCATTTGTTGCATTTACAGTAGATACTACTTCATAATCAACATCCTTTACAAGTGTGCGGTCACCATCTTTTACAACTAAATCAGGTTTGATTTCTTTTCCTGTATAAACGAATGGAGCACCAACTACAGTTACATCTGCGTTTGCAATGGATAAAGTAGCTACTGTTGTATTCTTAGATGCTACTACACCGTTTTTTAATGCAGAGATGCCATAATTTTTATATGCATCACTTGTTGTGTCAATTTTGTCTGCTTCATTTACAGTAGTAGTTAACTTTGTTCCATCAACTATTTTACCACCACTGAGAGTCTGAGCATCAGCAGCAAATGTAGTTTTATAGAGTGTATCCGGTACATCAATTAATTTTTTAACTTGTTCAAAAGTTCCATTAGTTTTCTTAGTCCAGGTATATGTCTCAGCCTGTACTTTGATATCGGATTTTTTCAGATATTCAGAAGCCTCTGTCTTAGAACCGTCATAAGCTACTGATTCTGGAACAGTAATTGTAGTTGGATTGATTACTGCGGGGCTAATTGCAAATGTACCAATACATTTTTTACCACCTAATGTACTACTGATTCCCTGTAAATAAACTTTGGCTGTACCAACATTAGTGTTGTTTTCATAAATCACCTTATAATCGGTACCAGCTTTCAGGACAACATCAGTAGACCCTTTAATTACAATAGTGCCTAACTGATCGGCAGTTTTTTCAACAGCAGAACCACCCTGATAGCATTCTCCACCTAAGTCAGTATTAGAATTTAATACTGTACCAGTAGTTATCTGACCATCTCTAGTAACTAACTTAGCATCTGCAATGTTGTTCTGGGCAACATAAAGATTAATAGTCTTTCTATTAATCACATTCTTCGTAGTATCTGTTGGTTTTACAACAACTGTATAAGTACCTTCTCCACCTTTATGGATTGCATCTGTATCAACTTCAATATCCACATTATTCATAAATGTTGTATTGTTAAGAGTTTCTTTTCCTTCTGAGATAGAAAGAAGGTTCTTAATATCTGCTTTTGTGATATTCTTTGATTTCAAAAGTCCAATACTGATATCATCAATTGTACATGTACTTAAATCGCGGGCAACAACAGTAGCTTTCTCTGCTGTAGTATATCCAATACCTTTGCTGGAATCAAATGCACCTGTAGCATAGTTACGATTCAACTCGTCATCATATGTTTTGGTAATAGACACTTTTACTTTTGCAGAATCACCAGCATTCGTAAGAGTACCGTCAACCAGATTAACACCAGTAATTGCTTTAGCCTTTAATGTGTTTCCGGAAATATTGCTCTTTAAGGTGAAGTTATCTTCTACGTTTGCTAATAAATTAATAGGTGCACCTGTATATTTATACTGAGTCTTCTTTAAGTTAACAGCTAAATCATTTTTTGTCTTATCTGTTAATTCTTTATCAGAATCAGAAAATGCAGCAGGTGTTTTCTGACCAATAGTCATATCAAACGTAAGAGAACCCTGGTATCCAGGCTTATTAACAGTTGCAGTAACCTTGACAGGTTCACCAGCTTTTGTAGCATTCACAGTATCACCATCATATGTGAAATTGAAATCAGAAGCTGTGATACCAGTATTAGAAGCATTATAACCATTAGCATATGCAAGAGATATATTATCTGCTGTTAATGTTTTTGCTGTACCATCATAAGTTAAAGTACCCGTCTGGCTGATTCCAGTAACAATACTTGTTACATCTTTTGCAGTAATAGTTACAGCAGGAGTTTCATATGTGAAACCTTCAAAATCTTCGGCGCTTCCTTTGACACCTGTAATTTTAAGAGTAAGTTTTCCACCTAACTGATTTGACAGTGGTGTAAACTTTGTAATAGCATTTTTGATGTCGGCAACACTTGGATTTATTCCGCCAAGACGTACCCGACCTGAATAAGCACTCGCATCCATTGCACTTCCATTAGCATTAGCAGGCTGCATTCCATCGATTAACCATTCATAATCAAAAACAGTAACATTTTTTCCTTCAGCATTTTTTAATACACTGTCGTCTGCAAATGAAACTGGTTTACCAATTTCAGCTTTCTCAAAATATAATGCTTTTTCTGTTGCTGCTGTTGCAGTATCTGCAATATCATCTGTATTCTCTGTAACTTCTGGTGTAGCCTCATCGGAGAATGCGGCTGCATCAGCGGCATCTGTATCTTCTGCAACCGGAGCTTCTGATGTAATTGCAACATCTGCGTCGCTTCCATCGCTGAACTCAGCAGCCCAAACCGGCACGTTAGAGGTTGCCAGCATTGCAACGACGAGAGACATACTTAAGGTTTTCTTAGCCATGCCTTTCTTCGTATTCTTAATCTTTGTCATGATTATAGTTCCCCTTTGGGTGGTGGACAGATTGATTTTGTGGAAAAAAATTGTTTTGAGCAGAGCAATATAGAAATAAAAGTTAAAATGAAATGATTTATAACTGTATTATTTACGCATAATATTTATTATTTCACAATTATACAATTGCGTTGGCTGTTGATCGGCGGAATTATATTTGATGATTATATAAATCGTTGCATTCTATATGAAACGAAAAAAGAAATCGTTGCATTTCGATTGGAACGATTTTATACTATAAATTACAAATCAATATTGGGTTTCAAAGGGTTGAAAATGTGGAGGAAAATGTATCATGAGGGAAAGTAGAACATTGGAATATAAGGAAAATCTGTCATCTAACACGTTTCTGAAAACGATCAGTGCCTATGCTAATTATGGCGAAGGAAAGATTATATTTGGAATCAATGATCAGGGGAACGTCATCGGCATAACAGATCCAGTGAACGGATGTCTGAATCTGGAGAATAAGATTAATGACAGTCTCAGTCCTGTGCCGGAGTTCCGTCTGGAGATACAGGAGAATACGATTGTGCTTACTGTTTATGAAGGCAGGTATAAGCCTTATCTCTATAAAGGTAAAGCTTATAAAAGAAATGATTCTTCTACAGTTGAAGTGGATCGTCTGGAATATAACCGGTTGATCCTGGAGGGCTGTAATCAGACTTTTGAGGAGATTGTATATTCCATTTAAGTAGTGCATCTTTTCCAGAAATTCAGAGCACCTAAATCCGATATTTTAGAGCAGGCATTTCCGCTCTATAGTGCAATCGCCTATAATGAATCCATGCACATAAAATTGTGTAAATTCATTACAGGAGGTCGATAACCATGACTGATTATCGAGAAATCATCAGACTGCATAGTCTGAAGTTCAGCAATGTAGCCATTGCTAACAGCTTATGCTGTTCACGCAACACAGTTTCAGAGGTGCTTAAGCTTGCTGAAACACATTCTCTGGAATGGCCTATTCCGGAAACTCTGGCTAACAGAGATATTGGGCATCTGTTTTATCCAGGCAGGGGCAATAATGAGGGAAGAAGACTCCCTGATTATGAGTATGTTTACAATGAACTGGCCAAGCCCGGTGTAACACTCTCACTTTTATGGGCGGAATACTGTGCAAAATGCGAAGCTGAGCATACGATTCCGTATCAGCATTCACAGTTTAATGACAAATATCATGCCTATGCTGCATCAAAGAAGGCAACTCTCAGAATCAAGCGCAAACCTGGGGAAATAATGGAGGTAGACTGGGTAGGCGATACGCTTAAAGTTTATGATGCTGCCAGTAGCAGCGACATATCTGCATATATATTTGTTGCTGTTCTTCCATGCAGTTTGTATGGATATGCGGAAGCATTCCCCGATATGAAATCCAACCACTGGATAGAAGCTCATATCCATGCCTATTCATTCTTTGGCGGTGTAACACGTATTCTTGTACCAGATAATCTTAAAACAGGTGTGATCAAAAACACACGGACAGAGCTTATACTTAACCGATCCTACCACGAAATGGCAGAGCACTATGGAACTACAATTATTCCTGCCCGTCCGGTAAAACCGAAGGATAAACCAAATGCGGAAGGTACTGTAAAAGTTCTTGAAACATGGATCCTTGCAGCCTTAAGAAACCGGAAGTTCTTCACTTTTGATGAGCTTAATAAAGCCATCCATGAAAAACTTGAAGAATTCAATGCGAAACCTTTCCAGAAAAAGAAAGGAAGCAGGTTATCTGCATTTATTGAAGAAGAAAAGGACTTCCTCATGCCATTACCTGCTTCCCCGTATGAAACGGCTGTCTGGTCAACTGCCACCATACAACCCGATTATCTCATAAAAATCGGAGATTGCAAGTATTCTGTCCCGTATGAATTTATCGGTAAGAAAGTCGATATCCGTGTCACTGAAAACAGTATTGAAGTTTTTTACCACAACAACCGTATAGCATCGCATGTGCGTAGGCTGTACTCTCCGGAACCGATTTATGTACCAGAACATATGCCTGAAAATCACAGAAAGTTTCTGGAATACAACACCGACAGTTTTCTGGCCTGGGGAAAGAATGTTGGCTGTTCCACCCTTATTGTAGTAAAACATTTTTTATATATGCATAAGGTAGAACAACAGGGTTACAAATCCTGTGCATCGTTGATGAAACTTGCGGACCGCTATGGTACGGAACGTTTGGAAAACGCCTGTGTCAAGGCACTTAGTTACACGCCAAGCCCAAGTTTGAAAAATATCAGCACCATTTTGAAAAATGGTCAGGACAAAGTGGCAGTAGAGAAAGCTGCTTCCAGCGCTTTTAATAAAGAAAGTTCCAAGTATGGCATTACCAGAGGTGCCTCCTATTACGAAGGAGGTGACCGTTCATGATCCGTCAGTCAACCATAGATAAGCTGCATGATCTGCGATTATCTGCAATGTCAGATGCTTTTGAATGCCAGTGCAGGGATCCTGAGACCTATCAGGGATTATCCTTTGAAGACCGCTTCGGTATGCTGGTTGATAAAGAATGGGATAAGCGAAAAAGCACAAAACTGCAAAAGCTTATCCGCAGTGCTGAATTCCGTTATCCCAATGCGTGCATGGAAGATATCGAGTATCATCCTGACCGAAATCTGGATAAAGGACAGATGCTGGAATTCTCCACCTGCCGGTATATATCCGATGACCACCATATCATTTTAAAAGGAGCCTCCGGGAATGGCAAAACATACATCGCCTGTGCACTCGGGATCGCAGCCTGCAGGAACTTTATCAAAGTACGTTATGTACGTCTGCCGGATCTATTGAATGAACTGGCTGTTGCACATGGGGACGGCACGCTGAAAAAGGTAATTAAAGCATATCAAAAGATTGATCTTTTGATTCTGGATGAATTCCTGTTAAGTCCAGTATCTACAGAACAGACACGGGAGCTTCTCGAGATCATTGAAGCCCGTAGTGTAAAAGGCTCTGTGATTTTCTGTACACAGTTTGAACCAAAAGGCTGGTACAACCGCATTGGAAATGAATGTGATGCCACTATTTGCGAAGCAATCATCGACCGGATCATTCATAATTCCTACGAGGTGATGATTGATGGCCGTGTATCCATGAGGGAACGCCATGGCATTAACGCTTCCCGGAAAGGAGCTGTCCATGACTGACTATTGCGCCTTCAGCAAAGACCATAAATGCATCAAGTTTACGGATTATGAAATAACCCGCCACGAATTAGAGGAAGCCGATGAACTGTGTCATGATAATTGGAGAGAAATCCAGCACTTAAGAGAATATATTGACCGTTTACAAGTACTTCTTACAGAACACGGAATAGCTATTCCTGATGAATACTAATTAAATGCTGCACTCTGCTCCGGAAAGATATGCACTATTTTTCCGGAAAAGGGTGCTCTGAATCCTTGGAAAGCATGCACTATTGCATTGGAATACTCATTTTTATTTTGATTTTAACGAAAGATGATACAAACTTTGAAATGATTTCTGTTTATTTGGTGTTTTTACAATTAGGAATTATGGTGCTTACAATTATTCCGACAGAATTTTTGTTGCATAAACATTTTACAAAGCAAGGAATGAAAAAATAGCTAATTTCCAATTGGCGGAAATGAAAATCGGAAGTTGGAGGATTGAATTATGTGGAATGAATTAGGTATAAGCGGTGGAACCGCAATTGTTATTTTGATTGCACTGTATTTCGTTATCAAATGGGCAGTGAAGAATGGAATCAAAGAAGCCTACAGTGCTATCACTGGAAAGAAAGCTGATGAAGATATCCAAAACGAAAAAGAGTTGAAAGAACTTGGATTGGATTCAGAAGATCAATAACTTCAAGTTTGTGGAATCGACTGAAAGGAAGCATTATATGTTCTATATTTATATTATTTTTGACTTTGCAATGGCAGTGATTATGCTTTTATTTGGAATATGGTTTTATAGGTCAAAAGGACAAGCATCCAAATTCTTGTCTGGTTATAATATGAAATCAGCAGAAGAACGAAAAAAATATGATGAAAATGCTATGTGTAAGGCATATGGGAAGAGAATGATGTTTATGTCAATTCCTTTTATTGCTGGAATGATTATAGATATTTGGCATATAGGAATCGGTTGTTTAATTGCATGGGTGATATGGTTTGTTATGTTTATTCTGCTGCTTATGGATAGACATAAAAGAGAAGGTTAATTTATAGAGGAATGGAATGCTTTTGGGGTGAAAATACCGTTTATTTGTTTTAGACATACGATGTCCGGTTGAAAATTAGCGGATTCTCGTTTTATGTCGTGGCAATTTTGATACATATTGGTAAGCTGTAAGTGGAAGAGAGGTAGAGACATGGACACAAAAAAGATTGGAGCTTTTTTAAAGCAATGTCGTAAAGAAAAGAATCTTACACAAGAGCAGCTTGCTGAAAAGTTTGGAGTATCTGCAAGAACAGTTTCCAGATGGGAAACAGGAATAAATATGCCAGATCTCAGTATACTTGTTCAACTTGCTGAATATTACGATGTTGAGATGAGAGAGCTCCTGGATGGAGAAAGGAGCCAGACTATGAATAAAGAGATGAAAGAAACACTGGACAAAGTTGCGGTGTATGAAGAATGGGTGAAACAAAAAGCGTTAAAGGCTGGAAATCTTGCATTTGCATCAATGTTTGTGATTGGTGTGTTAGCGATTATTATTCAGATGCTATTAATGGTGGATACTCGTTTGGTTTTGGGAGAGATAGTAACTGTCTTAGTAGGAGGAATCCTATATGTAGCTATTATGGTGTATAATGGAATATGGGATAAATGCCTGCCAAAAAGTGCTGCTATATGGCGGAATTTTCTCACCAGTGTAATATGTGCAGGAATTTTTACAGTCATCTATGGTACATGTTTATTTAGAATGGGAGCTACAGAAACACAGATAACACGATTGGCATTGGGATTTCTGATAGGTATTACTATTGTGTCATTTATTATTCTTAGGACCTTAGCATTTATTAATCGAAAAAGAAATCAGAATTCACCAAATGTTCAGGAGAGAAAAGAAACTTCCCAATCTAAGACAGAATGGACAAAAATTTATAATGCACAGAATATAGTAGAGACAGAACAACTTGTAGAAATGTTAAAGCAAAATGGAATAGCAGCTTTTTCACAGGAAGCAGGTGCGAATGTTGCAATGCATGGGGCACCTGGATTTGGAATATATGGTGTGGATATATTCGTGAAAACCGATGATGCAGAGAAGGCAGTACAGCTGATCAAGGAGATTAATAACCAAGAGAATGAAGAAAATTTTTGACATTTTCACACATGCGTGCTAATATGATTATAGAAAAAGAGTGCTACCGATAGACGGTTAGTC
>OJMI01004105.1_pt1 | contig 10090 bp, 9 predicted proteins | sample 1597131 | NCBI WGS metagenome assembly OJMI01 (sample SAMEA2452116, study PRJEB22498) | human gut metagenome | reverse complement strand
ACGGAGTCGTCGTAGTCGCCAAAGGCGTGGAGGCTGTCCACGCCAAACTGCTGCCAGAGGCGACCGTAGAAGGCGTCTTTCTCGTCGAAAAGCGGGCGCCAATCGACCAGGATGGCTACGGGACGGCTCGGGATCGTCCAGCGTCCTACGCGCACGTGCAGACCCTCGCAGCGGGCCACGTCCTCCCATTCGGGGAAGAGGCTCTCCTCCTCGAAGTAGGGGCACGGGCGGTCCTGCCAGCAGTCTGGCCCGATGAAAATCAACTGGTCGTGGATCCGGTCTTGGAGCGTCCTCGCCCGGGTGGAAAGCACGGTGTAGATGCCGCCCACCTTATTGCAGACCTCCCAACTGGTCTCAAAGATATAGTTGGGGAATAATCTCTCTTGTTCCATGAAAACAATCTAAAAATGAAGCCTCGCCAAGCCCTTTCTCCATCGTCCCGACAAGGGGGCGAGGCTATGGATGGGCCGCGAAGTTGCTGCAAAGGTACGATAAACTCGCCAATGAACCAACTATTTGCGCATCTTTTTTGCCTTTGTTATGGCTTTGTTGCACAGTTTTTGCACACGCTATGCAAAGTGAGGCTTTCGGCCCAGTCGGCCCAGGTCGCCGTCTTGCCCTGGCGGGATCGGGAGCAAATCAAAACGAATCACCTAAAACGGACAACCCAAACAACTCCTACAAGGACGAAGCGCCAGGAGAATCCCTTGTGGGTGAAACTCGCTTTTAGACGCAGTTCGTATTTGTACGCGTTGTTTGGGTCGTATACGTTGTTGAGTCGTAAAACGTTGTTGAGTCGTATGCGTTATTTGGCCGTATGCTTTGTTGGGACCGTATGATCGCAGGTCCACGGTTGCTCTTCTGTCATCGGCAAGCCACCCTGGCGGTGTCCGGCGTTTTGGCGCTCCCCCTAAGCCTTTCTTTTTATGCCTTGATCTTCGGATAGCGGCGGAAAAAGCCATCAAGGCGCAGGCGGACGACGCCGAAGAGCGCTTCGGAGAAGATACCTCCGCTCATCTTGCTCGTGCCCTCGCGGCGGTTGGTGAAGACGACGGACACCTCCTTGAGTTTGAAGCCAATCTTGTAGGCGGTGTACTTCATCTCGATCTGGAAGGCGTAGCCCTTGAATCTCACCTCGTCGAGGGGAATGGTCTCCAGCACGCGCCGAGTGTAGCAGACGAATCCTGCCGTGGTGTCGTGGATGTTGACACCCGTCACCAGACGGACGTAGCATGAGGCGAAATAGCTCATCAGCACGCGTCCCATCGGCCAGTTGACGACGTTCACACCGCTGACGTAGCGGCTGCCCACGCTGAGGTCGTAGCCCTCGTCATGGCAGGCGGCATAGAGGCGTGGCAGGTCGTTTGGATCGTGGCTGAAGTCGGCGTCCATCTCGAAGATGTAGCCGTAGTCGCGTTCCAAAGCCCACTTGAATCCGGCGATATAGGCCGTGCCAAGTCCCAGTTTTCCGCTTCGTTCCACGATGAAGAGGCGGCCTTTGAACTCGTCCTCCATCAAGTGGTGGACAATGGCGGCCGTACCGTCGGGACTGCCATCGTCGATGACCAGGATGTGAAAGTATTTCTCCAGGCCGAAGATGGCTCGTATGATCTTCTCTATGTTCTCCTTCTCGTTGTACGTCGGGATGATGATGATGCTGTCGCTCTTCTCCATAATAGGTTGGATTGATATTGTTTGCAAAGATAATGCTTTTTACTTGAAAGGGCGCAAGGATGAGGATAAAAAAGTTTAACCCCCATGGGTTTCTCCTTGTTCTTGCTGGTCGGAGTCCCACAATTTCCTTACTGATCGGGGTTCTCCACAAATCCTTGGTATTCCTTGACCAGTCCCGACATCACGCGCTTATACGCTTCGTCCATCGTGGTCTTGACATTCTCCGGTCCCTGCGTGGTGGGGTAGATGGGCTCGTGGATGGTAAGGCTCAGCCGGTGCCACGTCAGCCAGCGCCAGTCGCGCATGCGGGGCATCACGTCGAAGGCACCATTGATCGTCAGCGGGCAGACTGGCAACTGGAGTTCGTCGGCCAGCATGAACGCACCTCTTCTGAACACGCCCATGTGGCCAGTGAAGGTTCGTGCTCCCTCGGGAAACACTACCAGCGACATGCCCTCCTGGAGCACCTCGCGTGCCTGGTCGTAGGTCTGGCGGATCTTGCTCGGGCCGCGCTTATCGACGTAGATGTGGTGGGCTGCCTCGCAAGCCTTGCCCACGAAGGGTATCTTGCGCAGTCCCTGTTTCATCATCCACTTGAAGTTGCGGCCCAGGAAGCCGTAGATGATGAAGATGTCAAACGATCCCTGGTGGTTGCTGACAAAGACGTAGCTCTGGTCCTTGCGCAGATGGTCCCGTCCTTCCACTTTGATGGGGAGCAGGCTGACCCAGATGATGAACCTTGCCCACCATTTGCCGGGGTAGTAGCCCCAGTAGTGTCCGTCGCCCAGCGTGCATCCGATCGTCGTCACCAGCGCACAGGCAATGGAACAGAAGATGAGGAAGGGCAGGACCACAAAGAGTTGATAAATCCTGTAAATGAGTTTCATGTTGTGTGTGTGTTTTAAAAAATATTGAGTTATTATCGATTCGGATGTTCTTGTCAGTTGTCCTTGGCGACCGGGTCTGCCGGACGGTGCTTCGTCCTGAGCGTGATGACGGTGATCTCGTTGGGCATGTTCAGCCGGAACGGCACCAGCCCTCCCAGTCCGGTGTTGACGTAGAGGTAGCGTCCCTGATGCTCGTAGAGTCCCTTGTCGGGACGGCCTCGCCATTGGGTCGGCCGGTGTCCGAAGAACTGCATTTGTCCGCCGTGGGTGTGTCCGCTCAGCGTCAGTTGGGCCGTGGTCTTGGGCAGTATATCTCGTCGCCAGGCCGAGGGGTCGTGTTGCAGCATCACCACAAATGCCCCTGGCCGCACGCCCTCAAGGGACTTCCTCGTGTCGGCAAGGTTGGGGAAGGGTAGTTCGCCGTCATTCTCCGTGCCTGCCACGACGAGGGAGTCGCCACCGCGTCTGATGACGAGATGGTCATTGCGCAGCAACCGCCATCCCAGGGCGTTTTGTTCTGTCTCTACGAGCAGGCGCAACAGGCGGTCCTGAGCCTCGTGAGTGTCTTTGGCGTAGCTCGCATAGTCGTGGTTGCCGAGTACGGAGACCATGCCCTGGGTCGTACTGCGCAGCAGGTCGGTGTGGGGAAAGATCTCCTGGGGACGGATGTTCTGCACGTCACCCGTGAAGACCATCAGGTCGGCGTGCTGCTGGGCGATGGAGTCCATCTCCGCTTGGAGAATCTTCTGTCGCCAGCCGTAGAAGGTGCCGAGGTGGAGGTCGGAGATATGGAGGATCTTGTAGCCGTCGAAGGCTGCGGGGAGGTCGTCAAACTGTAGCGTGAGGTGGTTTACCTTCACCTGTCTCACGCCGACGGTCAGTCCATAGATATAGGCCAGGACGCCGCCACAGCCCAGCAGGATGCCGATGTAGTGGCCCAGGTTGATGCGCGGCCAGCCTGTCAGCCGCATCAGACACGACCCGAGGAAGGAGCACAGGGCAAAGATGGCCTTCGGACCGACGAAGAGGCCCAGCAGGAGCAAATAGGTGTTGAGCCAGGCAAGGTCGGAGGGAGCAAAACTCGGGAGCGACGCGAGGGTGATGGTATAGGTCGAGAGTGCGATGCAAGGCACCCACCACAATAGTCGCAGCCACCACGGCAGACTATATCGGCGGCGGAAATAGTGGACGTCGATATAGAGGTCGGAGAGGACGATGACCAACAGGAGAGGGATGACGATTCTTGCTATCACGGGCTCTGAGTGCTTCTATCTTGAATGGTCAGATGTTATCTTGATCTGTCAAACGCTATTTTGTACGGTCAAACTCCAGTTCCTCGCCGCGGTAGCCCTCGTCGAAGGTGCCGCGGTCATAGACGAGGTGGCCGTTGCAGAGGGTCTGCTCCACGCGCCAGCGGAAGGTCTTTCCCTCCAGGGGGCTCCATCCACACGGACTTTGTATTTCTGCCTTCGTCAGCGTCCACGGACTGTCAGGGCGCACGATGGCGATGTCGGCATGGTAGCCTGGGCGCAGAAAACCGCGCTCCCTGACGTGGAAGTATTGGGCCGGATGGTGGGCCATGAGCGCCACCAGTTGCTCGATTGTAATCCGTCCCGCATCGACCAGTCCCAGCATGGCAACGAGGCTAAACTGCACCATGGGCATTCCCGAAGCGGCCCGTGCGCAGCCTCCCTCTTTTTGCGAGGGTAGGTGAGGGGCGTGGTCTGTGGCGATGGTGAGGATGCGTCCGTCGGTCAGTCCTTCGATCAAGGTCTCTTGGTCGTGGGCAGTCTTGACGGCAGGGTTGCATTTGATGCGGGTGCCCAGTCGCTGGTAGTCCTTGTCCGTGAAGAGCAAGTGTGCCGTCACGGCCTCGGCGGTGATGTTGGCGTCGCCATGGGCGGCGATCATCTCCAGTTCGCGGGCGGTGGAGATATGGGCCACGTGGAGTCTTGCTCCTGCCTCGGTGGCCAACTGGAGGGCCAGGGCGGTGGACCGAACACAGGCCTCCTCGCTTCTGATCTCGGGATGGTGCTCCACGGTAGGATCCTCGCCATAGCGCTCCTTGGCCAGTCGCATGTTCTCGCTGATGAGTGTGGCGTCCTCGCAGTGGCTCACGACGGGAATGTCGAGCTTGGCAGCCAACTGGAATACCTCTTTCAGTGCCTCGCCACGGTCCACGAGCATGTTGCCCGTCGATGATCCCATGAAGAGTTTGATGGCGGGCGTATGTTGCCAGTCGGCCTGACGGAGCGTCTCGGCGTTGTTGTTGGTTGCGCCGAGGTAGAAGGCGTAGTTGACGGCGCTGTCTTTCCTTCCCCGCTGCCGTTTGTCCTCCCAGGCCGCTTCCGTCGTGGTGGTGGGCACGGTGTTGGGCATTTCCATATAGGAGGTCACGCCGCCGTAGGCTGCTGCACGGCTCTCGCTGCGTATCGTCGCCTTGTCCGTCATGCCCGGCTCGCGGAAGTGGACGTGCTCGTCGATGACCCCTGGCAGTACATAGCATCCTGCCGCGTCGATGACGTGGTCGTAGTGGTCCTCCGCCAGAGGGGCTTCCGTCCCGATGGAGGCAATGCGTCCGTCGTCGCCTATGGTGATGGTGCCTTGTATCGACACGCCCTCATTGACGAGGGTGCCGTTTTTGATCAGCGTGCTCATGATTCTCAGTGTCTATATATATAATAGGTATAGGGGAATGGAAGTCTAATAAGATATGGAGTCGCTCGCCATCTGGTTGGGCGTGATCGGAGCCACGTTGGCGTCGCCTTCGTTCATGGGCACGGCTGGCACGTCCTCCATCGTGCCGTTGTTGCGCTGCAAGGTCTCCTGGAAGTGCTGGTAGAACTGCTTCACGTCGGGGTCGTTCTTGAAGTTGTCGGGTGCCTTGGCCATGATAAACTCTATCCACGAGGGCAGACCGTCGAGGGCGGTGGCGAAGAGGTAGTCGTTGAGCCAGACGGGGTAGGCGTCGGGCGTGGTGTCATACTGGATGCGGGTGAAGAATCCCCACGGACCCAGGATGTTGTCGAAGTTGTCCGTCACGAATTTCGTGAAGAGTTTGTCGCCCTGCTCAAAGACTTTGATGGCCTTTTTGGCCAGCCGGATGTTGACCGTCGCCTCGTCCTGTCCGTTCATGATGGCCGCGCTCTGCTCGTGGTCGATGTCGGCATACTGGTTGCGGATCTGCACGAAGCGGTTCCAAAACTTGTTGAGTTTGTCGTTGAGCGGTGTGCCGCTGACCTTCTGCTGTGTGTTGTCGAGTTTGATGCTGATGTTGCCCTGCTCGATGACGACGGGCTGCGAGAGGTCCTTGTCGTCCATGAAGATGCGGGCGACGTGGGCGCTATCTACTTTGCCGCTGAAGGAGAACTGACCGTGTACGACGTCGCAGGAGTCGAGGTTGGTCAGGTTGCCGTCCTTCGTCACCTTCAGATAGAGCTTTTGGCCGTCAAGGTCCGACACGTTGGAGGAACCCTGTATGTCGTAGGTGCCGGCACAGGAGGTGAGCGACAGGAGTGCGGTAATAGTATAGACGATCTTGTTCATAATATGTTTGACCATTTGGCCGAGGCGGTCTCGGCGACAGATCCTTTTAGATTTCGTTATTGATGGTTCTCTTGCTCTTCTTTACGCAGCTCGTGGCCGATGCGGTGGGTGGTGTACATCTCCAGCAGGGCGCCTATCAGCAGCGCCACCACCCAGTTGTTGTGGAAGATATTGACGTAGTTGGCATAGCCCGAGATGGACTGGGCAAACCAGGGCTTGAGGAGGTGGTAGCAGTCCTCGACCATGAATACGCCGGCGCAGACGAAGCAGGCCAGGGCGAAAAACTGGATGCGGCGCAGACGGCGCAGCGTGATGCTGGTGCCCTCATAGCGCTGGCGCGCTTGCATGGCGGCGAAGAGCAGACTTCCCGCCAGCACCAGGAAGCAGACAAGGCCCTGGAGGATGAAGAACACATAGCAGCCGGCACCCGCCACCATCAGCACGCCGCCGGCGAGGAAGAGGAAGGTCTCTGCCTTACTTAATTGTTTCATAGAAAGCTGGGTTGTTGTCCGAATTATCGTCGTCGCTCAGCACGAAGACGTCCTCGTCGTCAGTCTTCATGAAATAGCGCTCGCGACCCACGCGGGCCATGGCCGAGGAATCGGCCCGGAGCTCGTGCAGCCGCTGGTTGTTGGTCTGATAGACCTTCTCATACTTGGCGATCTCGTCCTGTAGGTCAGAGATCCTGTAGTCGTACTCGAAGCGCTTCATGAAGCAGTCGTCGCCCAAGAAGCCGACATAGAGCACGCCCATCACCACCACGATGTGGTATTTGAAGCGGCTGAGGATTCTGACGATATGTCCGGTAATCTTAATCACGTTCGATTTTTGTTTCTGCAAAAGTAAGTATTTAAAAGCATACAAAGGGCAAACGCTCTTGCATTTTTTATCTATTTAACCATAAAATGTGGATGGACGCGAGGATTGTTACCAACTTTTTGCTACCTTTGCAATGTGATAAAGCCTGCGGGCGCCTTGGGGCGCTTGGTTGCGGCGTGGATGGGGGCTGCCCGTCTTGCGTCGCCGACATCGGGCCAAAACCTAACTCAGCCAATGAACGAATATATAGTTTCTGCGCGCAAATACCGTCCGATGAAGTTTTCCGACGTCGTCGGCCAGGACGCGCTGACCACCACTCTCCGCAATACGGTCAAGTCGGGCAAACTGGCCCACGCCTACCTCTTCTGCGGTCCGCGCGGTGTGGGAAAGACCACTTGTGCGCGCATCTTCGCCAAGGCCATCAACTGCGAGCACCCCACCGACAACGGTGAGGCCTGTGGCGCCTGCGAGAGTTGCAAGGCTTTTGAGGAGGGCCGCTCCTTCAACATCTTCGAGCTCGATGCCGCGTCCAACAATGGTGTCGATCAGATCAAGCAGCTCATGGAGCAGACCCGCATCCCTCCGCAGGTGGGCCGCTACAAGGTCTTTATCATCGACGAGGTCCACATGCTCTCGCAGCAGGCTTTTAATGCCTTCCTCAAGACGTTGGAGGAACCGCCCGCCCATGTCATCTTCATCCTCGCCACGACCGAGAAGCACAAGATCCTGCCCACCATCCTCTCGCGCTGCCAGATCTACGACTTCGAGCGAATGTCCGTGGCCCATATCATCCAGCAACTGAAGATGGTGGCCGAACGCGAAAAAATCTCCTATGAGGAGGAGGCCCTGGGCGTGATAGCGGAGAAGGCCGATGGCGGTATGCGCGACGCGCTCTCCATCTTCGACCAGGTGGCGAGTTTCTCGCAGGGCAACGTCACCTTCGAGAAGACCATCGAAGACCTCAACGTCCTCGATGCCGACAACTACTTCAAGACCGTCTTCCTGGCCTTGGACAACAAGGTGGCCGACATCATGCTGCTCCTCAACGGGGTGCTGGCGAAGGGCTTCGACGGGGGCAACTTCATCGTCGGACTGGCCAGCCACATCCGCAACGTGCTCATGGCCAAGGACCCGCAGACCTTGCCGCTCCTGGAGGTCAGCGACCGCCAGCGCGAGCAGTATCGGGAGCAGGCGCAGAAGTGTCCGGCCCGCTTCCTCTACCAAGCGCTGCGCATTGCCAACCGTTGCGACGTGCAGTATCGCCAGTCGTCCAACAAACGGCTGCTCGTGGAACTGACGCTCATCGAGATCGCACAGATCACCCAGCCCGAGGACGATACGGCGGGTGCGGGGCGTAGCCCTAAGCAGTTGAAAACCCTGTTTCAGAAACTACTCCGACAGGTGCAGCCAGAAAGGGGCGCGCAGGTGGCCCCGGTTGCACAGAGAAAACGGCAACACGCCCAGCAGACCGTGCAGCCGACTACGGATCAGTCGCAGTCTGCTGACCAAAAGGCTGACCAAAGGGCGGCAACTCAGCAGTCTCCCGAGACAGTTAGGACGGCTCCTCCCGCAGGGGCGCTGAAGTCGGCCAAGCTCAATCTCGGGCGTAGCATGGGAATGTCCTTTGGCGATATCCTGAGCCCCAAGGATAAACCCACGGCGGAGCAGACGGTGGAGGTGGAGAATGCCGAGGAGCGCAACGCCTTCACGGAGGAGGATCTCCTCGTCCAGTGGCGCGCGATGTGCACCCGTATGCCAGAGAACATGCGGGCCATGTCCACGCGAATGAGAAACCTCAGTCCTGTCATCACCGACTATCCCAACGTGGAGATCGTGGCGGAGAATCAGATCCTCTACGACCAGATGCTGACCATCAAGAGCCGCATCCGTGCCACGCTGGCCAAATGCTTGAAGAATGGCAGTCTGCAGGTCTCCATCCGTCTGGCCAAGCAGGATGAGATCAAGCCGCTGCTCTCGCCCAAGGAGACGCTCGACCAACTGGTCAAGGAGAATACTGCTGTGGGCCGGTTGGTGCAATCCCTCAGCCTCGATCTGGCCTGACGTGCTATTGCTCCCACCCTTGTCCCTGGAGACAAAGATACGGCGTTTTTTCGCAGGAATATTTTGCGGTTTGGAAAAAATGCCGTATCTTTGCACCCGATTTTTATCAATTGGCTCCGTAGCTTAGCTGAATAGAGCGTCAGATTCCGGTTCTGAAGGTCAAGGGTTTGAATCCCTTCGGAGTCACTTCTCACAGAAAGGGTAGTGCAGTCTTAGGATTTTATGAGGTGGCAGTCCCACTGCATCAAGTCCACGAGCTTTCCTTCACAACCCAATCCCGTCCTTGCAGGCTCGCAACAGTCGTCAGCTATCATCCTCGACAAGTAGTTTCCAGAATATAATAGTACGAACTGATACGGAATAAAATGGAAAAGGAATATACACTTTGGCGTGTTGCCAACGCATACAAATGGGTAGAGGGAACATACAATTCGTATGAGGCAGCTTATGAGGCAGCAAAGAAACTGGACGAGAAATACAATGATGAGGCTAACTACTGAAAAGAAAAAGATCGTTTCTACATAGCAGAAGAAGGACTGCGCCCTACCCAGTTGAAAAAACTACTATCAAGCAATCGCTATTTAAAATTCCACATTTGGGACAAGACATGGCGAGATAGGATGAAGAAAAAATAGGAAAGCAAGGTATGAGGCCTTCTTGCCATATACCTATATAGACAAACAATTATAGTGAAAATCACGTTATCCTGCAAATATAAACGTAAAAATGTGCTCGTTATCAATTAGTTTGAGTACCTTTGCAAAGGAATAAACAATGTTGAAAAATAAAAAAAATGGCACTACCGATAGCATCCATGCCAGTACTGACTGGTGAAGTGGCTCAGCGGTTTGAAGCCGATGCGCAGGCAAACTACCAGCGTTATCTCAACCGCTCTGAGGAAGAAAAAAAGGCAGATGAAGAGGCTCTTGAAAGGGGGCTCGTCAAATTGCGTCGCATGTTGGCTAAAGCGCATCTTGGTGACAAATGAGTTTCCTGGAAGATAGATGTGGCTTGCTTCTTATGGTAAAGCTAGAAGATAGTCTCAGCATTGTAACTATTCAGCAATAACACCCCTTTGAGTTTTTGTCAATAATCCTAATACA
>OJMI01004094.1_pt1 | contig 10107 bp, 8 predicted proteins | sample 1597131 | NCBI WGS metagenome assembly OJMI01 (sample SAMEA2452116, study PRJEB22498) | human gut metagenome | reverse complement strand
GTTCAGATTGAAGAGAATGGTGTAAAATATGAAGTGGACATCAAGGACGGACAGAAGACCGGATTTTTCCTGGATCAGAAATACAACCGTCTGGCAATCCAGCGACTTTGCAAAAATGCGAAAGTGCTGGACTGCTTTACACATACCGGATCATTTGCACTGAATGCGGGAATTGCAGGAGCACAGAGTGTTCTGGGTGTGGATGCATCTGAAACTGCGGTAAATCAGGCAAGACGCAATGCAGAACTTAACGGACTGGACGGAACTGTGAAGTTTCTCTGTGAAGATGTATTTGAACTTCTCCCGGAACTTGAGGAGAAGGGAGAGAAATTTGATGTGGTGATCCTGGATCCTCCGGCATTTACGAAATCCAGAAGTTCCGTAAAAAATGCGGTAAAAGGTTATCGTGAGATCAACTTAAGAGCTATGCGTCTTGTAAAAGATGGCGGTTTTCTTGCAACCTGTTCCTGCTCTCACTTCATGACCTATGAGCTGTTTACACAGACGATCGGTCAGGCTGCGAAGAATGTACACAAGAGACTTCGCCAGGTAGAGTATCGTACACAGGCACCGGATCATCCGATCCTCTGGTCGGCAGATGAGTCCTATTATCTTAAATTCTACATTTTCCAGGTATGTAATGACCGGTAACAGCTTCGGCGCATTCTTTTTGAAGAGGCGGAAACAGTAATACCGGCAGTAAAAAGGAGATGCAGATTCTATGAGAGACAAATTTAACAAGTTTATGCAGGGACGCTACGGAGTGGATGAACTTTCCAGGTTTACCATGGGAGCCGCACTGGTGCTGATCATTCTGACTATGTTTATCACCATGTTCAACAGAAATCTGGGCAGTATTTTTGATTTTCTGGGAATTGCGGCGATCGTGTATGCGTATTTTCGTATTTTTTCCAGAAATATTCAGCAGCGTTATGCGGAGAACCAGAAATATCTTCAGATGACATCGAAGTTCCGGCTTCGTTTCAATAAAGAAAAAAATCTGATGAAACAAAGAAAAACGCACCATATTTACAGTTGCCCGGGCTGTGGACAGAAGGTCCGTATTCCCAGGGGGAAAGGCAAGATAGAGATCGAATGTCCGAAATGCCACACGAAATTCGTAAAGAGGAGCTGAAATGTTCGGATATGTGACAGTTAATAAACCGGAGATCAAATTTAAAGATTTTGATATGTACCGTTCTTTTTACTGCGGACTTTGCAGAGAACTGAGGGAAAGATATGGCATACCAGGACAGATCTCACTGACTTATGATATGACCTTTGTGGTCCTTCTGCTGAGTGGAGTATATGAACCACCTACACAGAAGGGAACTTCAAGGTGTGCGGTCCATCCTCTGAAACCACAGCCTGTGCGCCGGAATGCAATTACGGAATACTGTGCGGATATGAATGTGATCCTTTCATATTATAAATGCATGGATGACTGGCAGGATGAGCATAAACCTTTGCGTTACGCATACGCCAGACTTCTTAAGACCGGCGGAGAGAAACATATGGCTCATTATCCGGAGAAGATCCGCAGGATAAAGGAAGCTCTTATGGAACTTTCCAGTCTGGAAAAACAGGGAGAAACCGATGTGGACCGTGTTGCCGGGTGTTCCGGAAGGATCATGGAGGAGGTCTTTGCGTTCCGTAAGGATGTGTGGGAATCTTCACTGCGGCGGATGGGATTTTATCTCGGGAAGTTTATTTATATCCTGGATGCTTATGACGATGTGGAAAAAGATGCAGAAAACGGAAATTACAATCCGTTCCTTAAAAAATATAAGATGGAAGGGTTCGAGGAAGAGATACGCCGGATGCTTACAATGATGCTGGCAGAAAGCTGCAGGGAATTTGAAAGAATGCCCGTGATCCGATATGGTGATATCCTTCGAAATATTTTATATTCCGGCGTCTGGTGCCGCTTCACAGCCATCGGACAGAAACGCAGGGAAGAACGGGAGAAAGAAAAGAAATGTTAGATCCATACAGTGTGCTGGGAGTTCCCAGAAACGCATCTGATGATGAAATAAAGAAGGCATACCGGAAGCTCAGCCGAAAATATCATCCGGATGCCAATATCAATAATCCGAATAAAGATCAGGCAGAAGAGAAATTCAAGGAAGTACAGCAGGCGTACGAACAGATCATGAAAGAGCGGGAGTATGGCGGAAGTGCTTCGGGAAATGGGTATGGCAGCTATGGAAATTACGGCGGTTTTGGCGGCTATGGAAGTGCAGGTTCCAGTACCTATCAGGATGAAGAGAGCATGCGAAGACGTGCTGCTTCCAATTATGTGCAGAGCGGCCATTATCAGGAGGCTATGAATGTCCTGAATTCTCTTGGCCAGAAAAATGGCGAGTGGTATTATCTGGCTGCCATGGCCAATATGGGACTTGGCAATAATGTGACGGCTCTGGATCAGATCCGGGAAGCAGTCCGACAGGAGCCTGATAATGTGCAGTACCGCATGATCCTTCAGAGAATGGAGGGCGGCGGTGGCTGGTACCAGCAGCAACAGGATCCTTTTGGAGGAATGCCGACAGCAGGTGGAGATATGTGTGATGCCTGCTGCCGGACTATGGCCTGTGCCATGTGCTGGCCGGGTGGTATTTTCTGCTGCTGATGCGGAGGATAACTATCCGTTTTGAGTATGTTTGTAAGGCGGATCCTGCAGATCCGTTTTGCGATATAGATCGCAGAGGGATTTTTCTGACAGAAATTCACAATGCTGTCCGGAAAATGTCATACTGCAGAGAAAAAGAGGAGGAAATCGTTATGAGTATAAGAATTGGTATTTTAGGTTACGGAAACCTGGGACGCGGCGTGGAGTGCGCCATCAAGCATAATCCGGATACAGAGCTGGTTGCAGTATTTACCAGACGTGATCCAGAGACTGTAAAGATCCTTACAGAGACCGCAAAGGTTTATTCTGTAAAAGATGCGGAGAAGCTGAAGGATGAGATCGATGTCCTGATCATCTGTGGAGGAAGTGCGACAGATCTTCCTGTTCAGACACCGGAGTATGTAAAATATTTCAATGTTGTGGACAGCTTTGATACACATAAGAAAATCCCGGAGCATTTTGCAAATGTTGACAAGGCAGCAGCAGAGAGTGGACATGTAGGAATCATTTCCGTAGGCTGGGATCCAGGAATGTTTTCTCTGAACCGTATGTATGCAAATGCGATCCTTACAAATGGAAACGACTACACATTCTGGGGCAAGGGTGTCAGCCAGGGACATTCTGATGCAGTCCGCCGCATCAAAGGCGTAAAGGATGCAAAGCAGTACACCATTCCGGTAGAAGCTGCACTTGAGGCAGTAAGAAACGGAGAAAATCCGGAGCTTACTACACGCCAGAAACATACAAGAGAGTGCTTCGTAGTTGCTGAGGAAGGTGCTGATCTTGCACGCATCGAGGAAGAGATCAAGACCATGCCGAACTACTTTGACGAGTATGATACAACGGTACATTTCATTTCCCAGGAAGAGCTGAATCGTGACCACAGCGGTATCCCACACGGCGGTTTTGTGATCCGCAGCGGAAAAACAGGCTGGAACAATGAGAACAGCCATGTGATCGAGTACAGCCTGAAGCTGGATTCCAATCCTGAGTTCACATCTTCTGTGATCGTTGCCTATGCAAGAGCTGCATACCGCATGAACCAGGAAGGACAGAAGGGATGCAAGACAGTATTTGATGTTGCACCTGCATATTTAAGTGCCCTTGATGGGGCAGAGCTTCGCAAAAAATTTCTGTAAGGATCCGTAACAGACAGGAGCAAAACTGCATAAAGGATCATATCCCCGGAGCATCGGTGAATATTTCTGATGTTTCGGGGCTTTTTTCTGCATAAAATTAACATTGGTAATACCTGGATGATGATTTTTCTGAAAGAAAAGGAAAGAGTTGACGGACCGTAAAGAATGTTATATAATATGGACGTAAAATTGTAACAAAATTGTAACGTTTACGATCAGTCGGACTTAAGAAATAGTAAATATCAATGATCTATCTATCAAAGGAAGGTATGTATGCGAAAATTAAGCAGAAAATGGAAACTCTGGGGACTTTTTTTTGTTCTGATGTTCTTTGCAGCCGGAGCAACTGTACATACAACGGCAACAGATGTACAGGCTGCGACCAAAAACGGCTTTAAAACAGAAAAAGGAAAGTCCTATTATTATCAGAATGGACAGAAGGTAAAAGGCTGGCTTACACTGAACGGGAAGAAATATTTTTTTAATAAATCCACAGGCGTGCAGATGAAGCGTTGGGCTAAGGATTCCAAGGGCAAACGATATTTTTATAATGTCAACGGTGCCAAGGGCTATATGGCAACAGGCTGGCTTACAGACAGTAAGAACAATACCCGCTATTTTAATCCCACCAGCGGATATATGACAACGAAATGGGCCACGATCAGTAATAAGAAATATTATTTTTACAGAGGCAGTGGTGCTGCAGCCAGAAGTGTATTCCTTACAGACAAGAAGAATGTGACCAGATATTTTACCAGCAAATGCTTTATGGCAAAGGGCTGGGCAACGAATAAGAAACAGCAGAAGCGTTATTTTGATCCAAACACGGGAGCTATGTATAAGGGCTTCAAGAAGATCGGCAGCGATACCTATTATTTTTACAGCAAGAGCGGCGTGATGGCTACCGGTTGGGTCACAAATTCCAAAAAAGGATATAAATATTATTTCGATCCGTCAACCGGTGTCATGGCTACGGGAACGAAGACGATCGATGGCAAGAAGTATACATTTGGCAGCAATGGTGTCTTGGATACCAACCCAAGTACTACTACAGCGACAAGCTCCAGGACTATCAAGAATTTCCTTGCCAATGCATTACTTCCGGTAGGAAAGACTCTTTACGTATGGGGCGGCGGCCACAACTGGTCGGATGCGACCAGAAAGGGCATCAGTCCAAAATGGAAACAATGGTATGACAGCAATTCCAGCTCCTATAATTACAGATATTATATGGATCTCAGTGAAGCTACAGAACAGAAGGGCCTTGACTGCTCCGGCTTTGTAGGATGGTCTGTATATCAGATCATGCAGAGCAGATCCGGTGGACCTATGTACACGGATGTTTCCGGAAATCTTGGATCTTTGTATTCCGGCAAGGGAATGGGTACCGTTGTTTCCCAGGCTCAGCTGGCAAGCTCAAACTGGAAGCTTTATCCTGGGGATATCGGATACAACAGCGGACATACCTGGATCGTTCTCGGACAGTGTTCCGATAAGAGTGTCGTGATCCTCCACTGTACACCGAATGCCGGCGTACAGATTTCCGGAACACCGACACCAAGCGGAACTTACGGAAGCCAGGCGATCAAGCTGGCAGAAACTTACATGTCCAGGTATCCTGGAGCCAGCAAATATGACTATCATGAATCCAGTGGTAACTATATCCGAAACGGTGCATACTTCAGATGGAACAGAAGCACTCTTTCCGATCCCAATGGATATCTGAACAAGACAGCCAATCAGATCCTTGCAGATCTTTTCTGATCAGGATATGCTGAAAGAAATTTATATGTAACAAATAGCAATAAGAAACGCGAGAGGAGAATCTGAGATAACCCGGGTTCTCCTTTTTTAATGTCAAAATCATTAATAAATGTTACAAAGTTTTAAACTAATTAATAGAAAATCCTTGCAATCCAAATAACACTGTGTTAATATATAAAAAGATTGAAACAAGATATTGCAAAAGTATTACAAAGAAAACCAACGAAGCGGATGGTCAGATCCGCTGTATTAAATTAGAATCAGATTGCGAGGGTGAACAGTCATGAAGAAAAGGATATTATGTCTGACACTGGCGCTCATCATCAGCGGAGCACAGGTAGTCAGCGTAAGCGCAACAAGAGAAGATGAGGCAGCACTTCAGCAGGAGATGGATGCGACTAACGAACAGCTGAATGCGACTTATTCCAGATTGGATGAGCTTTCCTCACAGAAGTCACAGATTGAAGGCGAGATTTCAACTCTTGATGCCAATCTTGTAAACGTGATGGTTTCGATCCAGACACTGGAGGGAGATATCTCCAATAAGGAAGCCGACATTGCATCTACACAGACCAACCTTGAGAAGGCCCAAAATGCCAAGCAGAAACAGTATGAGGCAATGAAGAAACGTATCCAGTATCTCTATGAGAAGGGTGGAGACGATGCATGGTTCCAGATGATGCTGAATGCAGAGAACCTGTCTGACCTTCTTACAAGAGCAGAGTACACACAGAAGACTTATGAGCAGGACCGTAAGAGTCTTGAAAAATATTCCAATACGATCCAGCAGGTGGCAAACCTGGAGGCACAGTACACACAGGAGAAGGCAGAGCTGGAGGGAATGAAGCAGGAATATGAGGCAGAGTCCCAGAACCTGCAGGCACAGCTGGATGAGAAGCGTGCCACATCCGCAGATTATGATAATGAGATCGCCTACGCACAGCAGCAGGCTACAGATTATGCAAACCTTCTTGCAGAGCAGACTGCAGAGCTTCAGAGATTAGAGGCTGAGCGTATTGCAGCAGAGGAAGAGGCAAGACGTCAGGCCGAGGCTGAAGCAGCAGCGAGAGCACAGGCTGAGGCAGAAGAGGAAGCAAGACGCCAGGCAGAGCAGGAAGCACAGCAGGATGAGGCGGACGAGAGCGAAGACGGACAGTACGATGAGGACGGCGACGTGATCGAGAATGCAGATGAGGATACTGCAGAAGATGACACCGAGGATGTGGATGAAGATGCAGACAATGGTGAGAATGATGATGCGTCCGAGGATACTGAGAATACAGAGGATAATGCAGACGCAGATTACGATAACAGCACAGACGCATCTGAAGAAAGTGCAGAGGACACATCTAATGCAGAGGATACATCTTCAGACAGTGACAGTTCTTCTTACAGTAGCGGTTCAGGATCTTCTGTTGTGAATTATGCTACACAGTTTGTGGGAAATCCTTACGTATGGGGCGGAACAAGCCTTACCAATGGTGCAGACTGCTCCGGATTTGTACAGAGTGTCTATGCGAACTTCGGAGTCAGCCTTCCGAGAACCTCCTATGAGCAGCAGAATGCAGGTACAGAAGTATCCTACGCAGATGCACAGCCGGGAGATCTGATCTGCTATGGCGGACACGTGGCTATTTACATGGGTAATGGCCAGATCGTTCATGCATCGAACTCTCAGGACGGGATCAAGATCAGCAATGATGCTACATACAGAACAATTGTATCTGTAAGACGTCTTGTATAATAAAAACGTACAACAGAAAATAAAAATACAGCAGCCCGACAGCAGTTTGTCGGGCTGTTTTTAACGTCGGAAAAAATACTGAAAAACCCATGGAACGGAGTGAACAGCAACAAAATATGCTCAAAAATGTATAAATATTGAAAACAGTATTGACATATAATTAACAGGATGTTATTATAATGTCAGTATAATTCCATATTGAACATAGCAAGTGCTGAGGATAGCTGACAGTTATATATTGATTATCAGAAGTCCACAGAAAAGGGAATCAGGTGTGAAACCTGAGCGATCCGGTCACTGTAACGGAGGAGCGAATCTCATAGTCCATTGTACGTATGTATGAGAAGGAGAGAGGAGCCATGATCCCGGAGCCAGGAAACCTGCTTGTTATGGCGAGGTTAAACTTCCGTGTAAAGTGTAACAACCATTTCAGGGACTCCGCACCCCTGGGACGTTGTCTACTTTTTTACGAGAGTAGGCATTTTTTTATGGAATGCGCCTGTTCATATGAATTATACATGATTAAATGGCAGGCGATACTACTCCGGATACATTCGTTCCCTCCGCGCACTCATGAACGGATTATATTTCTACCCCGGGGTGGCATCGCTACCTCTTTTTTATAGGAAAAAATTATGTGTGGTTATGTCAGGAGAGGAGAAAAGAGCCATGGAGAAACCATACTGGGAAGGCAAAGAATACTCTTACTTCAGCCACAAAAACTGTGAGTATTTTCCGTGCCATAAAGGAGCAGATCCGGAGAACTTCAATTGTCTGTTCTGCTATTGTCCTTTATATGCACTGGGAGATAAATGTGGTGGTAATTTCCGCTTTACGGAAAGCGGGATTAAAGACTGCACCGAATGCAAGCTTCCTCACAGAAGAGAAAATTTCGGATATGTTACAGGTAAATATAGCGAGCTTGCGGAAATTGTACGGAAGCAGCGGGAAAAATAAAAAACAGGCCAGTTCAGATACAGGAAAATGTATATTCCTGTGTTTGAACTGGCCTGTTTTGTTTGGGGTGGACAATATCTGTTATCTGTCGAAAAAGATACAGAAGATCATTCTCTGGTTTGGAGAAAAACCTTGAGTCTGGGAATCTGGTTGTTGAGGATCAGCTGTTCCGGAAACATGGCCTGATGAACAAACTCAGCAGCACAGGTAAAATCTCCGATATGCTCCGGGCCATGGCTGTCACTGGAAAGAAGCAGCGGCAGATCATATTTGCGGCAGCATCGAAGGATCTCGAAACAGTTTTCTCTTGTGTCGCCACGATAGCCATAAGGTGCAAGAGAAGCTTCGTTGATCTCAAAGATCGTGCCGGTTTCCCTGGCAACCCTTGCAAGCGCATCATAATTAACCGGGTAATGAGTGTTATCACTATGTCCGAGGATCTTTACACAGGGGTTTTTCATTACATTGATAAAAGCTTCTGTGTTTTCAGCTCTGGTACCGCAGCGGTAATTCCAGGCATGCATGCTGGCAATGGCGTAATCAAGTTTACATAATAATTCCTGATCTAAATCTACCGTTCCGCTGCGGTCAAGGATATTCAGTTCAATTCCGTAGAGTAATTCTACACCGAAATGTTTTTTGGGAGAATAGGTAAGGCTGCGGAAATAGGAGGAAGTTCCGGCTGCCAGAGTGCCGGGACCGTGATCAGTGATCCCGAGAAGCCGGAGACCTTTCTCGGCAGCTGCGCGTGCCATGTTTGTGATGGTACATTCCGTGCCGTGACCACTGGCGATGGAGTGGGTATGCATATCAGAAAGATACATAAAAATACACCTCTTTTACTGTTTGAGAACATGTGACAGAGCGGAATACGAATGTCCGCTTTGCATAAATTTTTCTGAAAAACAAAGGAATTCCTATATAAATTCAAGTATGGCAGAGCAGAAAAACAAAGTCAATAGAGAAAAACATAAAAATACAAAAAACAAATAAAATCAACAGGGCACAACCGATAAAACCCACAAAAACAGCTAGAAACACATGTTGGATTTCGTTGACATCGCAGTAGGGGTAAGGTATAATAAAACTACATGAGCACATAGCCGGACAGGAGCGGTTCTGGAAGCGTAGAGGCAGACAGATCACCAGAAACAACCGGTTATGAGAAAGGAGAATCATGGAGAAATTTCATATAGCAGATATCCCGAAAACAGACAGGATCACACATCTTGTGGATAATCTTTATGCCAAGATGCCGGTGATCGAATCTGCCAGAGCGAAACTGGTCACAGAGTCCTACAAGGAAACTGAAGACGAGCCGATCATCACACGCAGAGCGAAGGCTTTTGCCCATATCCTGCATAACATTCCGATCATCATCCGTGATGAGGAACTGATCGTCGGAAGCAGCACCCTGGCACCAAGAGGATGTCAGACATTCCCGGAGTATTCTTTCCAGTGGCTGGAGGATGAACTGGATACGGTGGCTACCAGAACTGCTGATCCATTTTATATTTCGGAGGAGACCAAGGCGGATCTTCGGGAGGTACATAAATACTGGAAGGGTAAGACTACCAGCGAGCTTGCGACTTCCTATATGGCTCCGGAAGCGATCCTTGCCATTGACCACAACATTTTTACACCGGGAAATTATTTCTACAATGGTGTAGGACATGTAACGGTTAAATATGAGGAAGTTCTGGCAATTGGTTATGAGGGTATCATTGCCAAAGCACAGAAAGAACTGGATGAAAGTAATGTGGGAGATGGTGATTATGCGAAGAAGTCACGTTTCCTGGAAGCAGTGATCTTAAGCTGCCAGGCTGTTATTGATTATGCGCATCGTTATGCAGAGCTTGCAGAGCAGATGGCAT
>OJMI01004091.1_pt1 | contig 10115 bp, 7 predicted proteins | sample 1597131 | NCBI WGS metagenome assembly OJMI01 (sample SAMEA2452116, study PRJEB22498) | human gut metagenome | reverse complement strand
AAGACGGGTATTTTTAAAAGGTGAGGCGTATTTTCAAGTGGCTAAAGACGAAACGAAACCTTTCCGGGTGGAAACCGGTGCTTTAGAGATTGAAGCCTTGGGAACTCAATTTGATGTCAACGCTTACCGGGATAACGGGCAATGGATGACAACCCTCGTCGAGGGACGGGTGAGGGTATCCGTCGGGGGAACTAAGCAGACTTGTGTATTGGAGCCGGGAAAACAGGCGTTGTTGCACAACAATGTGTTGACCGTATCCGATGCGAATGTGGAAGAAATAACCGGCTGGAAAGAGGGGCGTTTTGTATTCCGCAATATGACGATGGAGAATATAGCCCGGCAATTGGAGAGATGGTACGATGTGGAGATCGGTTTTCCGGATGTGGTGGTGCGTTATTATCGCTTTACGGGTGTGATGAAACGCTATCATCAATTGAGTCAGTTAATTGAAATGATAGAGGAGACGACAGATGTGAAATTTCAGGTGAATGGCCGGGAAGTGAAGATTTGCCGACGTTAAGAAAAAACGGCAACTGTTGCAGCAGGCGCCGTCCATAGAGTTTTTTATCTACCGGACACAAATTGCAGTGGAGGTCCGGATTTGTTAAACCTATCAAATACAAAATTATGATTTTTTTTATTAAAACCTTGCGGCTTATGAAATTAACCGTGTTTTTAATTTTGTTGGGGCTGTTACGGGTGAGTGCGGTCACCAATGCGCAAGTTTATCGTATCAATCTGGAACTGGAAAATGTGGCGTGTGAGGAGGCTATTGAGTCTCTAAAGGGACAGACCAATCTGGACTTTTTTTTCAGTAACCGGGAAGTGAACGTGAACCGGAAAGTGTCTGTATCATGCAAGAACGCTAGCTTGGAAGAGGCTTTAAAGCAGATACTGGGAGAAGGGTACAGTTTCCGTCTGATTGACAATACGGTGGTTATCCGGCCTGTCAAAAATCAGTTGCCTCAACCGAAACAGGTTACGGTAAAAGGTACGGTGAAGGATGTGAAAGGAAATCCGTTGCCGGGAGTGACTGTTTTGTTGAAAGGCTCCGCCTTGGGCATTTCTACGGACAATGACGGAAAATTTACGGTTTCATTTCCGGAGATGAAAGATGTTGTACTTCTTTTTTCCTTTATCGGTATGAAATCACAGGAGGTGAAATATACCGGTCAGACGGATATCAAAGTGGTACTGGAAGAAGATGTCAAGGAAATGGATGAGGTGATTGTGACGGGTATCATGGAACGTAAAGCAGAAAGTTTTACGGGGTCCGCCACGGTGGTCAAGGGGGATGATCTGAAACGCGTGGGTAACACGAATATTTTTCAGAGTCTGAAAAACTTGGACCCGACGGTCTTTGTCATGGACAATCTGGACATGGGGTCCAATCCGAATGCCCTGCCTGAGATGAATATGCGTGGAGGGACATCGTTCCCGGGCGGGGAAATAGACAGCGATCTGAAGGGGAATTACGAGAACAAACCGAACCAGCCCTTGTTTATCTTGGACGGATTTGAAGTGTCTGCCGAAACGGTTTTTGATCTGGACATGCAGCGGGTGGAAAGCCTGACTATCCTGAAAGACGCCTCCGCCAAAGCCATTTACGGGTCGAAAGCGGCTAACGGCGTGGTGGTCATTGAAACCAAGCGGTTGGATTCCAACAAACCGCGTTTCAGTTATACAGGGAGTTTGGATTTGAACATGCCGGATTTGTCGAGTTATGACTTGTGCAACGCCTTGGAGAAATTGGATGTGGAATTTACAGAGGGGGTGTATGATGTCAATAATCCGAATGACATGAAGAAATATTACGCGCTTTGCAAAAAAGCGTTGGAGGGACTGGATACTTACTGGCTCTCCAAACCGGTACAATTCGGTTACGGCCACAAGCATTCCCTCATGATTGAATTGGGAAAAGATGAACTGCGCACCAGCTTGAACTTCTCTTATTCTAACAATGTCGGTATTATGAAAAAGTCCGGACGTGAAAATTTGAGCGGCGCATTCAATCTGCAATATAATTACAAAAACAAACTAAGATTCCAGAACCAAGCCTCTTTTACCCAAAACAAATCGGAGGACACGCCTTACGGCAGTTTCAGCACTTATGCCGTACTGAATCCCTACGAGGATATGTATGATGAAAACGGATTGCTTGCCATACAAATCGGGGATCGTCCCAATCCTTACCGCGACGGGGAAATAGGCACTTCGCTGACTTCCAGTTATCGCCAATTCATCAACAACACCTCCCTGGAATGGACCATCATTGAAGGGTTAAGGTTACGCGGGAAATTAGGCATCACCGTAAAGAATAACGATGCCGACCAGTTCTATCCGGCCTCCCATTCCAAATTTGCCAACTACACCGGAGAAAACGCCGTCCGCAAAGGTTCTTATCAGGTGAATAACGGAAAAAGCTCGACCCTTTCCGGTGAATTGTTGCTGAACTGGTACAAGCAGTTCAACGAAAAGCACAATCTGTTCGTTAACTTGGGCTACAACTTGTCCGAGACCATCTCTTCCGAGGTCATCAACTATACGGAAGGCTTCCCGTCCGACAACATGAACGACATTATGTTCGCCACTCAATACATGAAAGACAAGCGCCCATCAGGGATTTCCCAGACCAAACGCGACATCGGTATCCTGGGCACCGTTTCTTATACCTATCTGGACAAATACCTGTTCGATTTCACCCTTCGTTCCAACGGTTCCTCCATGTTTGGAAACGACAAGCGCTGGGCTACATTCTGGAGTACGGGTATCGGATGGAACCTCCACAAGGAGGCTTTTTTGAGCAATGTAGAATGGTTAAACACGCTGAAACTGCGCGCTTCCATTGGAACGACGGGTAACCAGAATTTCCAGAACAACAAATCTATCGCCATCAACGGGTACTATACCGCCGACCGCTATCGTGGAGCCATCGGTTCCTACTTGCAAAACATGAAAAATCCCGACCTGAAATGGGAACAGAAACTGGATTACAACATCGGGTTGGATGCCGTATTCATGGGAGTGGATATCCGCATGGATTTTTATAAATCCATCACGAAAGATTTGGTTTCCAGCGTAGGAATTGCCCCCTCGACCGGTTTCACTACCGTTTCCGAGAACCTGGGAAAAGTAGAAAACAAGGGATTTGAAATCTTGGCCTCCTATACCCCCTGGCAGTCGCGTGACGGATTCGTCCGGATCAACGGCTCCATTGCCTACAACAAAGATAAAATTCTGAAAATTTCCGATGCCATGCGGCAATTCAACGACAACCAGGCAGCCTTAGCGGCCAATACGGACCAAGCATTACCGGTGGCACAATATCAAGACGGATTAAGCATGAACACCATCTTTGCCGTTCCCTCTTTGGGTATCGATCCTGCCATTGGGTTGGAAATGTACCGCAAACAAGACGGAAGTAGTACTTATATCTGGCGAGACACCGACCGGGTACCCTGTGGCGTGAGCGTTCCCCTTTATCGCGGAACCGTCGGTATTACAGGAGAATATAAAGGAATCGGTATCTCCATTACCGGCCGTTATTTAGGCGGTGGCCAGATGTATAACAATACGCTGGTCAGCATGGTGGAAAATGCAGACATTACGCAGAATTTCGACCGCCGGGTGTTGACGGAACGGTGGAACCACGTCGGGCACGAGGCTTTCTTCAAACGTTACAAAAGCCGCACGCCATACGATTTGCGAAACGGGATTTACTGGTATTAGGATGACGGATGGATACAGTATCCCCCCCAAGCCACGAGTCGGTTCGTTCAGGATCAGAAAGAGTTCGACCTCTCTTCGATTTCCGTTTACTATGATTTCAAACGGGAATGGATTGCAAAAATCGGTTTCGAACGTCTGAGAATGACCGCCTTGATGAACGAGGTTACCAAGATTTCCTCCATCAAAATCGAACGGGGTACGACCTATCCGTTTTCCCGGACGCTGACTTTCCAATTATCCGCTACTTTTTAAGGCAACATGAAAAATGAAAAATAGAACTATGAAATCGATGAAAAAAACAATATGGATTCTGGCGTTGCTTATCCTGGCATTCTCCGGCTGCAACGACTGGCTTGACGTCTCTTCCAAGACGGAAATCCCGAGCGATGTACACTTCAGCAGCGAAACGGGATTCAAGGATGCTGCCATTGGCGTATATGTTAAAATGTCAAAACCCGAGTTGTATGGCAAGGCCTTGACCTGGCATGTGAATGAGTTTGTTTCGCAGAACTATGCCCGAGTATCCGGAGCTCCGGATTTGAACGTATTGGACCTGCGATATGAAAACAGTCCTTTTGTCTCCTACCGCAACAGCATCTGGAAGAATTGCTACGAAGTGATTGCCAACATCAACAATATCCTGAATTACGAGGAACAAAACCGCTCAGTCATCGCTCCTGTGTTGGATTCTTTGGTACGGGGCGAGATGCTGGGATTAAGGGCCTTGTTGCATTTCGACTTGTTACGCATGTTCGGGAAAGGAAATTTGGGCGGCCGTCCGGAATTGTTGAACACTCCTTCAATTCCTTATTCGTTGAATTTCAATAAATATGCGCCAGTTCAATTCACTTACGAACAATTTCTGGGTCATTTGAAAAAGGATATCGAAGAAGCCATCGACTACCTCTATGTAGACCCTATTACAAGGCGTGAATCATTGGATTATTATCTGCCTTACGTAGACCAGTCTTTCCTGGCAACGGACCAATACGGGAACAATATAATCGACAGGAGGTTCCGCATGAACTACTATGCAGCCCAGGCTTTGTATGTCCGCATCCTAATGTGGGAAGGCACGGCAGAGGCCAGGGGGAAAGCCTTGACGATTGCCGAAAATTTGATAAAGAACGCCTATTACTCTTGGGCATTTGAAAATTCTGTCATGGTCAAAAACAACGAATGGTGGAAAAGCGATTTGTTGTTCCAAAACGAGCATCTTTTCACCATGGCGGTAGAAAAATTCGAAGAATATCAAACCCATTCCCAAGGTACCCGCAACTGGTTTGATGCTTCTTCTCCGGGAAATACCTATCAGGTGGTCTATTTGACCCAAAGTAAAGCAGAAGAGATTTACGAAACCCCCGGCATTGGCGATTCGGACTGGCGGTTTATCTATTGCCTGCTCCCGCAAGGCTCCAGCCGGAACTACTACGGGCTGGTCAAATTACGCCAGCATCCCGAACATACCGAGAGTTACAGCCGTATGATTCCGATGATCCGTATCACGGAAATGTATTATATCGCTGCAGAATGCCGTATGGAGGCCGGTCCTGACTATGATAAAGCGTTGGCCTTGGAGTACTTGAATACGGTCCGCCGTCACCGCGGAATCGCCGAAGCCGAAGAATTGCCATTCAACCTGACAGACCAGCAGGTGAAAGATGAAATCTACAAAGAATACCGGAAGGAATTTGTCGGCGAAGGCCAGATTTTCTTCTACTATAAACGGAAAGGGATGGAAACCATTCCAGGGTATAATGGGGAAATGACAGATTTAGAATACCAATATCCGATGCCAGACGATGAAATCGCTTTAGGTGGACGAATATAAAAGAAAAAAGAACATGTTTTATCAAAATACAAGATTATGTTGAAGAAGATACATACCCAAATCATGTTGCTGCTAGTCGGTGCCGGTTTACTGGTGGGATGCGAAAAATCCGGACTGCAGCCTTATATCGGCGGAAATACCGTCGGATTCTGGATTCATACCGTCAACCATTCGTTTTACGGCGAAGGGGTGGAGACCCTGCCGAAAGACACTGTCGTATTGGATTTAGCCGTCACAGGCAATATTGTGGATTACGACCGCTATGTAGACGGGACTTTCATTCCAGATCCTGCAGGAACAGAGGAGGAGGATTTAAAGAATACCGCCGTGGAAGGTAAAGACTATAAAATCCTTGGAGGAGTCGTAAAAGCCAATGAAGAGTATGGAAAATTCATGGTCGAGGTGTATAATTCCAATGAATTGAAGGATAATGAATTGAAATTAAACCTGGCGATCAAAGATAATAAGGATTTTTCCGTGGGATTGAACGAAAACCGTTCCATTACCATTACTTGGAGCCAGAAAATCATGCAACCCACCACTTGGAGAGCCATGCGTTTCTTTTTCTGCTCCACTTATAGCACCCAGGTATATAAAGTCTTTATGCAGGCGACCGGCTTGAAAGAATTCTACTATTATGAAGGAATTGTTTCTGTAGATGAAGCTTACGTCATGGGACGCAATTTCGGAAACATTGTCCGCGCCTATGAGAAAGAACACGGGACTCCGATGTTACACGATGACGGTACGGCGGCCGGCACCCCAATCATTCCCCTTCACTAATAAGACAAATACCATGAGAAACAAATTCAGCAATCTGTATGGTTTTATGGCATTACTTTTATGCCTGCCATACGCATGTTCCTACGAGGACAAGACAACTTATGCCGGTGATCCGCTACCGGACATCATCATCGACACGACGAATATTCCCGTCAACCTTTTGATTACACGGGAAGATACGCTGATTGTCAAACCGAAAGTATCCAAAGCGGGCGTATCCAAAGATCAGCTCGAATTCGAATGGTGCATCACCTTAAAACCGGGCTCTGACTTCTCCATGTCAAAAGTCATCGGCACGGAGGAGCAACTGAAATACTATGTCGAAGAAGTTCCCGACGCTTCATCCTACGGTTTGTGGTATAAAGTGACGGACAAGACGAGCGGTTTGATGGAAAGCATCCTTTGGAATGTGCAAGTGGATGCCAGCTCGGGACAAGGATTGGTCGTTGCTTATACGAAAGATGGCCGGACTACCGATTTCAGCATCGTGCAGGACTCCTTATTCACATATAATTACCGAGATCCGGAAACGAATCAGACCAAAGCAACTTCTTACCGGCACGATGTGTATGCCAAACAGAATGGAAAGACTTTCGACGGGGTCGTGGAATGGATGTTTGCCCAAGCTCGCTACATGGACGGACGCCAGACCTATATGCTTCATGGGGCTTCCAAACACAACCTTTTCCGTATCAATACACTGGATTATAGCATTCTGATGGAAGGGAAAGAGAATTTCTATGACCCGTTCGTTGAATTAGAGATCGACTATTATGGTTTAGTCGGAGGATATTACGCCGTATTATCCAACCAGGGACGTGTTTACGGTTTGCAAACTGAAAGAAGCACTGCGACCGTATTCAATAAATTCGCATTGGATGTTCCGGGAGATTACACCAGTAACAGCCACATTTCGGAATATTCCAATTTTGCCTTTTTCGACCCGGAAAGAGGTAAGTTTTTCACGACAAGCGGATATATATCCAGCTATTCCGAGATGTATTCATTCACGAACCCCGTCGAGGGAGATACAGAGCAGCCCATAGAGGAATTCGACCTGAACAACATGAAAGGCTATACGTTGTTGGCAGGTGGAGTAACCCGGCAAGACCATTGTTTCGTATTGGAGAAAGAGGGGAAAATCGGTTTATATAACTTAACAAAAACGTCCAGGCCACCTTATAATCCGCGTCTGCACGTCGATGTCACATCTGCACCCGGCATTGAAAGGGCTACTTCATTCGCTTTCAACTCAAACGAAGACGTCGTGTACTATGTCGCGGATAATACTGTCCGGGCGATTGTCTTCTCGGGACGCCAGCCTCAGTATAAAGAGGTGTATTCCCCAGGGAAACCCATCGAGTTCATTAAGATATTGACAAAGACAGGCAGCAAGGCTGTTCCATTCAATAACCGATGCCTATTGGTGGTGACGAAAGGCGATATCAGTGAAATTCATGCCCTGAAGTTAGGTTCGACTAATACGGCAGAATATTCAGAAGTCACTGTATTTGATAAATTCCAGGGACGCATCACCGCCGTTGCTGTACAAGATTAAAGCATTTCGGTGAAATGCCTGTATACCGTGGAGAGGTTTTCCTTTCCACGGTATTTTTTAGTTCGCCCGGTATGGGCATATTCTGACGGGTGTAAATTCCGAATGCATCCAGAAAACGGGAAGTATATCCAATAGCGATCTGGCTGCGATGACATGCAGTGCGGGCAGGTCTTCTTTGAAAAAACGGAGTACCATAATCGCTTCGGGACATGGCTGTATTTCGTCTAAAAACAAAAGTGTTTACCCGGAATTGATTGGTTTGCCGTATATGGCTGCCATTTGTGATATGATTGACTTCTAAATTACCTTTGAATAAGATTTTGTATTCCGGTTGCTTTTCAAAGTTTATTTCCACACAATTTGTGAATCATTCTCCTAAATGGCTTTGAGGTTATTCTTTTTCTCTTCGAATCATTCCAAATAATAGAATACAGAAAAAAATCTGTATAAAATATGTCATATTTGATTTTAAATTCTATAAATTTGACATGCTAGATCGAATTAGTTTAATTTTAAACAAAACCATATACTTATGAAGAAGCTTATTTCAGTGGAAGAGGCAGTAGCAAAGGTAAAAGATGGGATGACGGTTATGATTGGCGGGTTTCTTTCTAACGGGACACCTAACGCAATCGTTAACGCTTTGGCTCAATCGGAAGTGAAAAATCTGATTCTCATCGTGAACGACACCGCCTATCCGGATAAAGGATGCGGACAGTTGATCGCTAACAAGCAGGTGAAGAAAGTGATCGTGTCGCATATCGGTACGAATCCATGTACGAGTGAACAAATGAACAGTGGTGAACTGGAGATCGAATTCAGTCCGCAGGGTACTTTAGCCGAACGGATCCGTTCCGGTGGTGCCGGTTTGGGGGGAGTATTGACTCCGACAGGTATCGGAACCCTGGTAGCAGAAGGTAAACAAGTACTGAATATCGACGGTAAAGATTATTTGCTGGAAAAACCGTTGCGGGCGGATGTGGCTTTGATCGGTGCTAGTGTAGGGGATGAGTCCGGAAATTTAGTCTATAAAGGTACGACTCAGAATTTCAATCCACTGATGGCGACGGCTGCCGATTTGGTTATTGCGGAAGTGCAGGAGTTGGTAGAAACCGGAGATTTGTATCCCGAGCTGATAAAGACTCCCGGAATATTCGTGGATTTTTTAGTGAAAGGGTAGGGGGATAAGCTAAAGGCGAAGAGGCAAAAAGCGGGGAAGGTAAAAAAGAGGTGTAATCGAAAGGGATGGGTGTAGATCTGTTCCGGTTAATTTAAAAATATGGAAAAATCAATGATAAGACTTCGGATGAGCGCTAAAGATGCTCATTATGGCGGAAATTTGGTGGATGGAGCTCATATGGTGCATTTATTCGGCGATGTTGCGACCGAACTACTGATTATGCATGACGGAGATGAAGGTCTTTTTGTGGCCTATGACAATGTGGAGTTTTTGGCTCCGGTATATGCCGGCGACTATATCGAAGCTGTCGGTGAAATCGTGAAAGTAGGAAATACTTCCCGCAAAATGGTTTTCGAAGCCCGTAAGGTAGTAGCTGCCCGTCCGGATATTTCAGCTTCGGCTGCGGATGTCCTGGCTGAACCGATTGTGGTTTGCCGGGCCAGTGGAACCTGTGTGGTGAAAAAAGAGGATCAGCGGAAAGGATAGTGTAAGTTAATAGTCTTGATAATTATGGAAAAATTGATTATAACAGCTGCGATCTGCGGGGCAGAGGTAACGAAAGAACAAAATCCCGCCGTTCCTTATACAGTAGAAGAAATAGTTAGAGAAGCCAAATCTGCTGTAGATGCAGGTGCTGCTATCGTTCATCTTCACGTACGTGAAGACGACGGTACGCCGACTCAGAGCAAAGCACGTTTCAAAACGTGTATAGACGCTATATATGAAGTATGCCCGGATGTGATTCTGATCCCTTCGACCGGAGGGGCTGTAGGAATGACAGCGGAAGAACGTCTGCAGCCGACCGAACTTTTCCCGGAAATGGCTACCCTGGATTGTGGCACCTGTAATTTCGGAGATGAGGTATTTGAAAATACCATGCCTATGATGAGGGATTTCGGTAAAAGAATGCTGGAAAACCGGATCAAACCGGAATACGAATGTTTCGAGATGGGACATCTCGAAACCGTATTGAATATGGCAAAGAAAGGTCAGGTACCGGGAGCTCCCATGCAGTTTAATTTTGTACTCGGTGT
>OJMI01004090.1_pt1 | contig 10115 bp, 6 predicted proteins | sample 1597131 | NCBI WGS metagenome assembly OJMI01 (sample SAMEA2452116, study PRJEB22498) | human gut metagenome | reverse complement strand
GAGGACGACGTGGTCGCAGGTGGCGGGCAAGAGGAGGCGACCGCCTTCCAAGGCCACAGCCATCTGGCCTGCGTGGCCCAGCTGGATCGTTCCCACGCCCGTGGCGCTCTTGTAGGCCACAGCCACATAGGGCAGGGAGGCCTCGGCCCACACATCCTCGCTCCACTCGTCGGCGCCGTCCATACGGGCTGCGCGCGGCTGCTCCGTGGCGATACTGTAGGACCAGACGGGATGGGTGTTGAGGGCGTCGGGGAGCGTGTTGCTGCCGCAGAGCGACTCAAACTTCATGAGCAGGTTGCCGCCCGTGTAGCGGTAGGGCTGGTCGAAGGGAATCTCCAGGAGCGTATTCTCCTGGTTGCCGACGATGGCTACCTGTCCGTCGAAGACCTGCGTGAACTCATCGGTGTCAAAGTCACCACGATACTGGTTGTCGTCTTGGCAGAGTTTGGTGCGGTCGCTGCGCTTCATGGAGATGCGGGCGGGGAAGACAAACTTGCCGTCCATGTGGCCGTCGTAGAAGAAGCGGATGGCCGTGAGGTCGATATCCTTCATGCTCATATCGCTCTCCAGGAAGAGGGCCTGGACCTGAGAGTAGGGAGAGCCGACATAGAACGGCATGTTCCAGCCATAGGTCTCCTCATCCTCCACGTCGAGCGTGAGCCAGCGCTCCGCCGTCTCCGCAGCTACCGTCACCTCGGCGGTCTGCGGGGCCACGTTGTCGGCAGGATAGGTGTCGCCGTCGAGCACCACGCGGCCTACGATATGGATCTTGCCCTCATGGGTCGGCGTCCAGCCCACGGCCACGCTGACCGTGGTGTCCTTCTCCACGCGGAGACCCTTCTGCGTGCCGAGCACCTCGCCCGTATTGGCATCGACAATCTCCACCTGGTAGTTGTCCACGGCAGCCGACCCCTCGTTGCCCACGATGACGGAGCTATACTGCTTCACGTTGCAGTTGGCCGTGGCCGAGGCCTTGAGTTCGCGGGCGCTCAGGTCGGTGGCCGAATACTCGCGCAGGGAGACGTCATTGATATAAATCTGCGATTTCATCGCTTCCGAGATGGCATGGAAGGCGATGAAGCCCTCGCCCGACTTGTCCACCTTGAAGTTCTTCTTGCCCGAGAGGGTGAAGCCCGAAGAGGTGTGGAACTCCTCCGGATCGTCGATGATGGTGGTCAGCGCGTCGGCAGAAGCCTGGTGGCCGAAGGCTACCTGCATCTTCTCCATCAGCGCATCCATCGACTGCGTGACCCAGTTGGCCGTGGCGTAGGTGTAGCGGATCTGATAAGTCTTCGAAGCATCGAAGGTGAGGGGCGGCGAGACCAACCAGTCGTCAGCCTTGAGGTCGGTGGAACGATCGTACATGGCGCAGGAGCGGGTGTAGCTGGCCTGTGCCTGCTCCGTGGGACGGAAAGTCCAGGTCTGGGCGTCGCCATTGGCATTGATGACGGTCCAGCGGTCGAAGTCTATCTGGCTGTCGAGGGACGAGGCGAAGGGAATGGCCTCCTGTCCTCCGAAGGCAATGGTCTGGGAGGTGGCCGAGAGACCCACGCCCTTGTTGTTCTTGGCCGTGACCACGTAGCTGTAGCCAGCATGGGCGGGCACCTTGTCCTCCACCTTGCGGTCGGTCGTGCCCGTGGCTACGACCACGTTGTCGGGCAGACGGGTGACGTCGTAGCTGAGCGTGGCGGCATTGTAGTAGCCCGCATGGGCGCCCGTCTCGGGAGCGTCCCAGGTGATGGTGGCCAACGGGCCGCTGGTGGTGACACGGATATTGAGAGGTGCGCCCGGCGTGTCCTCGCCCACATAGACGCGTGCTTCCTTATATACGCCCTCGCCAGCCTGGTTGTAGGCGGCGATGCGATAGACGTGCTCGCCCTCGGCTACCTGCGTGTCGGTCCACTGCTTGATGTCGTCGGTGGCCGAATAGGTATGGGTCCCGACGAGCTGGCCGTCGCGGTAGATATGGGCGCCATCAATGCTCTGAAGGTCGCCCAGGCGGTAGTTCCTCATAGGATAGTCCCACTCCATCTGCACCTGGAGCGCGCCCTTGGGGTCAGCCTTGACCTCGAAGCCGTGGACGTAGGAGGGAGCCTCATCGGCCACATACTGGTAGGGAATGGCGACGGCAAGGAGCTGCGGGTCGTTCTGGATCGGTGTGGCGCTCAGTTTGAGGCCCGTGGCGGGATCGATCTCGACAAGGCTCGCCCCACCGTCGCTGGTTTGGGCGACCCACCAGAGGCGATGGGTGGTCTTGTCAAACTCCATCGACTGGGTGTAGTCGCCGATGCGGACGCCCGTGCCCGTGCTGGGACTGACGGTCTCCACCGTGCAGGTGCGGGAGGCGGGGTCGATCGTGCTCTGGTCGATGCGCACGAGCTGCGTCTTCTTCATCAGTTTGTCGGGAGTGATACCATATATATAGCCGTTGTCGGCCGACATCGTGTAGAGCGGCATGTCGATCGTCGCCACCTTGGTCAGCGCATAGGTCACGGTGCTGATCTCGTAGATATCGGTCTTCCAGTAGGTCGGGACGGCCGTCTCGCGCTGGTCGTTGGCGTTGTAGTGCATACCAAAGAGGCGCTTCGTCTTTGGATCGTAGGTCATCTCGTTGAGGATGAGATACTCGTCGGTGGAGGGTATCTCGCGCTTCGTGGTGAGCTCGCCCGTGAGCGGATTGATGGCGCTGAAGGCGCGCGGCATGATGGCGTTTTGGTAGATCGTAGCCTCATAGACGATGTACTCGTCGCCGACGAAGGTGCCGGCCTGGAGCGAGGGCGTCTGGCCTACGACGTTGCCGTAGTCTTTCGTCAGGGAGTAGGCGCCAGGATTCTGACTTTGGAGGTTGACGAAACCGAAGGTACGGTATTTCGTATCGTAGGCAAGATAGCCAAAGAGGTTGGCCTCGCCGTCGGGCACGTCATAGATCAGCGACCGGGTGGGGAGGTTGTCGGCGGATGCCGAACCGCTTACCAGCATCGCAGCCATCGTGAGAACTGACAGGCGTAATGATTTCTTCATGTCTTTAAATATCGGTTTTATTCTTATTGCTGCAAATTTAAAAACAAATCTGTACTTATCGCCGAATTTAGCAAAAGGTTCTCTTACTGTATTGCGCAAAATTGTAAACACTCGCGCTTTTTTCGGGGAAAAACACGACAATAGCGTTATCTTACTCCCCCTTTTTCGGTTTTCTAATAACAGAGGCAACCTTACAGCAACTGCATAAACATAAGAAAGATATAAAACCCGGGCTTTCACAGGCCAGAAGAACTCACTTCCCTACCCGATGGCGCTTTCCTCAAAAATCATCGGTTTCATGGGGAAAGGAAGAAAAAGGAAAATGGAATGGAAAGAAAAAGAAAAATGGAAAGGGCAAGCGACGAGAGCTATGTCGCTTGCCCTTCTCGATGAAGAAAATGAACGCCCTCGCGGCGTATTTACCAAACAAATATAGTGATGTTAAACAGACGAAGTGTATTATGCGTTGAATTTGCTAAACTTGAATGTGGTCTCGTTGATCTTCACATGATAGACACCACCCGAGAAGGCCGTGAGGTCGATGGGCTGTCCCTTCCAGTCAGCGTCGCTCTTGACCTTGCGGCCCGAGGCGCTGAAGATGCCCATGCAGTACTTGCGCGAGGGGTCGTAGCCCTTGACGTGGATGATGTTCTCACCCGGGCGAGCGTTGAGCGTAAGACGACCACCATCAGCCTTCAGACCATAGACGCCCGTGGCAAGACTGAAGATGACCTCGTCGATGTCGGAGAGACGATAGCTGTCGGTGCCGTCCTGCTTGTTCACCTGCATGGTGTTGCCAGAGAACGTGATGGCCTTGACCTCGCCCGGCGCATACGCATGGGAGTCATGCTGGTTGGTCGTGACGGTGATGTAATCTCTTGCGGTAGCACCCGTCGTGATGGCGAGGGCGGCTATCAGAAACAGCTTTTTTCTTCTCATACTATTGGTCATTAATAAGGTTTTGCCCCCGACGGGAGCTCGATTGACATGGCAAAATTACGACGAGAATACGAAGCGTGCAAATTTTTGGGCAGTTTTCTCACTTTGCCATGTGGCATATTCGTTTCGCTTTCAAAAAGCTATCTATCAAGCCATTATAAAGACCCTCGCGACAGAAAAACAGGGGCAGAAAGGAGCGAAATGCCACGAGAAAAGTCCGAAATCCAACTTTTGCAACAAGAAGAAGGAGGAAAGCAATTCAGCTTTTTGCGGTTCGCAAACTTGGTCGGTGCGGAATAATTTCGTAACTTTGCAGTTGGATGCGGCAAAGGCTCGAGACGAAGCAAGCCCCCGTCCACGACTTAGAAACAATTGACATGAAACCAAGACTTCTACCTTTCTTATATAGCCTCCTGCTGCTGGCGGGCCTCCTGACGGCCTGCAACCCGAGCGGCAAGGACAACCAGCAGCTGGCCTCCGTGGAGCAGTTGCTCGACAGCGGGCGCGTCGATACGGCCTGCGCGGTGCTCGACGGCGTCCGCCTGCTGGGCGGAGCGCCCGTGCCGGTGGTGGGGATCAACGCCGGCCACATGGGATTCCTCACCGGCGGCCGCAAGGAGGCGATCGAGGAGCTTTTCGCCGAGATCGCGCGCGGTACGCTGCGCATCGAACAGCGGACGATGCTCCGCGTCGAGGGAGCCGTCGAAGGAATGCCGCAGGGGGCGCTGGCGGTCAATGAAGCGGCCGTGCAACGCAGCGGCGCGGGGATGATCTCGGTGGAGTGCCGCGTCGACGACCAGCAGGTGGCCACCTACTATGGCGACGGCGTGATCGTCTCCACGCCGACGGGGTCGACGGCCTACTCGCTCAGCGCCGGAGGGCCGGTCGTGGCGCCGGGATGCCGCTGTTTGGTGATCTCGCCGCTGGCCCCGCACAACCTCACGATGCGTCCCGTCGTCGTCCCCGACACGAGCGACGTCGCGCTCCGTGTGCGCACGCGCCGTTCGGCCGTGACGCTCTCGCTCGACAACACCGCCTACGACGTGGCCGACAACACCGAAATCCGCGTCTCGCTCTCCGAAAAACGGATCTTTCTGGGGCAGGCGCACAATATATCGTTTTACGACACGTTAAGAGACAAGATGATGTGGGGAGTCGACATTCGGGACTGACACCGCTCAAAGCAAAATTTATTACAGCTCGATGTACCGGCAATATCCGACACGTTTTCCGTTCCCGACCCCGTTGTCCGCGGACTCCGGCCCATTTACAGATCCCGCTCTCCCCGAATCCCCCGCGGGAGGGGACTTCGAGTCTCTTTATCGAACGGAACCGCAACTCGTAACCGCCGGCATGTTCATGTAATCATGCAAAATAAAAAACAGGATTGCTTTATTTCGGATTAAATTCCCTATATTTGTGGCTTATATGAGCGAATCGAAACTCACACCCCGACACGTCGCGATCATCATGGACGGGAACGGCCGCTGGGCGCAGCTGCGCGGCAAGGAGCGTTATTACGGTCACATGCAGGGCGTTGAACCCGTGCGTGCCGCCGTGCGCGCCGCCATCCGCCGCGGGGTGCGTTACCTGACGCTCTACGCCTTTTCGACCGAAAACTGGGGACGGCCGGCCGAAGAGATCGACGCGCTGATGGAACTTTTCTGCCGGAGTGTCGCCAGCGAAACGCCCGAACTCTGCAAACAAGGGGTGCGCATCGCCATGATCGGCGACCGCAGCCGTTTTCCGGCCAAGGTGCAGGAATACCTCGCGCAGGCCGAGCGGGAGACCGCCGGCGGCGAGCGGCTGACGCTCATACTGGCGCTCAACTACTCGTCGCGCAGCGAACTGGTGCGCGCCGTGCGCCTGCTCGCCGGCCGGGTAGCGGCAGGGGAATTGCCGGCCGAAGCGATCGACGAACAGACCGTCGGCAGCGCGCTCTACACGGCCCCCTATCCCGATCCCGATCTGGTGATCCGTACCAGCGGGGAGATGCGGCTCAGCAACTTTCTGCTGTGGCAGTCCTCCTACGCCGAACTTTATTTCCCCGACGTGTTGTGGCCCGATTTCACGGAGGCCGACTTCGACCGTGCGATGGAGGTCTTCGCACGACGCGACCGCCGTTTCGGATTAGTCCAAGAGAATTAGGAACAAAAGAGTTACAAGAAAATAGATGAATCGTTTACGGAAGATATGCCTGGCAATCGCAGCACCGCTGTTCTGCGTGAGCGGCATATTCGCACAAGAGAAGAACCCGGCGGATACCACTGCCGTCACGACGCCGGCCGCACCGCAAGACGCCGCGTCCGACGACACGGAGGAGACGCTGCCGCCCTTCGACGAGAAGGCTCCGATCATGAAGGGGAAGCCCAAACGCTACTTCATCCGCAAAATCAACCTGCGCGGTATCGAATACCTCAACAAGACCGTCGTACAAGCCTCTACGGGACTCGTGCCGGGCGATTCGATCTATCTGCCGAGCGAGAACATCGCGGACGTGATCGCCAAGCTGTGGAACCAGCGCCTGTTCGCCGACGTCAAGGTCGGCGCCACGATCGACGGCGACAGCGTGGACATGGAGATCTCCGTGCGCGAACGGCCGCGCGTCTACCGCTGGCTCTTCGAAGGCGAGGGGGTCGGCAAGGGCCGCCAGAAGGACATCATCGAGAAGCTGCAACTCAAAACGGGCGGAGAGCTGTCGGACTACGTGATCGACAAGAATACGAAGCTCATCAAGAAATATTTCGCCGAGAAGGCTTTCCGCAATGCGGAGGTGAGCGTGCGCATCGAGAACGATCCCGTCATCCAGAACGCCGTGAACGTCACCTTCGTGATCGACCGCAAACGCAAGGTCAAGATCGGCAAGATCAATTTCCACGGCAACGAACAGTTCAAGGACAAGCGCCTGCGCCGCACCTTCAAGAAGACGCACCAGAAGAGCATCAACTTCTTCAAGTCGTCGAAACTCAAGGAGGACGACTACGAAACGGACAAGGAGAACCTCATCGACTTCTACAACTCGAAAGGCTACCGCAACTTCACGATCCTGAGCGACTCGATCTACCCGATCAACGACCGCCGACTGGGTATCGACCTCTCGGTGTCGGAGGGCAACAAGTACTATATCCGCAACATCACATGGGTCGGCAACTCGGTCTACCCGACCAGCGACCTGCAACGCATGTTCGGCGTCAAATCGGGCGACACCTACGACAAGAAGACGATCAACAAGCGGCTGGGCTACGGCAAGGAGGACAACCCCGAAGACATGTCGATCAAGTCGCTCTACCAGAACAACGGCTACCTGATGTCGCAGATCGAACCGGCCGAAATCATCATCGGCGCCGACTCGATCGACATGGAGATGAAAATCTTCGAGGGCAAGCAGTTCTCGATCAACAACGTGGGCATTTCGGGCAACATGCGCGTCAACGACGAGGTGATCCGCCGCGAACTCTACACCCTGCCGGGCGAATTGTACAACCGCGCGCTACTGATGCAGACGATCCGCCAGCTGGCCGGCATGGGACACTTCGACCAGGAGAAGATCATGCCCGACATCAAGCCCGTATCCAACGAGCTGGTGGACATCAACTGGCCGCTCGAAGAGCAGGCCAGCGACCAATTCAACATCGCCGGCGGCTGGGGTTCGGGCACCTTCGTCGGCTCGGTCGGCATCACACTCAACAACCTCTCGGTCCGCAACTTCTTCAAGAAAGGGGCGTGGCGTCCCTACCCGATGGGGCAGAACCAGAAGTTCTCGATCTCGGCGCAGACCAACGGAACCTATTACAAGGCGCTGGCCATGAGCTTCACCGACCCGTGGCTGGGCGGGCGCAAACCCAACTCGTTCACGCTGTCGGTACACCTCTCGGAACAGAACAACGCCTACTATTTCTGGCAGACCTCCACGCAGCACTTCCGCACGACGGGCGTCGCCGCCGGTCTGGGCAAGCGCCTGCGGTGGCCCGACCCCAACTTCTCGTTCTACGCCGAGGCCTCCTACGAACGCTACGCGCTGAAAAACTGGGACTACTTCGTGATGAAGAACGGCGCGGCCAACACGCTGGCTTTGAAGTTCGTGCTCTCGCGCAGCACGGTCAGCCAGCCGATCTACCCGCGCAGCGGTTCGGAGTTCACCGTCTCGGTTCAACTCACCCCGCCCTACTCGCTGTGGGACGGCAAGGATTACGCCGACGCCAATCTGCCGGACGAGGAGCGCTACCACTGGATCGAATACCACAAATGGCAGTTGAAGAGCAAGTGGTTCTTCCCGCTCACCAACAACCAGAACCTCGTGCTGATGGCCGCCGCCGAAATGGGCTATCTGGGTCACTACAACAAGAACAAAGTGTCGCCTTTCGAGCGGTTCGAAGTCGGCGGCGACGGCATGTCGGGATACAACATGTACGGTATCGACATCATCGCCGTGCGCGGTTACGAGGAGGGTGCGCTCGACCCGTCGAACAACTATTCGGTGGCCTACAACAAATACACGATGGAGCTTCGTTACCCCGTGATCCTGAAACCTTCGTCGCAGATCTACGTGTTGGGCTTCCTCGAAGGAGCGAATGCCTTCGACTCGTGGAAACAGTTCTCGCCCTTCAAGATCAAGCGCGCGGCGGGTTTCGGCGTCCGCCTCTACCTGCCGGTGGTAGGTATGCTGGGTATCGACTGGGGCTACGGCTTCGATGCTCCGGCCAACCAGACCGGCAAGAGCGGCAGCCAGATCCACTTCATGATGGGACAACAATTCTGAGTGGTGTTGGCAATAAATTTGGAAGAAATTTGTTATATTTGTATAACAATGCTTAAAACGGGAAAAGAATGAAACGTCTGTTTTTAACCGTCGTACTGGCCGCAGCCGGATGGTGCGCCTACGCACAGAACTACATGATCGTCGACAGCGAGAAGATCTTCAAATCGATCGATGCCTACAATACCGCCATCAAGGATCTCGACAAGATGGCCGAAGATTATCAGAAACAGGTGGACGACAAATTCGCCGAGATCGAAACGCTCTACAACAACTATCAGCAGCAGAAAGCCTCGCTGTCGGCCACCACGCGGCAGGTGCTCGAAGATACGATCCTGAGCAAGGAGAAGGACGCCACGGCATTGCAGGAGTCGCTCTTCGGCAAGGACGGCACGCTGATGAAGAAACGTCTGGAACTGATCCAGCCGATCCAGAAAAAGGTCTTCGACGCCATCAACGCCTACGCCCAGAGCCACGGTTACGATCTGGTGCTCGATTCGGCATCGAACCCCACGCTGCTGTACAACGCCCCGAAACTCGACCAGACGGAAGGGGTCATCAAGAGTCTGAAATAACATCAAAAATCAATCACATCTAAACTCTCATGAAAAAAATTCTTAAAATCGTTCTGACGGTCGCCTTCGTTGCGGGTTCGACCTCGGTCTTTGCGCAGAAACTCGGCCGGATCAACATGCAGGAGCTGGTTTTCGCAATGCCGGAGACCGCCGAAATGCAGAAAAACCTCGAAGCCTACCAGAAAGAGTTGCAGGACCAGCTCGAAACCATCGGCGTGGAATTCAACAATAAGCTCAACGAATACACCAAGCAGGTCAGCGACAAGAATTCGACCATGTCGGATTCGGTCCGTCAGCTCAAAGAGAAGGAGCTGAACGACCTGAAAACCCGTTATGACGAATTCGTGCAGGTTTCGCAGCAGGACATGCAGAAAAAGCAGGGCGAGTTGCTCGAACCGATCATCGTCAAGGCGCAGGATGCCGTGAAGGAGGTATCGAAAGCAGGCGGCTACACCGTCGTATACGACACTTCGGTCAATGCCGTAGCCTATTTCGACGAGGCCGTGGTGACGGATATTCTGCCCGCCGTGAAGACGAAACTGGGCATCAAGGATACGCCCGCCGCAGCTCCCGCAGCTCCGGCCGCCAAATAGGCGTTCCGACAAAACGAATTACGGGGCGGCTCCTTCTCGGAGCCGCCCCGTTCGTTTCATGCGGAGACGGAGAAACCTCGGCGGTTACGCTTCGGCGGCGGGCATCTCCGAAGCTCCGGCAACGGACGCCGTAGTCTGTCCGTCCGGCTCTGCCCCGACGAATCGCAGCAGCGCTTCGGCCGCAGCTTCCGGCTCCTCCAAAAATCCCATGTGTCCCGAATCGGCGAGCCA
>OJMI01004082.1_pt1 | contig 10131 bp, 9 predicted proteins | sample 1597131 | NCBI WGS metagenome assembly OJMI01 (sample SAMEA2452116, study PRJEB22498) | human gut metagenome | reverse complement strand
ACCTGGGAGGAGGCATAGTGTCCTACCGCGAGCAGTTCTTTGCCCTGCAGCCGCCGGGTCAGGCCCTGCCCACAGACCCGGACAGCGTCTGGGGCCGCCTGACCCCCGAAGCGGACAACGGCGTAGAGTTGACAGAGTACACCAAAAACGGCCTGACCATTCAGCTGGCGGCGCAGAACACCGGCGATACCGAAGCATCCATCCGGCTACCGCTATTCTACTATCCCGGCTACCATATGACCGCTGCGGACGGAGCCGCACTGACCCACAAGAACGGTTACCTGACCGTTACCCTGGCTCCCGGCTGGCAGGGCAGCGTACAGGTGCGCTGGACTGGAATGTGGTTCTGGCGCGCGGCGGACTGCATCAGCCTGCTGGGCATTGCAGCCACTGTTGTGCTGTACCGCAAAAGCCAAAAGAACGCAGCACACGTTTAAGGCAATACCGGGCTTGTCGCCCCCAAGCGGGGTTGGCGGCCCGGTTTATTTTATTAGGCCGCATTGGGGGTTGGATGGCTCCATCCCCCAATACAAGCATTTTTCCTAAAACATCAAGGCAAACGCCAATCCGGTTTGTCATTTCTGCCAGTTGCTTTTTTTGCGTTTGGCCCGTATAATAAGCACATAAACAGCAAGGGCGCTGCGAACACAAATCCTGTTCGCAGTGCCTTTTGTTTTATAAAAAGTCCGACTTATTTGCGTGATGATACCACAGAGGAAAAGGAGTTCGGTAAGTATGGCAGCAACCGTTATGGAACTGTACGGCAGCAAAGTCTTCAACGAGCACGAAATGCGTGAGCGTCTGCCCAGCTCGACCTACAAGAGCCTGAAGGCAACCATTGAAAAGGGTCAGGCCCTTGACCTGGAAGTAGCCAATGTTGTGGCCAGCGTGATGAAGCGCTGGGCGATTGAACAGGGCGCTACCCATTACACCCACTGGTTCCAGCCCCTGACCGGCATCACCAGTGAAAAGCACGATGGTTTTGTCAGCCCCCAGCCGGACGGCACCGCCATCATGGAGTTTTCCGGCAAGGAGCTCATCAAAGGCGAACCAGATGCTTCCTCCTTCCCTTCCGGCGGCCTGCGCGCCACCTGTGAAGCCCGCGGCTACACCGCATGGGACCCCACCAGCTATGCTTTTGTAAAAGATGACGTGCTGTGCATCCCCACTGCATTCTGCTCTTACACCGGCGAAGCACTGGATAAAAAGACCCCGCTGCTGCGTTCCATGCAGGCCATCAGCGACCAGGCCTGCAAGGTACTGCACCTGTTCGGCAAGGATGTTGAGCGCGTTGCCACCACCGTTGGCCCGGAGCAGGAGTACTTCCTGATCCGCAAAGAGGATTACAACAAGCGCCTGGACCTGGTTCTGACCGGCCGCACCCTGTTTGGCTCTGCACCGTCCAAGGGCCAGGAACTGGAAGAGCACTACTTTGGTGTGATCCGCCCCATTGTCTCCGACTTTATGAAGGATCTGGACACCGAGCTGTGGAAGCTGGGCATCCCCGCAAAGACCAAGCACAACGAAGTTGCCCCCTGCCAGCATGAGCTCGCCCCCATTTACGATACCACCAACGTTGCCATCGACCACAACCTTCTGACCATGGAAATGATGAAGAAGATTGCCGATAAGCACGGCCTGGTCTGCCTGCAGCACGAAAAGCCGTTCGAGGGCGTTAACGGTTCCGGCAAGCACAACAACTGGTCCATCAGCACCAAGAGCGAAAACCTGCTGGATCCCGGCGATACCCCGATGGAAAACCTGCAGTTTATGGTCTTCCTGACCGCCGTTATCAAGGCAGTTGATGAATACGCTGACCTGCTGCGTACCTCTGTTGCCACCCCCGGCAATGACCACCGCCTGGGCGCTAACGAGGCACCCCCGGCCATCATCTCCATCTTTGTCGGCGAAGAGCTGGAAGCTGTTATCGATGCTGTCTGCACCGACAGCCCCTATGCCGGCCCTGTTAAGATGAAGATGGACCTTGGCGTTGATGTTCTGCCCAAGTTCAGCAAGGACACCACCGACCGTAACCGTACTTCTCCGTTCGCCTTTACCGGCAACAAGTTCGAGTTCCGTATGCCCGGTTCCGCTGAGAACCTGAGCGATGCCAACACCATCCTGAACACTGCTGTTGCCAAAGAGCTGAAGCAGTTTGTTGCCGATGTGGAGGGCGCTGCTGACTTTGAGTGCGCTGCCGCCGCCTGGGTCAAGAAGACCCTGAACGACCACCGCCGTGTGATCTTCAACGGCAACGGTTATTCCGAAGCCTGGGAAGCTGAGGCTGCCCGCCGTGGCCTGCCCAACCGCAAGTGCACCCCCGATGCCATGGTCGCCCTGAAGGAAGAGAAGAACATCTCCCTGATGGAAGAGTTCGGCGTTCTGACCAAGACCGAAATGCTGAGCCGTTACGAAGTTGAGATGGAGCACTACTCCAAGATTATCAACATCGAAGCCCGCACCATGCTCAAGATCGCATCCAAGCAGCTGATTCCTGCCGCCACCAGCTATATGGGCGAAGTTGCCAGCACCGCCGCAGCCAAGACCGCTGCTGTGGAAGGCATCTCCACCAAGTCCGAAGCAAAGCTGTTGACTGCACTTTCCAAATACACTGACGAGATGTCTGATGCAACCGACGCTCTGAAGGCTGTGACCGATAAGGTCAGCGCCCTGGACGATGAGACCGCTAAGGCTCATGCTTTCCATGATGAGGTTCTGCCCGCCATGGATACCCTGCGCGCCGCCGCTGACGCTGCTGAAGAGCTTGTCGATGAGGATTACTGGCCGCTGCCGTGCTACAGCCGTATGCTGTTTTACACTGAGTAAGCAGTGACCCAAAAAGCCCCCGGCAGCAAGGGTTTGTGCTTTGCACAAAATGCCGGGCACGGCTTTTTAACACGCCATTCTCCTTTTCCTATTTCTTACACCAGCTCGAAAGGCCCGCCGCGAGGTGGGCCTTTCGAGTTTAGGTAGGAGTCAGTTGAAAGTTAGGAGTTTATTGGGTTCAATGCTGAATAAACTCCCGGTTCCTCTTTCTGCTCAATCCGTTCCGGAACTTTGCTCCATATGCTATAATGGGATCAATCGCAAAGTGACGGGCGCACATTGTGCGCCCTACGGAATTTCTAATTGCTCATTGCTAATTCCTAATTGCATCAACTTCTCACTCCTACCTCCTAACTTCTCTCCCCCCCTCTCTGCCAAATCTGCAGCCTAAATTTGGAGGATTCCACCATGAAGCATACTGCACAGGATATCCTGAACTATGTCGAAGATAACGACGTAAAATTTGTACGTCTGGCGTTCTGCGATATTTTCGGCAATCAAAAAAACATCTCTGTCTTTGCCGGGGACCTTCCCTATGCCTTCGAGCAGGGTGTCTGCTTTGACGGCAGCTCCATTGCCGGGTTTATGAACACTGAGGAGAGCGACCTTGTGCTTTGGCCAGACCCGGACACAATGACCATTCTGCCCTGGCGCCCCACCGAGGGCCGTGTGATGCGCATGTACTGCGATATCACCCTGCCCAATGGCCGCCCCTTTGCCGGCAACAGCCGCGGGTACCTGCAATCGGTGGTCAAGCGCACCAAGGCCATGGGCCTGCGCTGCGATGTGGGCTGCGAATGTGAGTTCTATCTGTTCCAGACCGACGAACACGGCAACCCCACCCGCATCCCGATGGACCACGGCGGCTACTTTGACATTGCCCCTTTGGACAAGGCCGAGAACATCCGCCGCGAGATCTGCTTTGCCATGGAGGATATGGGCCTGCGCCCCCAGCACAGCCACCACGAAAGCGGCTTTGGCCAGAACGAAGTGGACTTTATGTATTCCACCGCGCTCAAATCGGCCGATAACCTGAACACCTTCAAAAGCACCGTCAAAGCTATTGCGGACCGCAACGGCCTGTTTGCCAGCTTTATGCCCAAGCCCATGCAGGACCAGGCCGGCAGCGGCATGCATGTGAATGTTTCCATCCACCGGGACGGCAAAAACCTGTTCCAGGGCGACATTGCCCCCGACAGCGAGGCCGGACATTTTATTGCCGGTATTCTGGCGCACGCGCGGGAGCTGACCTGCTTCTGCAACCCGATTCCCAACTCTTACACACGGTTTGGCAGCTGCGAAGCCCCCAAGTATGTCAGCTGGAGCCGCCAGAACCGCAGCCAGCTGGTGCGCCTGCCTTCCGCCACCGGCGAATTCTGCCGCCTGGAGCTGCGCAGCCCCGATCCCTCCTGCAACCCATATCTGGTCATTGGCCTGATTCTGGCCGCCGGGCTCGACGGCATTGAAAAAAAGATGCCGCTGCCCGCTCCGGTCAACCGCAATCTGTTCCACAAGAGCGCCGCCGAAGGGCTGGAAAGCCTGCCCGAAAGTCTGCGCGAAGCCATCACCATTGCCGCACAGAGTGACTTTATCGCCAAAGAGCTGCCTGTGCCGCTGATGAACAAATACTTTGAATACCAGACCCAGTTGTGCCATGGTTACGAAAGTGCCCCCGACCCCCAGGCATGGGAGCGTGAAAACTGCTTTTTGAAGATTTGATGTTTCCCAAAGCAGGGCAGGTTTTGTAATTTAACAGATGGGCGGTGATGTGTTTGTGCCTTCAGCTTTGATTGCCTCTGCGGGGAACAACGCAAATGAATACCTGGCAAAGCATGTAGCGGAGCTGGGTTACCTGCGCCCCACCATTGTGGCCAGCGGCGGCGAAGCCCGCCGCCGCATGGGGGATATTGATTTCGAGGTCGTGATCATCAACACCCCCCTGCCGGACGAGTTTGGCCACGAACTTTCGACCTATGCGGTAGAAAAATCAAACGCCGGTGTCATTCTGCTTGCCAAGGCGGGCACCGCAGACCAGATTTCCGATAAATTGCAGCAGCACGGTGTGTTGGTGTTAGCAAAGCCCTTTACCGGGGTGCAGTTCCGCCAGGCCGTTCAGATGGCCGCCGCCTGCTGCCGCCGCTTGGATTATCTGCGGCAGGAAAACGACAAACTGCGGGATAAGATTGCCCAGATCCGGCTGGTGGACCGTGCCAAGTGCTATCTGATCGAGCACAAGGGCATGAGCGAAGCGGAAGCCCACCGCATGATTGAAAAGACCGCCATGGATACCCGCCGCGACCGTGCAGAGGTTGCCGCAGAGATCCTGGAAGAAGAGTAAAACCGCTGCGGAATTTCGCAGATTTTGCGGCAAAAATGCGGCAGGCGCAAAACCTGCCGCATTTTTTCAGCCCATTTTCAGCTAATTGTGGTATACTGTATCTATAAATTGAAGAAAGCCGAAGGAGATTTGCCGGTGAATATCCTGATTGTAGAGGACGAACCCCGCCTGGCCGATGTGGTATATACCGGAACAGATGGGCTGGATTATGCCCAGAACGGCAGCGGAACCGGGCTGGGGCTGGCGATTGCACAAAGCATCTGCCAGGCACACCACGCCGCTATCCGGGCGGAATCCGGGCAGGATGGCACGACATTCCGGGTAGAAATCAGGAAAGAGCAAGGTGAACACCATGGAAATTGAACGCAAATGGATGGTGCAGGGCTGGCCCCAGGGGCTTCCCCTGCTGGAAACTTACCGCATGGACCAAGGGTACATCAGCGTGCGCCCCACAGTGCGCATCCGGCGCGAAGCATTGCAGGGCGGCCGCACCGCGCTGGTGCTCTGCTTTAAGGGCGCACCGGACAAAACCGGCCTGATGCGGGAAGAGATTGAAACCGAGATCACGCCGGAGCTGTTTGAAAAGCTGGAACGCCTGATCGGCAAACCGCTGATTGCCAAGGAACGCCGCACCTATGCCCTGAAGAACGGCCTGAAGCTGGAAGTGAACGATGTGGACGCCGGGCTGCCCAGCCATTTTATGTATGCCGAAGTGGAATACCCCGATGAACCCACCGCACGCGTCTGGACCCCCGCCGACGATGCCCTGACCCATTATCTCTCTAATGAATGCACCGGCCAGCCGGGAGCAAGCATGGGAGAGTACTGGACCGAGACGAGAAAATAAGTTAAAAGTAAGTTAGGAGTTAGGTAGTAGGAGTTAGGAGTTTTTGGAGTTGACGATACCGTTAAAGCTCGGCCGAAATATATAAATTAAAACGTAGGGAACGGTCTTGACCGTTCCGGAACCTCGAAATCATCTCTCACATGGGATGTTTGCCAAGGCAACGGAACGGTCAAGACCGTTCCCTACAGATATTTTATAACGTTCATTGCAAACCTTAAAACTGCCGCAATGACTCCTACCTCCTAACTCTCAATTCCACTTTTCCTCCCCCGTTCTCCCCGTTGCTTACGGTTAGGGTGCCGTTATGGGTTTGGGCGGTGCGGCGGGCGGCAGCAAGGCCAAGGCCCCAGTGCTGGCCGCGGGCGGCATCGGTGGTGAAGAGTTCCCGGCCCGCTTTCTGCAGGGCTTCCGGGCTGAACCCCGGCCCGGTATCCGTTACAGTGAAAACAATTTCCTGTCCCTCTTCCACAGCATCCAGCGTGATGGTTCCGCCAGCGGGGGTAAAGCGAACGGCGTTTTCTAAAATATTATCCAGTGCCCGGCCCAGTGCCTGCCTTTGTGCGGGGATGGTTCGGGCGTTTTCCATTGCGTTGTTTAGTACAAATTGTATATTTTTATTATCGCACAACAATTTGGCATCATTAGCGCACCGTGTCAGAATTTCCTGCACCTGCACCCGCTGCATCGGCTCCTGCGGGCTGGTTTCGGCGGTGTTGACGGTGCGCAGGGTTTGCAGGTAGCGGTCCGCTTTTTCCGCGGCGCGCTGCATGGCGGCAATCTGGGCTTTCTGGGCTTCGGTCAGGTTCTCATCCTCCGCCAGCAGGTCGGCGTTGCCGGTTATGATCGCCAGCGGGGTTTTCAGGTCATGGGCCAGGGCGGCGGTCTGCTCGGCGCGCTGCTGTTCCAGCTTCCACTGGCTTTGCAGGCTGGCTGTCAGTTGGCTGCCCATTGTCTGCATAGCCCGCAACGTTTCGGCGAACTCCCTCACCTTAGCGCCGGAAACCTCGATTTCTTCCGGGCGCTGGGCGGCGATTGCTGCGGAAGCTTTGGTCAGCTTGCGGGTCTCCCCCGTCAGCACCTTCACCGTGCAGTGGGTACACAGCGCCAGCCATATCACCTCCAGCAAAATCAGCAGCAGAATATACATGGTCTGGAAATCCGGCAGGACTTCCCGCAGCGCCGGGTCCGCATAGGGCACCGAATAATCATACTGCAAAATGCAGCGTGCGCCATCCGCCATATCCACCACGTATTGGTAGTATTGGTACGATGCCACCACCCACTGCCTGCCGCCCGTTAATATGTTCCTCGCTTTTTTCAGCTGGCTGGCTGTCATGTTGGTTTGCAGCACATGCGCTGTCCCGGCCTGTAAGATGGCATAGCGGCACAGCGGGTCAATGGCGTTGGGGTCAAAGGTTTCAACGGTGGCGGTTGCGGCGTAATCCCGTGCTTCGCTGCACACCTGCGCCCCGGTAACGGGAGGCAGCAAAAACCCATTGTGTATAAGCGACATAAACAGCCCCCACCACACCAGCAGGATCACAAGGCTTCCACCGCCGCACACCACAAGGTAGCGCACCAGCACATTGCGCAGCGGGGTCAGGTTTCGCTTTTCCATTGGTAGCCCACTCCCCATATTGTTTTCAGTACGGTTTCCGGCGCGGCAACGCCCGCTGTGCGCAGTTTGGCGCGGATATTTTTAATGTGCTGGGTCACTGCCGTATCGTCCGCTGTGCCATCATAGCCAAAAACAGCTTCATATATCTGTTCTTTGCTGAACGTCTGCCCCGCGTGCAGGGCCAGATACTCGCTGATTGCGTATTCCGACCGGGTGAATGGCAGCGGCTGCTCCCCCACCATCGCGGTTTTGGCCGCCAGGTCGAACCCGATTCCGCCGCGCACCATGCGGCTGGCGGGGGCGCGGTTCTGCCGCCGCAGGTGGGCGGCCACGCGGGCCAGCAGCTCCTGGTTGGAGAAGGGCTTTAAGATGTAGTCGTCTCCCCCACGCGGAACGGCTTGGTCAGGTAATCGTCCGCCCCAATGCCAAGGCCGGTCAGAACCGACTGTTCATCGGTGCGGGCAGTCAAAAATAAAATCGGTGCCTGCGTTATGGCGCGGATGCGGCGGCAGGTGGCAAAGCCATCCTCGCCGGGCATCATCACATCCAGCAGGATGCAGTCCGCCCAGCGGCACAGGCTTTCCGTCACGGTCACGCCGGATGTGCGGATTTCTACCGCGTGGCCGTCCCGTTCCAGTGCCGTTTTCAGCAGTGTGCAAAGATCCGGGTCATCATCAACCGCAAGAATATGCGCCATAACATCTTCCTCCTTTTTATGCAATCAGGCGATACACCAGGCAGGACACCCCATACAGCAGGTAGACATGGGCCGGGTAGAACCAGTAAAACAGCTGTTTGTGCCCGCTGCCGCGCATGCCGTTGTAAGCCAGCATCAGCACCGCGGCGGCCACGCCAAACCATTCGTAATAGGTGGTAAACATCTGGGAAAGTTCAAACCCCGGCTGACCGCGCAGCTGCAGGTACACCAGCACAAAATCCCACAAAAAGCTGTACAGCGCCCACACAGCTACCTGTGCTTTGCGGTGGTTCCGCAGCAGATACAGCAGCACGCCGCTAACCAGGTAGCCCCAACCACCGTCCGTGATGCTGGTCCACATGGGCACCGGGCTGGTGATGACAAACGCCAGCACGGCGCTGACAATCGGCCTCTGCATAAGCTGCGGGAACATTCCCAGCACTGCAGCAAACAGGTACGGCCAGCCGACCACTGCCGCGATAGCGGCAATGCCCTTCCCATACTTTTTGGCGCGCACCCAGTCGATGCCCTGCCAGATCACACAGAGCAGAACAAAATCCTGGAAGATCGCGTTCTGCGGGTAAAAGCCATCCCCGCGGCGGAACGCCTTGGCATAGATCATGAAAAATTGCACCGCCGCCATGCCCGCACCGATGCACCAGATACGGAAGAAATACCGCTTGCGGTCATGCGTATGGGCAAAGCCTTCCACCGTGCAGAACAAAAACAGCGGTGCCGACAGGCGCGCCAGCATGCTGAACCATTCCGGGATGCATCCGGTAAACTCAAAAAAGTAGTGGATATGATCCATCAGCATCAGTACCAGCGCAATGGTTTTGAGCGCCGTGCCAGACAGACCTTTGTGTGTTGTTTGCAGCATCTCATCATCCTCCTTATGTTTGCTACACATTCAGTTTACGGCTGAATTGTGTAGAAACCATAAAGAAGAATACGATTGCCTGCCATAAATTCTATAACAAAAATGCGATCCTCGCATTCAACAAGGACCGCAGCGGGTTCAGCAATTATTTTGCAGTTTCAACGGTGTAGGTAAAGCCGTACTCTGCCTGCAGTTCCTTCACGGCGGGCTCCAGGTCCTCGATGAAGGTCGGGGAGTAAACGCTCTGGCCGTTATGGGCCTTCTTGTAATCTTCCAGCAGGGCGGTCAGCTTCTCCCAGCCTTCGTCTGCCTTTTCCTGAGAAACCTCTTTCGGGAAGTCGATGATAAATTCGCGGTGTTTGGGAATGCGTGCTTTCATGGTGATTCCTCCAGATAAATTGTTTGCGGCAAAGGCTGCACAGCTTGGTGCAGCGCTGCCTTATTGATTGAAGATGCGTTTTGCATTTTCAGCGGTCAAATCCAGGACGCTCTGGGCATCCATCTGCCAGATCTCGCCGATCTTGGCTGCCACATGGGCAATGTTCCGGCTGTCGTTGCGGGTGCCGCGCACCGGTTCGGGGGACATATAGGGGCAGTCGGTTTCCAGCACAGCCAGTTCGTGCGGCACCATGGCCAGCACCTTGGCCGCGCGCTTGGCTCCTTTATAAGTCACAGCGCCGCCAAATCCAAGGGCCATGCCCTGCGCCGTCAGCCAGGCGGCGTCCTCAGCGCTGCCGCTGTAACAGTGCAGCACCCCGCGGGGGCGGTACTGGCGCAGCAGCTCATACATTTCGGCGTGGGCTTCGCGGTCATGCACCGAGACCGGCAGGTCCAGCTCCTGCGCCAGCTGCAGCTGCGCTTCAAACAGGTCGTACTGTTCCTGCGCTGGCAGCGGCCAATGGTGGTCCAGCCCGATTTCCCCCAC
>OJMI01004071.1_pt1 | contig 10153 bp, 10 predicted proteins | sample 1597131 | NCBI WGS metagenome assembly OJMI01 (sample SAMEA2452116, study PRJEB22498) | human gut metagenome | reverse complement strand
GCGTAGGCAATGGCGACAGGCTCGGTGCAGCCCGTCGCTGGCACAAGCTCTTCTTTGAGAATTCTGTTAAAAATTTCTTTTTCGCAGGCTGTCAGACTCATAAACAATACCTCTTTCCCAAGCGCAACGGCTTTTCAAAAAAATTATACCACAACCGCGCGGAAATTCAATAATTTAAAAAACAGTTGTAAAAAAATCTCCGTTGAGGTATAATTTAAATCAATAGCGGAGTCCATTCATGAAAAAGATTACAAGAATATTTCTCTGCGTCTGCGTTTTCGCGCTGACGCTTCTCTGCGCGGCGGGCTGCGCGCCCGGCTCCTTCGACATAGAAGGCACCTCGCGCGAGCTTCGTCTCAACGGCTTTGTTTACCGCAGCCTCGAAGGGGCGCAGGCAACGGGGAATTATTACACCGACAGCTTTGCCAACAGCTTCGGTTCGCAGGAGTTTTACAACTATCTCTTCGTCAACAGCCGCAATTACGAGTTTTTCGAGGAGTACAAAGCGCCTTCCGAAGCCGCCTATACTCAGGCAATCAACACAGATGCGAAGCTGGATCAGCTCTACCGCGAACATGAACTCCCGGCGGCCCTTTTCGAGCTGTTGCCGAATGAATTTGCGGTGCTTCACGCCGACAACGGCGGGAAAAAGCAATATATTTTGATGTTCGAGTGCGTCACGGAGGAAACCGCCGAGGAGGTTGCGGAGCTGCTTAAAACGGGCGCGGGCAGAGGCTTTTCCTGGGTGCTTCAAAAAAGCGTAAACATGACGCAAAGGGGCAGCGTGGTTGCGCTTTACACCGCAAACGCCGCAAAATATCTTAAATAAAAGGAGAACCGCAATTATGGAAAAATTTACTTACAGACCGCAAAACGTATGCCCGGTAGCCATTTCCTTCGACCTTGACGGCGACACGGTGCACAACATTTCTTTTTCGGGAGGGTGCAGCGGAAACCTAAAAGCCATTTCCAAGCTGCTTGAAGGCAAAACCGTCGATGAAATAGAAACCGCTTTGAAGGGCAACACCTGCGGAAACAAGCCTACCTCGTGCGCCGACCAGCTTGCAAGAGCGGTAAGAGCCGCTTACGACAAACAATCGGGCAAATAACAAACGGATATCTGACGAAAACAAACGGACGCTTTACTCGCGTCCGTTTTTTACCGCACCAAAAGTCTTTCGTTCCTTGCGGAAAGCGCGGTGACAATTTCGTAGTCGATTGTGCCGCTGTGTTTGGCGCAGTCGGAGGCGGATATTCCTCCGCCGATTATCCACACGTCGTCCCCCGTTTCGGCCTCCGTGCCGGTCAGGTCGACCGTAAGAAAATCCATACATATCCTGCCCACGACAGGACATTTCTGCCCGTTCACCAAAACGCTGCCCTTGTCCGAAAGCCTGCGGGAAATCCCGTGTCCGTAACCCGCTCCCACGATTCCGAGCTTTGCGGGACGTTCCAATTTTCTCAAACCGTAGCCTATGTATTCGCCCTTGTCGGCGAAGCGTACCTGAAGCAGAGGTGCGCGCATACTCAAAACGGGTTTCAACGCTCTGTCCGCGCCGCCGATGCCGTAAAGCGCGGCGCCCACGCGCACGGCGTCAAGTCGATACTGCGGATATCGAAACAGCGCCCGCGAGTTGCAGCAGTGGGCGACTCCCCTTTCAAAGCCGATTTTATCCAGCCCGTCCAGACAATTGATAAATCTTTCGCCCTGAATGCGGGTGCGCATTTCCGACTGCGCGTCTCTGCCGTCCGCGCTGCCGAAGTGGGTGAACACTCCCGACGTTTCAAAAAATTCCGTCGGACAGGAGGCGGCGATTTGCTCGGGCGCAAACCAGGGAAACCCAAGTCTGTTCATACCCGTGTCGACCTTTACGTGCACTTTGAGCTTTATTCCGTTTAATCTAGCCGCCAACGCAAGCTCCCGCGCGTATTCGGCGCAGAAAACGCTTTGGGACAATTTTAAATAACACAGCTCCTCCGCGCTTTCGGGCGGCGTTGCTCCCAGCACGAGTATTTCTCCCGTTATGCCGCTTTCGCGCAGCCGCTTTCCCTCGTCGAGAGAACCCGAGACAAAACGCTTGACCCCGTTGTCCGACAAAAACCGCGCGAAGCCCGTCGTCCCGTGTCCGTAAGCGTCGGCTTTGACCACCGCATACAAATCCGCGTCCGCAGCCCTTTCTCTGACGAGATTGAGGTTGAAAAGCGCGTTCTCCAAATTTAATATCACTGCCGCATTTTTCATATAACAGAATATGTTTTTTCTCTCCGCGTTATGAAAGGGACGGCGCATTTGGCAAGCAAAAAAGCCCGCCTTAAAGGCGGAGCTTGATGCGTTTTCCCTTGTTTTTGCGCGTTGCGGGCGAGTCGGCGGCAGTGCTCGTCCCCTTAACCCTTTCGTAAGGAGCCGAAAAATTTGCCGCTCTTTCCATATCTTTCAACAGTTCCGCCGTCCTTTGCAACGCAGCCGAAATCTCGCGGACGTCCGCCGCACGGCCGCATTTTGACAGTCCCGCGAACAAAAACGCGTCTGCCGCTTTCTCCGCTTTCGCAACGCTTAAAAGGCCGTCGTCCGTCAATTCGAGATATATCGCGTTTCTTTTTATCGGACTGCGAAAACGGGCGACAAGACCTTTTTCGACAAGGCTTTTGACGCAGGCGTAAAATTTCTTTCGGGGCAATCCGATTTTCTCAATCAGCTCGGCTTCGGTCGCATAGCCGTCGGAACCGAGCGAAAACAGAATTTTCGTCTCACTGTCGTCGCACCCTTCGACGCGCCCCGACGCCGCCATGAAAAGCCGCGAAGAGCCTGTTGTCAACGCTTTCAGCCGGCTGCAAAAACCGTCGCAGTTTTGATTGTTCATACCGAAATTTTTGCATATTTTGTCATATTTTAAACCCTGAACAAGACAAAAGCGGCACAGCCACACTTAAAGACATTTTCGGAAATAGATTGTTAAAATCAAAATGCAAATATAAACCGCGCAATTTCCGAAAAATGCTTGACACTGCCTCCTGTTTTGAGTATAATAAACAACGCATCTCGGGGGTGTAGCTCAACTGGTAGAGCGCTTGAATGGCATTCAAGAGGTAAGGGGTTCGACCCCCCTCATCTCCACCACAACAGGAGTATACGCACACTTTTGACAGGTGTGCGTATTTCTTTTGTTTCGTTCCGTCGTTTATCGACAAGACGAAAAAGCCCGTTAAGAAATAAATGTGTTTTTTCTCAAACCGTGCGCCGCTTTGCGGATTTTTGTCGCGCGGCGGTTTGCGAACTTTGGGTGAAAAAGCGGAAATTTATCTTTTCGAATGTACCGTTTAATCAAATTCAGCTTTTCCCGCCTTAAATACTACAACATAATTTAATTAAAATTTTTCCGCTTTATTTTATAAATAAGCTAAAATAATTGCAAGATTCGCCGAACAGGAGGAAATCCACCATGACAAATGAAAATCAAAAGAGACAAAAAGAAGAAGAATCGAAGCAGAAGCGCCTTTTGAAGGAATCGAGGCAAAAGGCAAAAGAAGCGGAAAAAGAGAACAAAATCAGACAAAAGGCGAAGGAAAACGCCAAACGTCTCGCGGAGAAAAACTCGACGGATTTGCCGCCCGCAACAGCGTCGGAAAAAGCGCCCGACAATGAAAGAGCAGCCGACGTCAAGCCTGCCGGCGACGAAATCTCAACGCGCGGTCAAGTCGAGTCGGACACTCGGCCCTCCGAAAGCTCGGACGAGGAGCAAAAGAAAAAGCCCGTCCACAAAAACTATCACGTCTCTTTGCGCGACGACGGAAAATGGCAGGTAAAATTCGCAAAGGGCGAAAAAGCATTGAAACTTTTCGACACGCAGGCGGAGGCCATAACATTTGCGAAGGAAAAGGCGAAAAATCAGGACGGAAACATAACCATTCACAAAACGGACGGAAAAATCCGCAAACAAAATTACAAGCGCGACTGACGGCTGCCGTCGTCCGTTAAGCTTTGCTTCAAGAAAAATCACAGTTTAAAAGCAGTTCGCTTTTGCGAGCTGCTTTAATTTTGCGTTAAAACTTTCTTACCGCCCGCGAAAATTCAGCCTGTCCCCTCGCCGTCGGCGTCCTCTCTCTTCAAAACCAGAGTTTCCCCGAAAATCGCCGAATCGCAAATAAGTCTGTCTCCGTCCACGCGAAAGCTGATGAAATAACTTGTCTGCGCGCCTTGAAAATAGACGTATTCCACTACAAGAAGATTGTCCTTTGCGTAAAAGCCCACAATCAAAAGCTCCGTTTCCGAGTCCCGCGCCTCGTAGGTGAGCACGCCTTTTCCGTCAAACGTAATGTCGAGCACATAAGAAACCTCGACTGTTTCGCCGAAAAAATCCGCCTGCGCGACGCCCTTCCAGACGCCCGCCAGCTCGGCGGGGTCAAACAAAGCGTCGGGTGTTTTTTCGAGTTCGAGCGTTTCGTCGAAAAACGCTTTTTGCGAGCTTAAACCTATGCCGTCCCAAACAAACTCAATCCGCCGCGTCTGTCCTCCGTCTTTAAACGACACGATAACTCTGTTTTCTCCGTAAGTGAAAACTTCTGCCTCCCCGTCGAAAAAAGCGCAGTCGTCTCCCGTCACGGAAAAAACCGCGCCGCCGTCCCCGTCTATGAGCAAACAATAATGCGCGTCTCCCTTTCCCGTCGCGCTCCGCCCCGTCCACTCTCCGCAAAGTCCCTCGAATGCGTCGGTTGCCTCCCACCTCGCGCAGAGAAAAACATTTTCATATATCCCCTTTTCGAAATCGAAAGGAGTTTCGCTGCCCTCCTCATACCAACCGAGCAAAATGTATCCGAAACGATAGCTTTCGGGAAAGACCGCCTTTCCTCCTTTTTCCACAAGCTGACTTTCCGTCTCGGTGCCGCCCGCCGCGTCGAAGCAAACGCGAAAGCTGTTGACGCGCCACTCCGCCTTCAAAGTCATGCTTGACAGGACAGGCTCTTCAAACGAAAATTCCTCTCCGTCCTCCTTCCGCCAGCAGACAAAATCAAAGCCCTCCTTTTTCGGAGCGGACGGAGCTGCAATACACTCGCCCTTTTCGGCAATACGCGCGGGCACCACGCTGCCGCCGTCGCTGTCGAAATATACCGCGACTCTTATCGTCTCCCATTTTGCAACCAGCGTCAAGGATTCAAAAACGGGCAGTGAAAAATCAAAAGGCTCGTCCTCTCCCTGCCTGTACCAGCCCGCAAACGCTTTGTATCCGTTCTGCGGAGCTTCGGGAAGAGAAGCGCAGCCGCCTTTGTCGAACGTCTGAAAAGGCACGGCAGTACCTCCCGCGCTGTCGAACCTCACGGTCACTCTCGCGTATTGCCAAACGGCGACAAGCGTTACGTCCTCCGTTATCGGCTGCGAAAAATCAAACTCCGCGCCGCTTTCCTTTTCCGTCCAACAGGAAAACTCGTAGCCGTCCTTTTGCGGAGTGTAATCCTGTACGACCGAGCCGCTTTTCACGGAAACCGTTTTGGTCGCGCCGCCTTCGTCGAAGGTTACCGTAACTGTGCGCCCGCAGGCGACGGCGAAAACAAGCAGCGCAATCGCCGCCACAACCGACAGCAAAATTAAAATAAATTTTCTGTTCATAACCTACTGTCCTCTCGTGTGCAAATAATTTACAAGCATTTTACACCGTATTCCGAATTATGTCAATATTGGGCGTTTAAATGTGTATTTTGTTTTAAAAAATAATATTTTGACAAATTATTATTTTTAAAGTCAAAAAAACGCGCCTTAACGGTGTTTTGATGCCTGCGTCGCGTTTTAATGAGAAAAATGTCGATGTTCAATCGTCATTGCGGAGGCGCGGATAAACGAGACTGCCCCTGATTCTGTCTACGCCCGCCTTCAAAACGGCGCTCATATCGAACAGCGCAAACTGCCGCCCGTTCAAGGTATCCAGATAACAGTATACCTTTCTGAGAATTTCCTGCCTGCGTTTAAATCCGACATAAGGATGAAAGGACAAAACGAACACGCTCGCGGAAAAATCCGCGCCGAGCGTTTTGCGCACCAGATAAATTTTTTCCAAATCCTTGCCGCAGACCGACAGGATGTGGCTTACAATTTCGTCGAGAAGCTGTTGAGGAATCCCGTCCTCGCGCGACAAACGGTCGCTGCGGGCAAGCGTCGAAAGCTTCGAATATCGGTCAACGCTTTTCTGCGCCAGCTCCGTCGCCCTTTCCCTGTGCCCGTCAAGACCTTTTTCTTCCCCTTTGAGACAAAAATATCTGCCCAGCACCTGAATGCCCTCCTCTATGAAATTCTGATTTTCCATTGCGGTGTAGACAAGTTCGACGCCTTTTTCGTCGTATCGGCTCAAAAGCATACAGCCTTTTATATAATACCCCATGCAGGAGGCGGGACGGGGCAGCTGCTCGATTACGCGCTCGCACAGCCTTTCCGCGTCGGAGTTTCTGCCCAACCTGCGCAAATCCTGAATCAGGTCGTAATACTCGTGCGCGACAAGGGGACAATTTGCCTTTTCCCACTCCTCCACGCGCAAAGCGGGCTTGAGGAAATTCTTTTCGCGCTCGCTTGCGTAAGCATCTCTTGTGCGGGCATATACGTATTTTTCCATTTCCTCCATGGCGGCAAGGCAATCCTTAGCCAATTCGGGAGACTTTTGCTCGTCGCACAAAACAACGTTTGTCACTCCGAGCGTTTTAAGGCGCATACTCAGCGTCGGGTGCGACGAGGAGCGGGAAAGTATTTCGTCAAGCTCTATTTTGAGCCACTCCTCCCTGCGGATGCCAAGCCTTTCGCGGAACGCCTTAACGTAACGCTTCAAGCAGTCCTCGGGCGCGTTTTCCTCCTGAAATGCAGGCGGCTCGTCGTAGCCGCCCTTTTCCCACTCGTACAGCTCGAAAAAACCCAGCTTGGCAAGACCGGAAGCGCCTTTTTCCGCGTTTCCGTACCGCGCAATCGCGCTGTCGGCTTCGTTTTCTTTCAGAATGGACACCGTATAGGCGTAAAGCTCGTAGTTCAACAAATACAGCGCGTCCAAAAATGCGAACATATAGGGCGTGAGGGCGTAGAGGGCGTTTTCGTTTCTGTCTTCGCAAAGCCAGACGTAAAACCTTCTTTCCGCCGCCGCGGCGTCGGACTCCCCCTTCAAATGCGCGAACTCGTGCAGCAAAACCGCGTAAAGCTCCTCGTCCGAAAGCATGTCCAACAAAATCGCCCCCAAATCGAGAGAAATGACTCCGTCCATATCGGCAACGCCGGCGTTTACGCCAGGATTGAGAAAAATTTTTATTTTCCCGCGACAACCCAAAGCCGCCGCGGCTTTTTTCGCAAGGGCGTAAACCGTCGGATAGTGAAGAAAGGAAATATATTTTTTGCCGAAGTCGCTTAAAAGCGTCTTGATCGAAAAGCGAATGCGGGAAAAGCCGAACGTACAGCAATACGCTGCGTAAACGCCTATCAACACGGCAGCGCCGTTGCCCGCCAGAGCGCCGCCGCAAAATGCCGTGCACGCGCCCGACATACCCAGACAAACCGCGTACCAATCGGAGCGAAAACGGATTCTTCTAAGCTGTTCGAGCAGCTCCTCCGACTTCTGTCGGGCAAATTCTCTGTGGGAATACAGATATTCCTGTCCGTCTTTGAGCTTCATTTTTTTCAGTTTTTCAAAATACTTTTTGCGCAGAATGAGATTTACAGACAAAAAAAGCACGGGAAAGACGAAAGAAACAACAAGCAGCGCCACAAGAAGCTTTTCCGCCCGCCACGCGACGCCGTGCAGCAGGCAGCCTCCCGCAGCTGCGACGCCTGCCGTCGTCAACGCCCCCAAAAAAAGCAGACAGTCCTGAAAACGACGTCCGACACTCTTTACAGGCATATTTGCCCCTCCTTGTCTCAGATGTTTTCTGCATTATAGCACACAGCGCGCAAAAAAGAAAGAATTTTGTCGATTTTTCAAAATTTTCCCAAAGCGCGCTCGAAAAACGGTTTAAGTTTAAATGTTTAAGTCAATACTGTCTTTATGCTTATCAAACTGATGCAATTTGTAGAGGAAAAGGTCGCCGAGGGACTTAGCGTCGCGCAGGCTCTCAGACTTTTTTCGCACGAAAACAAGCTCACCATGCAGAGCGTCAAGCAATGCTTCGACCAGATGCTTTCAAGCCTTTGCAAACACCCGAAGCTCGCCAAGCGTCTCGGAGTCAACCTCGAGGCTCTGACCAATCCCGCCAACAAATACTCCGCCAAAGAGCTTTTAAACTATGTGTGCAACAATCCCTGCGCAACGCCCATGAAATGTATGTACGACCTTGCCTTCGGGGACAGAGAGCTTGCCAAAAAGCTTTTGAGGAGATATCTTACGTTTTTCACTTATACCCGTCCCGTGACGCCCAAACGCGCTTACGCCTCCTCCGCTTTGGAGGTGCAAGCCAAATACTTTATCAACCACCTGAACAAAACCGCAAAATAGACAATAAAAAATACCGACCGAATTAGGTCGGTATTTTGTTTTCGTTTTCCTGTCTGTTTTTTCGTTTGTCTTTGAAATAGTCCGTCAAAAGTCTTGCGCAGCGCTCCTTCAAAAAACCGCCCTCTACAATCGGCCGGTGGTTGAACCGCACGTCACCCGTCAGATTGTAAAGCGAGCCGCAGCAGCCCGCCTTTGGGTCTGACGCGCCGAAGTAAACCGCGTCGATACGCGAATTGATTATCGCGCCGGCGCACATTGGGCAAGGCTCAAGCGTCACGTACAGCTCGCAGCCGACAAGCCTCCAACTTTTTAGCTTTCTGCACGCTTTTTCTATGGCAAGCAACTCCGCGTGCGCCGTGGCGGACTGTTTGTTTTCCCGCCTGTTGTGCGCGCGCGCGATAATTTTCCCCTCGCAGACGACAACGGCGCCGACGGGAACCTCGTGCTCGGCGGGCGCCTTGTCCGCCTCTTTGAGGGCGTCAAGCATGAATTTTTCTTCGTATGCCATAAAAAGCTCCCTTTTTGCGTCAAACAAGACGTCAGCGCTCGCTTTCTCTCCCTTCGCGCACGTCCTCGTCCGGCAAAACTCTTCTTTTTTGTATTCTGTCCTCGCGCGCCACCGTGTTGAGCAGTCTGCGCGGAATATCGTCGTTCTGATAAAGGATTTTTTCAAACTCCGAATAGGGAAACGGATGCGAAAACTTGTCGCTTCCCACCTCTATGGTAAAGCTCGGAATATTGAAATGCTCTATGCACCAATCCTTGTAGCCCCCCGTGCTTGCGCCGTCGTTGCTGACCAGAGCGTATCCCGTCTGCTCGGAAATGGAACGCGCCAGACGATAATGTCTCCAAATGGTGTCCTTGTCCTTCTGAAAAAACCGCCAGTAAATTATCTCGCCCTTGCAGTGATAGCTGATTGTCGCAAGAGGCTTAACCGCTTTGGTAAATCTGATGAGATTTTTCGTCTCCTTTTCGCTGTTTGGCGTTTTGCCTACATAGTTTGCGCCGGCGCGGAAAAACACGTTTCGCTTGCCCTGCCCCCATCTCGCGTCGAAATTGGTGTTCAAATCCACGCCGTTGATGTTGGCTTTCCAAAGCGAAAAATCCGGACCGCCGTTGATTTGGAGCAGATTTTTTTTAAGCTCCTTGTTTCGGATAAAGCCCGCCCCCTCCTGCGCCAGCCTCACGCCGTCGGGATTCGTCATGGGTATGAAATATATACCCCCGTCAAGCAAAAGCTCGGGGTGCTTCAAAAGGTGCTTTGCCTGACACACCACAAGCAGACTTGTTATATGCTCCCGCGCGTGAATGCCCCCCTGAACGATTATGCACCGCCCCTCCTTGTTTCCCACAAAGATATAGGGCGTGGCCTGCCCCAGCGTGCTGTCGCCTATGCTCCCCGTTTCCACGCCGTGCTTTTCAAACAACTCGACTTCTTTAAGCAAATCCTGATAACGGAACATTTTTTCAACCCCCTAGCATACTCATTTTACATTGTATGAATAAGGGTATGCCTACGGTGCTCCGTTTCGGAAATTTTTATCCTGTTTTTATTTGTGGTAAACCGAATTGGCGTTTATCATGAAAGCGCGGTACACCTGCTCCGCAAGCACGACTCTGCAAAGAGTGTGCGGGAGAGTTATTTTCCCGAAGCTCAGCCTGAGCCTTGCCGCATCCTTTACGCTCCGGTGCAGCCCGTGGCT
>OJMI01004069.1_pt1 | contig 10162 bp, 6 predicted proteins | sample 1597131 | NCBI WGS metagenome assembly OJMI01 (sample SAMEA2452116, study PRJEB22498) | human gut metagenome | reverse complement strand
AACTTTAAGAACGTGGAAGACCGACACTTTAAAGCCTATGTTGAACACCTGAAAGAAAATAACTCCGCTGCGACTATACAATCCGATCTATCAGGTATACGGTATTTCCATAGAAAATCCGGTAGTAAAAATAGACTTTCTAAAAATGATAAGCTATCACTGCCTAAACGCGCAACAGGCGTTAAAGACCATTCGCTATTAGATAAAGAACTTGTCCGTATACGACAGTGGGCTATCGAAAAAGGTCGACAGGACGTGGTTATTGGCTTTGACTTTGCCAGTGAATTTGGTTTAAGGCTTGAAGAGATTTGCACGCTGAGAGTTGAATACCTTATGTCCGCATTAAAGACCGGACAACTTGTCATAAAAGGCAAAGGCGGTCAGACAAGGGCTATCGATTTAAGCGCAAAGCAACGCGGTATTATTACTGATTATTTAAACTATGCCAGATGCTCGGGTCGATACCCACGAGATTATTTAATCTCAGGTAGCGAAAAGGGCGGCGTTCAACGAGAAAAACGCTCGTTGCAGAACTGGATGAGCTATAACAGAAAATACTTTATGGTAGAAAACCGTGAGGATTTGAGCGAAGACGGTAAGAAGAGAAGAACCGAGACAATCTCTTGGCACAGTCTGAGACACACCTACGCACAAAGAACCTATGAAGAAGCGTTAAAAGAAAGACCGAAGAAAGCTCGGAAGATTGTAAGCGAAAACTTAGGTCACCATCGGACTGAAGTAACAAGAATTTATTTGGCTGATAAGCCGAAGAAAAAGTAATCTATTAATTAAAATGATGAAGGAAGAATTTAAATTGACTACAACATCCTGCTGACGAAAATTTGCAGGATTGATATATAGGGACAATCAAGGGAAGTTAGTAAACGGCGGTGGCATCCGTCACCGCCTGTAAGGAGAAAGTATTATGTTATATGTTTTGAGTAAAGCAAATAAAAAACGTCCATACTACTAGTGAGTAGAAAGGAAAATATATGAAAAAAGATAATAAGCTCGAAGTTGAGATTATGACAAGAGAGCTTAGATTGCTTTATTATAATGATTATCTTTTTAAGAATGGTGTTATAACAAAGCGTGAACATGATAAGATGAATCTTGCTATAATCTCAAAATACGGAAAAAGACGTCGCAATGAACTCGGTGAAATTTCGTTAGAAGATCGTCTTTCTTCCATCCGGCACATTTAATATGTGCCCTTACATAAATTTTTATAAAGTTTATTATCTTTGATTTAGAATTCAGTGAAATTCTCAAGTCGTAAAGTTAAAGCTTATTTTTTGTGTTCTATATATAAATTGCAATATATTACCAAATATGCTATAATTATTTAAAATAATTATTGTGTTGGGGTGAGAAAATGTCAGTTTCGACAACAAATGATATAAATAAGAGATTGATTAATAATGATGCTTTGTTTAACAATATACATGTAATACACCAAACATTTGATATAATTCCGAGCGAAAAAAAGCACTATGGTGTTAGTATTGAATACCAGGATTTATATGAATTGAGAGAGGATTTTTTGAATCAATTGTACGATACTATCGTAGATTGGGTGTACAGTTCTGAAAAATACAAACAAATTAAAGATGCTGTAATAAGAAGTGGAAAAACCGAACAAGCAGCATATTCAGAAATACATAGAAAAGCACGCGATAAATTTCGTGGAAATAGAGACTCTAAAAACCTTTTGATTCAGGGGCAGCTAGGTGAGTTGTTATTATTTCATTTTATACAAAGATTCCAAAAAGCCACGCCTTTGTTAAGAAAAATGAAAATAACAACATCAAATAAACATGAACGTTTTGGTGCGGATGCAATACATTTAAAATTTGAAGACAGCAAACCAGTAATTATTTTAGGAGAAGCCAAGACTTACACAAGCGATTATAAATTTAAACAAGCTTTTGAGGATGCGTTAGATAGTATATTAACCACATATTCAGAGCATAGAAAAGAGTTGCATTTGTATTTACATGAAGATTTTCTTGATGATGAGATGAATGAAATTGCAGAAAAATACTTAACAAATACATTAAAAGACTTTGAGGTTCAATTGGTAAGTATTGTTGTGTATAATGAAACTGAAAAAATAAATTTAACAAATCGTGCAGATATCATTGCACAAATTGATGATATTATAAAGCAAAGATATGAAAGTTTCGAAAACAATAAAATTGATACGGATAAAAAACCCATCTTGAAAAGAATAACTTATATTGTTATGCCTGTTTGGGAATTAGAAAAGTTGGCAGAAGATTTCCAAAATAAAATATAAAAATAAAGGACATGTACACAATGGAGCGTTTGAAAGAAAAGGTATTGAACGGTTGGTTAGAAGTTGATTTTTACAGTGTTGCAAATAAAATTGGTTTTATTGAAAGTTATGATACCGTTTCAGATGAACTGATTTTTGACTCTATTAGATGTTTGGATTATGAAACATCGATCCCTAAGAATCCGTCCGTCAATTATGTTATAACAATAATCGCTTTGTTATGGGAATATGTTGACCATGATAAATATGATTTGAGAAAAGTTATTGTAAAGTTCCTTTCAAGAATAGGGTACCCCACATCAGCGATTATTGCAGATGAAGGATTTGATGAAGAAAGTTGTACATTCTCTTCGTTAGATAGTGCAATAGAACATTTGATAACAACGTTAAACCAAGAGCGTAATAGTATTGTTGTTAACGGACATAAATTCCTTTTAACAGATTTTCAGATGAATATTTGGAAAAGCATGGATGAGGACAAGCTTATAGGAATATCAGCTCCAACATCAGCTGGTAAATCTTTTGTAATTCTTTTGAAATTATTGGATAAACTTTGTCGTAATAATTTTGATATAGTTTATATTGTTCCAACTCTTAGTTTATTGAATCAGGTTTCTGAAGATTTTAATAAGTCAATAAGACGATTAGGCATTCCTAATTGTCAGGTTTCTAATTCATTTGTTGAAAGAGAAAATTCTACATATAACAATATTTATGTATTAACTCAGGAAAAGGCCATATCTGCCTTTAGCGATGAAAGAAACACATTTTCCAAAAGCATTGTATTAGTTGCCGATGAAATACAAAATATAGAGCGAATAAAGGAAGATAATGATGAACGTTCTAAAGTTTTATATGATACCTTAAATGAATTTAGATATAAAGATAGTGTTCAACAAATTATAATTTCCGGACCAAGAATTGAGGACATTAAAGAAACCGGCAAGAGCATCTTTGGTTTGGAAACTAAAGATATTACTTGTGCGGATAGCCCTGTTTTAAATATGACTTATAGTGTCTGTAAAGAAAAAAACAAGTATTATTTAAAACAATATTGCGGAATGACAGACTATCCAATAATTAGACAAATCACGAACACAGAAATTATCGAAGGGTATGGAAAAAAGTCGTATGATGACAAATATCTGTCTTATTTAAATATATTTGCCAATAGATTAAAAGGACAGCAAAACATCATTTTTTCTCCAACATCACCTACGGCACGAAAAATTGCTTGTTCACTTAATATTGAATACGAACCCAAAGACAAAATTAAAGATTTAATTGAATATTACAAGACAACCGTGCACCCAGAATATTCAATGTGTCAAACGCTAAAACAAGGTATTGCATATCATCATGGCAAATTACCTAGTCATGTCAGGAGAACAATTGAAAGCGCAATACATAATAAGTGGGTGACAAATATTGCTTGTACAACAACATTGTTACAAGGGGTTAATTTACCAACACAAAATATTATTGTCAGAAATCCACATTTGTATCTTCAAAGAAGAGCAAGTTCAGCTGAACTCTCAAATTATGAAATGGCAAATTTGAGAGGACGAGCAGGAAGATTGTTAAAAGATTTTATTGGGCGGACATTCGTTTTGGATGAAACTTCATTTGCTGATTCTGACGGTTATGAACAATCTTCTATGTTTGATGATGTAACCAAAGAATTACCCTCAGGATATGGAGAAAGATTTGATAATCACCGTAATGATATAGAAGAAGTGATGATTACGGATAAACCTGTAGATTCAAGTATGAATAACTACGGTGACTTGGTATCCTATATTAGACAGTCAGTATTAAGATATGGTGAACAAGCGGAACAAAAAATGGAAAATGTAGGTGTTAAACTTACCAAGGAACAAGTTGCTGCGATAATTCATAAATTGGAAACAATATCTGTTCCAAAGGATATTTGTTTTAAAAACAGATATTGGGATCCTTTTGTACTAGATGCAATATATAAAGGTTATAATGAGGACGTGCCTAGTCATCCAAAAGAAAGGGGCGCTTTAGCAAAACTAAACAGAATGTTGAAATTCTTGAGAGATACCCCAGAAACAAATGATATGTATCATAAATATATACCTGTTACGCTTCAAAAAGGTAGTGGTCGTGGATTCTTATGTGGATTATGCATGCTTTGGGCAAAAGAAACTTCATTATTTGATATTCTTGCTAAAGGTAAATATAATGATGATAACATAGCTGATGAGATTGAGGATACAATAGAAATATTGCAAAACATTGTTTCGTATAAGGTTCCGCTTTTATTGAAACCGATTTTTGATATTAAAAATTCAGAAAGTGTATTTTTGGCGTGTATGCAATCAGGTGCTTGTAATTCGGTTTCAAGGATATTGATTGAAATAGGGGTGCCAAGAGAATGTGCATTATATTTATATCAAAACTTATTTAGTGAGTATAATATTGAAGGAAAAACCGATGTTGAAATTGGAGACGAAATTAGAACTGTGCTCTTATCCAGTAGAGAACATCTACCATATTGGATAAATGAGCAATTAAACTTTTTGGGTTAATTAAATAATAGAGGGGCTACATCACTAATTAAGTGAGGCAGCCCCTCTATTATTACTTATACTACCAACCTAAAGCTATATGTAAACTGCTTTTGGTGGCCGTTTACCCAGCGGTAGTTGCGTGTAAAATTCATATGTCGTACAGGACAGATGTTATTGACCATCTGTCCGCCTATAGAACCAGCCTGCTTAGCGGTAAGATCGCCGTTGTATCCCTGCTTCAGGTTGACGCCTACTTCGTTAGCGGCCTCCATCTTGAAACGGTTGAGAGCCTCTCTTGCTTCAGGAACTGCTGTCATTTGTTTTCCCTCCCTTTAATGTTTTTTCGCGTTTGCAATAGTATTGTTTGCATATTGAAAAATTATATTAGAGGTAAAATCAGATAATAAATTCAAATTTTTGGAGCTGATAAAAACAAAACGGCAGAACTCCTGCCGTTTTGTTTTTCATATATTTATATTTCCATTAAGCCTGTAATCACGGTCGCCTGCAGCAATTAATGTATTTTTTTAAAATCGCCGTGCAGCATATCGGTGCTCCAGAGCGACTGTCCATCCTTCTGATAAATGTGTACCCAATCAACAATATATTTGTTGGTATTCGTCCATTCATCGGGATCGGTCGTGGGCTGTCCGTGGTTGCCCGATCCGCAGGCAAGACTCAGTTTCAGATATGCCGGCTGAGAGTACGCGATCTGCTCGGGTCCTTCCCTCAACTGCTGATCGGCGTAGACCTCACCGTCGCAGGTAAAGCGGACATGCGTATTGTCAAGCCATTCGTATCCGTATGTATGAAAATCCATCCAGAAACCCCTGGCATCCTTGCTTATCACTTTGTTGTTTACATGTATAGTCTTGGTATATCCATTCTCTTTACCGAGCGACGTAGGCCATGCGAAGGTGTTGCCGTACGCCCATGTGCCGGGTCCGTAACACTCCTCAACGTCGGTCTCGCTGAAGAACAGCTGCGAGGTTCTGTCCTCAACATTTTTGGCGCCTTTTGACTGCGTCCAGAGAGCAGTCCAGAAGCCCATGCCTTTAGGGTGAACCGTGGATATTTCTATGTATCCATACAGGTACTCCATAAGATCTATGGTAGTCAGCATACCGCCGTAATATGTGTCGCTTGTTTCAACAGCGACCTCATACAGCTTGCCGTCCGCGACATAGTTGTTGTTAAGCTGTTTGTTTCCGCGGCGCTGATCCTTGCCGTTTGCAGCCGACCTGTATCCGGAAAGCTCGTCCCATCTGACATCCCATTTTTTAAGATCGATCTCGGTACCGTCAAAGTCGTCCCTCCATGTGGGTACATATGTTGTTGCGGTATCGTATGATCCTATCGCATCGTTATAATTGCCGTTTTCCACCGACATGGATGATGTAATCTCCAAATTGGCTGAAATCAGTTTATCAAATTCCGTAACAGCCATTGCGGTCGCATACGGACTGCCGCCGTTTAAGAATATTTTCCTGTCCTCTATGCGTATTTCATATGTGTCATGATCTGATATTGTCTTTACACCGTCGCGGTCACAGTTGCCGACAATTATCTCATATTCAGCAGTTTCCGTTCGGCTGAGCGTTGGGTCTACAGGACCGGCAGTGACGGTATCATTGACAATTTTCGGCGCGTAGCCGGATTTTTTCTTAATGTCATCCACAAGCTCATCTACCGCATTCATCGTAAGATACGAGGTATTATATATCGGCTTTACTATATTGATCTTTGCAAGCTTATCGATACCGAATATTTTAAGCTCAGTAAAGCCGGAAGTATCTGAAAAGGTGCAGTTGATACCGCCGGTCACAACATTTCCGGTAATGTAATCGGTATTGAAACGCTCAACCGCCTTACTCAGAGTTTCGTTATCGGGGGCGTATATGACGATATCGTTATCAATCGTGCAGATAATGTAATCATTATAATGACCGCCAAACTCTGCTATCAGCAGTTCGCGCGCTTTTTTGGTTGATTCACGGTTGGTATCACCTATAAGTATCTCCGCCCTGCCGTCCTTTTCGGTCGAATCGGAAATATTTGAGGCTTTGACCTTGTAAACTTCCAGTAGTTTCTTATAAACCGACGTAGCAAGCGGCAAAATATTCGCATCGTCTTCCGGGCGTACAACCCTATAGGTAGATTCCCCGTCAGAGTCTACAAAATTAACATCGGCTGTGCTTATTATGCCGCCTGTGTCGGCGCTGCCGGCATCACCCGAACCGCCCGATGACGCGTCTTGTTTTTTACCGCATGCGCCGAAAAGTGACGCAATCAGTAATGGTACAAAAATCAGGCAAATTAATTTCACATATTTATTCACTTGCTTTCTTCCTTTCCGTATCTTTTAATTAAAGTATATCATAGGCATTCTGCAAAGGGAATAGATAAATAGAAGAATAATTGCCTACCAAAAGTACATATTTGCATTGAATTTTAACGTAAAGTCCATAATATTATGTTTGTTTTAGCAATTTGTACATATTTAAAAACAGAAAGCCGGAGGCTTTAAAAGCCTCCGGCTTAGGGTTATTTATGAATGTGTTATCTTCCAGTCCATCGCATTCTTGCGCGAAGTCTGCCACATTGTCTGACCTGTTTTCTGATAAAGAGCTATCCAGTCGGTTATGAATTTATTGGTTTCGGTGAGCTCCTTCTCATCGGTCGTAAGACCCTGGTTGGAAGAACCGAATACCATGGATATCTGCATATAGGTCGGCTGAGAATAGGCAAGCTGCTCGGCGCCTTCCCTCAGTTCCTGATCAACATACGCCTCACCATCGCAGGTGAACCTGACGCGGGTCTGATCGACCCATTCATAGCCGAAGGTGTGGAAATCCATCCAGAAGCCGCGGTCGTCATCACTGTGTCTTGCATTGTTTACATGCACAGCGCCGGTCTTATCTGCCGGTATTCCAAGTTGAGTCTTACCGTAAGCCGTAGGCCACGCAAATGTATTGCCGTAGGCCCATGTGCCGTCTCCGTAGCACTCTTCAACGTCGGTTTCACTATGGTACATAGCGGTCTTATCGGTTATAGGACCGGTGCCGGATTGCGGTACCGAAACACCCCAGAGCGAGGTCCACATACCGACGCCCTTCGGATGGATATCCGAAATTTCAAGATATCCGTAAAGGTACTGCATCATTGTTTCGGTCGTTATTCTTCCGCCGTAGTAATGCTCAGTGTCCATCTCTGCAGCTATATAGAAGCAGCCGTCCTTAACGTAGTTGTTTTTCAGCTTGCTGCTTCCGCGCATAGGACTTCTGCCGGTCGCATCGGTCGGATAGTTCGTTCCTTCGTCCCATCTGACATCCCATATTGATTCATTTATGGATGTGCCGTCAAAATAGTCGCCCCATACCCACTTATATGTGCTGGCGCTGTCATATGATTTTATGACCTCGTCATACGAGCCGGACGCAACCGATAGCGCAGGAGTAATTTCAGTATTAGCAGAAATTATCTTTGCAAACTCGGAAACGGCAAGTGCGGTCGCATGTGCGCTGCCGCCGTTTAAGAATATCTTCTTATCTTCAATGCGTATCTCATATTTATCAGGATCGGAAATAATATTTACACCGTCGCGTTTACAGTTGCCGATTATTATTTCGTACTCCGCCGCGTCGGTCACCGTAAGTGTTCCCGAACCATCGGTTTTATTACCGGTGTTGGAAGCAACCTGATCCTTCTGCAGCTCAAGCGCATATCCGTTGTTTTTAAGTATCGCATCCAAAAGGCTGTTGGTCTCATTCTGGGTTAAATACGACACATTATATATCGGACGCACTACCTTAATATTTGAAAGATGGTTCAATCCGAAAATAGTGAGCGGTTTGTATGCGTTGGGATCACTGAAGAAATAATTTATTCCTCCGGAAACAGGATTCTGCTTAAGGTAATTATCACAGAAATAATTTGCTGCGGCAATCGTAGACTCATCACTTGAACCGACAATTACTATATCTTTGTCTATAGTGCAGATTATATATTCGTTGGTACGTCCCGAACCCTCTGCGTTTAGAATCTGCAGCGCTTTGGCAGTGGAATCACGGTTAGTTTTACCGATGAGTATTTCGGCTCTGTCATTTTTCTCCTCCGAATCAGTAACATTTGCCGGAGAAACGTTGTACTGAGCCTTGTAGGTTTTAAAAACGAGCGATCCAAGCAATGAAACATCATTTGATGCTTCCTCGGGACGAACTATGCGGTATGTAGCCTCGCCGTCGGCATCAAGGAAACTGACATCAGCGGTATTTATGTAGCTGTTGACAAGTTCGCTGGCATCAGGACCGGAGGATGCACTGCCGGATGATGTGTTTTCTTTTTTTCCACATGCACCGAACAAGCCCAAAACCATAAGAGCCATCAGTGCAGCGGCAAAAAATCTCTTAGCCTTCATTATTTATTCCTCCAAATATAACGGATTACATCTATGATTATATTCTTTTCTGCACATAAAATCAATAATCAAGACAAAAAATTTTATGCACTTTTCGATACATCAATATGTATTTATGGAAAAACAAATAACCGTTTATCAAGGAAAACCGCAGCATCAAGAGAAAGTTTGTTAAAAAAAAGACAATAGTGTTTTTTTTGCACAAATCAAGAAATCATACCGTTTTGCCGCCAATAAACACCTTATTTACAGTCATATCCTGATTAAGTATGAGCATATCGGCATCAGAACCTACGGATATGGTGCCTTTGTTTAGACCGAATCTTTTTGCCGGCGTTTCACTTGCCATTTTCACTGCCTCGTAGAAATCGATGCCGGACTCAACAGCAACCTTCACGCAATAAAGCAGCGGATGCGAACCGCCAGCCAATGTCCCGTCGGCAAGTTCAAGTCTGCCGTTTCTCATGAACACCGCAAGTCCGCCGGAGGAATACTCGCCGTCGGCAAGTCCGGCAGGTCTTATACAGTCACTCACAAGTATCAGCCTGTCACTGCCGAACATTTTATACAGCGCTCTTACTGCGGTAAGCGAAACATGGACACCGTCACATATCACCTCGGCAAAAGCGCCATTGTCAAAGGCGGCGCCTATGGGACCCGGCTCACGGTGCAGAAACGGCGGCATGGCGTTGAAGGTATGCGTAAGGCAGTCGGCACCGGCTTGTATGGCGGCAGCGGCTTCGTCATATGTGCAGCATGTATGTCCTATCGACACATGGCACCCGACGGATTTTATAAATTCAACCGCTCCCCCAAGCTCGGGTGCCAAAGTCACGGCTGCTACATTTTTAAACCGTGAAAACTCATTTATATCAGGATCCTTTATATAAGCCTCATTCTGCGCGCCTT
>OJMI01004062.1_pt1 | contig 10178 bp, 7 predicted proteins | sample 1597131 | NCBI WGS metagenome assembly OJMI01 (sample SAMEA2452116, study PRJEB22498) | human gut metagenome | reverse complement strand
TTCGACGGATTTACACCACCGTCCGCATCCGTGAACACGAAACCGACGAACTGACTACGAATCTGGTCATAGCGTTTCATCAGGACGGTATTCAGGCCGCTATCGGACCTTGTGTACGGATCTGCCGTGCGTCCGTAAAGGCTGCTTAGTAAATATCCCATTAGCAAGGGATTAGGTAAGTGTTCTTTGAAAAACCTATCATCAACCGACTTATCCGAAAGGGAAACCGGACGGGGAGCATAGCATGTCGGTAAAGCCATAAGTCAGTTAGTTATCGAACTGCGACTGAATGGCAAGATGAAACGATAGATACGAGGATAAAGACCATACTGTCTGAACGATAGTCCGAGCTGCTCTACCGGAATCTATGACGGAAGATAACTACATACGTCATACCGTAACACTCCTTCGATGTGGCATAGCAAAGAGAGCAAGAACTTGTTACGGAGCACCCATAATAAATGGGAAAGGACGGAAATCGTATCCGACAATCTATCATGCTAATAGTTACTAAGTAAGTAAACGGAGATTACCTAACCCGGAATGCCGCAAGGCTATGAGGTGCAGAGACCTCTGAATATCCGGTACGGTAACGGAGCTTCCGTAGTAGTCCGAGCAGGATAATGCCCTGTACATGGCGAAGGGAAGCAGCTAATTTTCTTTAATACGATTAACGGATAATGTGTGAGACATTATGAGAAGTCCAGAAAGAGTATTAAACAGTCTAAACAAACACAGCAAGGATTCAAGCTACAAGTTTGAACGTCTCTACCGTATTCTGTTCAATGAAGAAATGTATGGCGTAGCCTACCAGAAGATAGCATCCAACGGAGGCTGTACCACAAAAGGCTCTGACGGTCAAAGCATTGACAATATGAGCCTTGTCAGAATCGACACTTTGATAGATTCATTAAAAAATGAGAGCTATCAGCCCCAACCTGCCCGACGGGTATATATCCCGAAGAAAAACGGGAAAACACGCCCTCTGGGAATACCAACTTTTGAAGACAAGCTGGTGCAGGAAGTAGTACGCATGATATTGGAAGCCATCTACGAGGACTACTTTGAGAATACCTCGCATGGTTTCCGACCCAAGCGTAGCTGTCATACTGCACTCCTGCATGTCCAGAAAACATTCAATGGAGCCAAATGGTTCGTCGAAGGCGACATTAAAGGTTTCTTCGACAACATCAACCACGATGTAATGGTCGCAACCTTAAGCGAACGCATTACCGATGACCGTTTTCTCCGTCTGATACGGAAATTCCTGAACGCAGGATACGTCGAAGAATGGAAATTTCATAATACTTACAGCGGAACGCCGCAAGGGGGTATAGTGAGTCCAATTTTGGCAAACATATACCTCGACAGATTAGACAAGTACATGAAAGAATACATCCAGAAATTCGACAAAGGAAAATGGCGTAGAAGAAGTGTCGAGAGCAACAATTTCAGAAATGAACGGAGACGGATTGAGTACAGACTAAAAAAGGTAAAAGATGAAACCGGAAAAATGGCTCTTGTCGCAAGGCTGAAAGCCATTGAAAGGGAACGTGCAGCATATCCCGCAAGAGATGAAATGGAAGGAGGTTACCGAAGACTCAAATATGTCCGTTATGCCGATGACTTCATTATCGGTATAATCGGCAGCAAGAAGGACGCCATGCGAATCAAGGAAGACATCAAAAACTTTCTTGCCAGCAAGCTATCCCTCGAACTGTCCGATGAAAAGACACTGATTACTCACACGAGTAAAACGGCAAAGTTCCTCGGATACGAGATAACGGTAACCCGAAACAATCATCAACGCAGAGATGTGAACGGTCATTTGAAACGCACCTGTAACAAGATGCTCCGGGTGAATGTCGGCATGGATACTCTCCGGGACAAACTGATGGATTACGGGGTAATGCGTATAGAACTCCAAAACGGAAAACAGGTCTGGGTACCCCAATGCCGTTCGGAACTTATAAACAATGACGACCTCGAAATTCTCGACAGATACAACCGGGAAACAATGGGGTTCTGCAACTACTACCTTATTGCCAACAACTGTGCGGTACTGCATAACTTCAAGTATATAATGGAGTACAGTATGTACAAGACCTTCGCCGGCAAATACCGTAGTTCTGTTTCAAAAATTCTCAAGAAACATAAAAAGGACGGACGATTTACGGTGAAATACATGCATAAAGGTAATATTAGGTATCACCACTTTTACCAAGCAAGTTTCCAACGCCAGAAAACAGCACGTAACCTACGTTGCGACATACAACCTATTTCCAGGTTCAGTATAGCCTCGACCAGTTTAATGGACAGGTTAAAAGCTGAAAAGTGCGAATTGTGTGGAGCGACGGGTAACTTACACATGCACCACATCAACAAGCTCAAAAATCTAAAAGGTAAGGAGGATTGGGAAAAAGTGATGCTGGCCCGCAAGCGTAAGACCATCGCGTTATGTGAGAATTGCCATAGATTACGACATAATGGCAAAGTTTAGACTGATAAAATTAGTGGAGAGCCGGATACGGGGAGACCTGTACGTCCGGTTCGGGGGCGAGTATCTGGAAACCTACCACAGAAATGTGGCAAGGCGCCGGATGCTTAGCCTACATAACCAATGTATCCTCTCGCCCGAACGTATCGTATCGAATTACGGTAAGAATAAAGTATCTACCGAAGGACTTTTCGAACAGATAGATGAATGGCTGGCCGATTTCGACACGCAGATGACCGAAGACCGTAACCGTATCGAACGCCTCAAGTCCCGAACACTGACTCCAATGGAAGTCTATGCCGTGATCGGACTGCTCACGACGCTACGCGTATCGCACGACAGTACCGACAAACGGCTTTCTTCGCAAGTAGAAACCTATCCGCTGAACCAGTCCCAGATTTCGGTCTTTACCGAGAATCTGCTCAAACTCTCTCTCGAACGGCAGGAACTTACCGCATGGGATCTTTATAATGTAGCTACTGAGATTTACAAACCGGGACGAACGGATATTCCTGCCGCTATTCCTCAGAACAGCGCGCTGGCCGAACTATTACTTTCCGAGCATTTCATGTACAAAACAAGCGAACAATGAGAGACGATTCGAAGGAAACGCTTATAAAGCGTTTGGAGAAATTGGAAGAAAACCTTCATATCGAACGGATGAGACTGCAACGGGTAATCGATAATACGGGATGGGGGGGCCGGAATGCGCCGCGTTAAAACTACTCCTTCTTTCCGTAAAGAAAACGAGTTAATGAGAAAGATTGAAACCCTCAAAGACAGGATCAGAAAACTCGATGCCAATGATTGAAACCTGAATCCGCCACTTCCGAAAAGAAGTGGCGGATTACTTCAAAACCTATCTTGGCGTTTTCAGGCCTATTGACTATATTTGTATAGAGGTTATTTGAGGTAGTGAATATAATGCAAAAAGCGGCAAATAGAACGGTTGCTTTTTCATTACCTCACCTTAAGAATAAACATGTAATATGCTATATTTCATAGCATTGAACATCTTAGTTGTGTTTTTATCATTGTATGCCGTTCTGGTCCCAGTCGTATGTGTAATAAGTAACGGCTCTGCCGAGATTGTCCGGCTCATGGTCTGTAACCCAGATGTGCCAAGACCATAGAATGTCTCCCTTGCTGTTGTAGGCACCGATCAAGGCATTCCCTTTCTTTTGCGTTTTAACATAAATTTTCTGATGAATGTCGCCCGTGTTCTCCCCGAGCTGTACCAGCGTTCCGTTCGTATTATCGCCGATGCAGTCTTTGGTTTGCCAGATAATGCCGACACGGGCTATTTTCAGATTCCCGTCATGAGGATTCAAATAGTCTGCAAAATTATATCCGCCCCCTGTCTCTACACGGTAATAGGGCTCAAAAGAGAGGAACCCGTCCGGTTTCACAACAAAACAGTTGGACGATGGATTGTTTTGGCCTTTCTCTCCTGTGACAGTCAACGTTATGCGGTAAACTTGGTTACGCTGTATATTAAAATTATTGAGTGAGTTTCCTCCAGGATAAGCTACATAGAGATATTTTTCACCACCTATTTCGGTGGTTACATCCACCACAAGCGCATTGGAGGGAGCCACATCAGACTTATTCCCGCCCTGAATTTCTGTTTCCCCTTGCAGGTTTTCGGGAACATAGAAAACAGCCCATTCTTTATCTTCGCTCTTTTCCAAATCCGAAGCGGCAAAAGCTATGGAACTGAATGTCGTTCCACCAGGAAACGGAACCGCATTCATCGGCTCTCCGTTTCCATCACCAGCCAATGTCTCTACCCGGCAAATATTCGGAATTTGCCTTACGTTGACGTTGTTCAGTTCCATCTCTGCGTTCAGCATCTCCACCTTTACTTTGAGTTTGGCATACATACGTGTAACCGGTACCGTGACCGTAATGCCTGTCGTTACCTCCACCTGCCCGCTCGCTCCGGCCATGGGTATCGACACCTTGTCTATCGACCGTAACGGGAAAGCGGTCGGCAAGGTCTGCTTCTTCAATTGTTCCAAATCCTTAAACTTTTGCCATGAAGCGTCCGTACCGTCATTGGCCCAATTATCATAGCCCGTGTTGGTTACGGCATATACGAGGGACGGCACTCCGGCTTTCAGGTATACGGGTAGCTCTTGCAATATGGCCTGGTCGGTGATGGTATAGTAACGCGGCTTTATCAGCAGTTCTTTCGTAGCCGCATCGTACTGGAATACCCAGATGTTGTGCACCTCTTTTTCCTGAGCAGTCTCCATTTCAGGTGTGCTGCTCGGTATAGACGCCCGTGTCTTTGCCTGTGCTTCAACGGCAAATGTATTGACGGACAAATTCAATACGGCTTCCGTCAGTTCGCCCTCATCGAGGATGGCGTTATTCGTTCCATTTGCCTCCGGAGTCAGATCTTTCGTGCAGCCACCCATGGCGAGGGCCGCCCATAGAAGCGTGAATAAGGTGTAACGTTTCATATCAGTCAAAAGTGTATTCGTTGTCATAAGCATATTTCCATTCCTGCACGTTCACCGCGAGCCTGTGGTCTCGGACGGTGACGGTGAAACGGTAGAGGTTGTTGCGGGAGATGTCGAAACGCCTGGCGTTGTCGTTATTATCCGTCTTTCCGCTCTCGTCGTAATTGGCGAAATGGATGGTATGCGGTTCATCCTCTCCGGTCTGTGCATCGAGCCTCATTTCAATGCTCGAATATTGGTCGCCTGCGTCGATGTTCCGGTATTCGGGCAGGTAAGCGATCCATTTCTCGTATTTGTTTCCGTCGGTCCCCGTCCATCGACTTACGAAACGGAAATCTTGTGTTTTCTCCTCCGTGTCGTTGCCGTTTCCCACCAGGTGCAAGCGCTGTTCCACTCGCCGCCGTGGTCGTAGTCGTTCTGTGAGAAAACGTCTTTCGGGGCACAATACCCCGCTTTATTATAGCGACGAATCTTCACCTCGCTGAACGACAAGTCGAAATGGCCGTCCGTCTTGAGTACCACCTCCACCTTGGCCACGGCCCGCAACAGGGTAACGGGCTCGGGCAGCCATGTGGCCACTCCGGGCTTCAACTCTATGTTATTGTATTCATGGACACCGTAGAAAGGGATCAGTCGTTCCGGTCCCAACTCGAAAGAGGAAAAACGATCGAACTGCCCCCATCCGGCATTGCAGATATCCGCGAGCAACGTTTCTCCTGCCTTCATCACATCGTCGCCATATTGCGTCCAGTTGGCGAGCACGACCATCTTGAAGTTTTTGTGATCGGCCAAAGCGGCGGGTGCCTTGCCGAGCACACCGTAATCCCTGTAATCGCTTCCTTCCGTCACCACGAAACCTTCCGGCTCAAAACGGGCGATGAACTTATTGTCCGAGGTGAAGAAATATATCCTGTAGTTGTTGTTTTCTACGTCTATGTAATTTTCATAGGTTTCGCCGATCGCATAGCCTTCACCGGTCTTCGGGCTTTTTGCAGGCACTCTGAGACCGATGCTGAGAGCTGTTTCTGGATCGGATATGCCGAAGGTCTCCGTGTCATGGCTGCACGAGGTACACCACAACACAAGGAGCATCATAGTTCCCGTGACGATATGTCGTACCACATTCTTCATTTGCATTCCTCCTATTACAATGCGCTGTTGTGCAGCACCACTTTCCAAGAGTTGACGTAAATATAGGCATCTAGCCAACGGTCGCTTTCGTCGAGGAAGAACACCATGTCGTACACATCCTGCCTGTCGAGATACTCCTGATCGTCCATATCCCGGTTATAGAAACCTTTCACCAGCAAAGCATAGTCGATAAGGGGAATGGAGAACACCGTTCTTCCCGTTTCCTTGTCGGTTACGGTAAGCCGCAGCTCCTGACCTTTCACAAGGCGCGGCACGGTCAGTTCGGCTATGGCCGCGCTGAAGACGGCGCGAGATGCGATCGGCATTGCCTCGGTCCCGGGGTCCATACCCGCTTCCCCGGCATCGGTATGCCATGCGTAAAAAGTCACCGGCTCGTCGGGCAGCAGCGTGTTGTCCCAATCCATGCTTCCGTTAGTGCCGGTGATGGTGAAAACGAACCTGTCTTTGTCCACAGCCTCTCCTGAGATGTGTTGCAACACCACTCGCACGTTATTGGTGTTCTTCACCAACGGTACGGTATAAGTGTACGTACCTTCGGTTTTACCGAACGTCTGTTCAGGCAGCCATCCGTGGAACAAGCGGTCGAGATCTTCGGTGACGAATGCCTTATTCCCGGCATCGTGTTGCCTGTCAAGCGTGCAGGTCAATTGTTTGCCGACGGTTGTTTCGGGTATCGAGAAAGAGCCTTTGTCGGTAGTACCGCACCAAGCAAGCAGGCCGTATTCACCCGGTTCTACATCTACAGTCATGGCATAGCCATCGGCCGCAAGGGCTTCTCCCTGTTCCGTACGTTGCCAGACCACCCTGCCGTCGGCATCAAGCAGGTAAAGTGTCACTACGTCCACCTCATGGGCAAAAGCATCGGCAAACTTCATGTTGTAATCGTAACGGAACTTCACACGGTAGCTCACCGAGCAGTCGCCTTCACCGTCATAGATTAAGCCGTCACAGGCATATAGCATCAAAGCTCCAGCGATGGCCGCCAGCAACTTTCCGCTTGCTTTTTTTATGTAAGGCCGTATATCCATTTGACTTATATTGTTTTATTCTATATATGCCGCGGAAAATGCAGCAGGAAATTTTCATTTCCGGAGAGCAATGGCAGACGCGCCCTTTCCGGTTTCGTCCTCGCTTTGCGCCGGAGCGGAAGCGCTTTTCTAAAACCATTCCATGAGGCCCCCCTCATGGAATGGTTGTTTATAAAATAAGATTGCTTCAAGAAACATTAAAGTTCCACATTCTGGCTGACAATTTTCCAGGAGAGGATGTTGATTTTCGCGCCTACGTAATAAGCGTCCGGATCGTCACCGGGAACGATTTTTTCGTTTCCGTCAAAGATTCCCCTGCCTATCTTTTCCAATTTGTCAATGGTGACTACGTAATGGTGATTGCGCACCACGCCGTATTTGGCTTCCGGAATCGTTCCGTTTTCCGCGACATCGCCATTATTGAGGTGTTCGACAGGAATGTTGTAGTACATCAATCCGCCGTTGTACGCGATGGCGTCCGCGGAAGCGGAGGCCAAATCATCGTTGAGAGCGGTGATGGTTTGATCCGAGCAGTTGGAGCCGTCCTCTGCATACAATGAAGTTCCATGCTCATTCGTAAATACCACTTTTACTTTTCCGTCGCCCACATGCTCCAACTTCACATACTCTTTGCCGATCTGGGTATATCTCGCATTCCCTTCCTCATCCGTGCCGTTTGCATACCACACGTCCAACTGGTTTCTCGTCTGCAATACGTTGAGCACGTATTCGAGGAAGGAGTCTTGTTTGAAAAGCAGGCCGTTGTAACGCACGAGGTCGAGCGCATTGCCGTTTGCATCGCAAACCTTGGCTTTGAGCAGGATGCTCGTAACGCCCGTAGGGAAGTTGGCGGTAACGATGGTGTTTGTATTGGTGTTCTCAGCGCAATAGGCAGGATTTTCCAATGCTGTTAAGCCGTTTTCCAGATCGACATAGTTCAGATATTCGGAATTGGCGGGAACTCCCGCTGCATTTTCAGGATAGCCGGAAAAGCCGTAATTGAACGACTTGCCCCAATGGCTGCGGCGGTCGGTCGGTCGGTTCCAGGTAAAGCCCAAGTCATTATCCATCCAAGCTGCATCTATATTCTTGACCATGAACGACTTATTTGCCGTAGCATTCAATTTCCATCCGAGCAGTTCCACGTAGAGGTCTTCCGAAGCGATATCGCCGCTTCCGGCTGAGTTGTTTTCGCCTGCCACGGTGACTTTTATCGGATAACGCCCGTTTGCATCTTTGGGAAGGTTATCGGACACTTTCAGAGTTACTTTGGCAGCCAAACGCTCCACATATACGGTCACCGTATTAGCAATGGCACTCGCATCCGTCATCGGTTCAAGAGAGATGTTTCCCTCATTGACTTCCGTTACGAAATGCTTTTCCCGATTGGTTTCGGTGTAGCTTGTGGTACTCATGGTAAAGTAATTGGTCGTGACGTTATCGGTTGTTGCCGGATAGTAAATGCCTTCCGCATTATTGTCCGCAAGCACCGTTTGCATTTCATCGAGCGTTTTTCCATGCACGAAGCCGGTCGGTTTGTTGAGCACTGTTACCATATACCTAGGATAGCTCTTCTTGTCCAACCCTTTCAACACAACAATATTGTTGCTCGCAAATTCGATGTTTCCGGCAGGGGTTGTCGTCGAGGCGCTGCCATCCGTCCAAACATCACCCTGTGTCACGAATACACCGTCTGCGTCATAGAAGTAAAAGCTGGCATTTTTTATGGACTGTTCGTTTGTTCCGTACTCAAAATCACCTTCTTGCGCCCTGGTAAGGGTACCTGCATCAGCGAGGCGGACCTTGATATACGCTTTGTCTCCGGTGAAAACATTCGGAGTATCATTCGGAATGATTCCCGATTCGTCGTTCGAGCATGCACACAATGCGGTACACACGAGCAGGCCTAATAATTTATTCATCTTCATAAACGTGTATAATTAATTTGATTAATGATATTTATATTCGTTAATGTCGTTTTTCCCAAGTTGTTCGAGCGTGATGGCGGCCTGCTCCAATCCGAGCGATTTCGCCTCGTTCAGGTAGCGTCGGGCACCGTCGTAATCCTTTTGCCGGATGGCCAGTGCGCCTCGGGCATAAACGGCCTCGGGCGAATCGCCCGTCTTGGCCAGGTAACGCTCCGCACCTGTGAGGTCGCCGCGGCGCATGGCGGCGTTGGCAGCGTTCAGGTTGGCGACGGTGTCGTCCGGGAACATGCGTACTGCGGTCTCGAATACTTCGGCGAACTCGTCCGTACCGGGTTCATACTCCTGTGCAACGAGGTAGAACTCGTTCAGGCTCAGCTTTTGCGGCCGCTCACGCATGATTCGTTTTATCTCCTCCACGTCGCTGTAATTGCGGATGGTGTAGGCTATGCGGTAGTCGGTGCGGCGCAACGCCGGATAACAGTTCTGTAACAGGAAGCGGTATTCCTCCGGATAGGTGCTTTTTATTTTCCACTCTCTGGCATCCGGTTCCAAATCGCCGTCTATCAGAGCGATGATTTCCTCGCGATGCCCGAGGTTCGACCGTTCCACGTAGCGGCGCAATCCCGCCCAATCCTCCGGTTCGTAGTCGGTCGTTATGACATCGCCTTCAAACCGGTAGAGTTGCTGTATGTGTTTCTTCAATGCGGCGGTACGCCCGATGGCCAACTCTTGGTTATGCGCATAAGGACTTTCGGGCGAAGCGTAACCTTTCAGCCATACCGAGGTGATGGTTATATCCGTGTCGCTTCGCACGGAGTCGATCGACGACTGTATTTTCCCAAGTTCGGCGGTGTTGCGCCGATAGCCCGGATAAATCACCGTTTGGTCCACCGGAAAGTCGATGAACGCCGAGCCTTCGAGCGAATCCCTTTTTTCGATCTGCCCTTGCGGACGCACATATACCAGTTCGGGAAAAAACGCCTCGGTGTATTGTCCGAGCAGACCATTCTGCTCCGCCAACAAAGTATTGCAACACCCGTAGTCGCTGCGATGAAGCGACAGCACGGAACCGTTCATCCATTCGACGTATGGCACCAGGTTACGG
>OJMI01004060.1_pt1 | contig 10180 bp, 7 predicted proteins | sample 1597131 | NCBI WGS metagenome assembly OJMI01 (sample SAMEA2452116, study PRJEB22498) | human gut metagenome | reverse complement strand
CATTATCTGCTGCACGCGGTGGATATTGGAAGAGAATGTTGCAACTATTATGCGGTTGTTGCCAGCCTTGCGGAAGAGGGTCTCGAACGATTCGCCAACCTTTCTCTCGCTCTCGGTGAAGCCGGGACGCTCGGCGTTGGTGGAGTCAGACATAAGGCAGAGGACTCCCTCCTGCCCTATCTCGGCGAGTCTGCCGAGATCCATCATGCCGCCGTCGATAGGCGTTGTATCGATTTTGAAGTCGCCCGTGTGGACGATAGTGCCGCCCTCGCAGCGGATAGCGAGTCCGAGTGCGTCGGGTATGGAATGGTTGACATGGATAGCCTCAACGGTAAAACCGCCGAGGGTTATCACATCGCCGGGATTGATGACATTGAGTGATGCGGAATTGAGCAGTCCGTGCTCACGCAGCTTCCCCTGAATGAGTCCGACAGTGAGCTTCGTGCCGTAGACGGGCACATTGAGAACCTTGAGAAGATAAGGCAGACCGCCGATATGATCCTCATGTCCGTGGGTTATGACTATTCCGCGTATTCTGTCCGCGTTGCGCTCGACATAGGTGAAATCGGGAAGCACGAGATCGACTCCGAGCATATCCTGATCCGGGAATGCAAGTCCGCAATCGACAAGGAACATATCCTCGCCGTATTCAAACAGTGTCATATTCTTGCCCACTTCATTCAGGCCGCCTAAAAACGACACTTTTATAGGCTTGGGCTCAGCCTTCGATTTGCCCGGTGCGGGCTTAATTTTGCCGTAACTGCGGTAGCTGCGCCTGCCCGCAGTCTTCTTTGCGGGCGCAGACGCTGCGCCGGTTTCTTTTGCTTTTGGCATAGAAATCTCCTTTTCTGTTAAAATTTTGATGTAAGTAGAACCCCGACCGGTCAAGGTGCGGGAATTAAAGCCTTGTCTGTTAAAAACGCGATGATATTTTCAGCATGGATACAAGACAAATTTCGGGTAGTTAAGACATATGCGTGCAGTCATAATACAAAAATATCCCTATTGTTAATTTTACTATGATTGGATAAAACTGTCAAGTGTGTTGCACCCGATAGGGACAAATCGGTAAATACAATTTAAGCCACACGCGATGCAATAAAATTATGCGCAGCCTACAAAAAGACACATCGACAAAAGGTGTTGCAATCACTTTGCGCCGGAGGAGATAAACGCCTGCGCTTCGACGCAGAGCTCGCGCGCGGTCTCCTCGTCAAAGCTCTGCGCAGTCAGGCGGAATCGCCCGTTTCCGAGCGGTGAAATATGCGTTTTTCCGCGCTTTTCGACAAGCACGAAGCCGTTCGCCCCGTCGCGCCCGAAGGAGAAGTTCTCGCCCTCGAACTCGTCGAGATAGTCGGGCGGCAGCTCAAGCTGCGCCGTGGTGCTGTAGACAAACAGCGGCGGCAAAAGAGAATAGAGCTCGGGGAAGGTCATATTCTTCTCTTCTAAAATACAGGTGAGCTTCGCCGCGGTAAACAGTGCGTCGCGCGACCAGAACTGACGCGCTGCGAGACGGCGTGCGACATTGTCCGAGCCGTCCGACGGGGCAGAGAGATAGCGATAAGCCGTCCTGCCGTAGCTGCGCGCGAGGTCATCGAGAAATGCGGGAGAATCATAAGGGACGGAGATATCCCGCCCGCTCTCGAGTTCGTACATTCCGCAGAGGGCGATTAGCTTGACAAACGGCACGACTCCGGTCTTTTCAGTATATGCGCTAAGACTCGTACCCCTGCGGTTTATTCTGAGGGTCAGCGCGCGCTCGTTCGAGGTGGTGCGCATACAATCATTTATGAGCGCTGATATCGTCGGGTCGGAGCTGAGTATCGCGCAGTCGGCTACGCCGTAAGGCACATGGCGCATCAGCTCGTCGCGGTAGAGCATACCCATGGCGGACATATCAAAGAGTCGCCCGCACGACGGCGCGGGAGATAAATCGGTCTCCATGAAATCCGCCGCCTTTCTGCCGAGCGCCGCGGACACGCTCAGCCCGTTTTCGCCGAAGATGCTGACCGTCCCCTCCCCGGCGCAGACGAACACGCCCGCATTGAGCGACGAGAACGGAACTAAAAAAGATAGCTGGGATTCAAAGGACGCGCCGAACGACCACGCATTGACGCCGGAAACACGCAGTCCCGCGCACACGGCATCGGCGCAGGCGCGGGAATACTCATCGTTTCGGCAGGCGACGCCTACCCTGCCGCGCCCAAAAGCCGCACCGACTGCCGCGCCCGCTCTCGCGCAGTCGGACGCAGTGAGCCCCTGCGCACGTTTTATAAAAGCCGCCGAGTCCGCATCGTAGCTGTACATGATAACCCCTCCGAAGATATGATATTCCTATTATTGCCTGCCGGGAGCGGTTTTAAGCCGAAGTTTTACACATTTATAAATGTGCGGCGGGGCGGCAAAATCACCTTGTTTTTGACCCGACTTAGTGATAGAATTAATTAAAACAACCCAACGGAGTAAAATATGAGCGAACTGAAAAAAGTTGAGATATTCACCGACGGCGCGTGTTCGGGCAATCCCGGACCCGGCGGCTGGGGCGCCGTTCTGCGCTATGGCGAGCACGAGGCGGAGATGTCCGGCGGCGACGCGAACACGACGAACAACCGTATGGAGCTCACGGCGGTCATAAGCGCGGTCGAGAGGCTCAAGGAGCCCTGCGATATAAAAATATACACCGACTCGCAGTATGTTGCGAACGCGTTTTTAAAAGGCTGGATATGGAACTGGAAGAGAAACGGGTGGAAAAAATCCGACAAGAAGCCGGTTTTGAATCCCGAGCTGTGGGAGCGGCTGCTCAAGGCGCTTTCAAAGCACGAATATGAGTTCATATGGGTCAAAGGACACGCGGGACACCCCGAGAACGAGCGGTGCGACAGGCTCGCGGTAGCCCAGAGCGAAAAATATGCAAAGAAGTGAACTGAAAATGAAAAATGTCGCGATAATACTTCAGGATCTGCGAAGCGGCGGAAGCGAGCGGTTTGCGAGCAGGCTGTCGCATCTGCTGAGCGAAAAATTCAATGTCTATGTCCTGGTCTTTGACGCGAGCGAAAAGCGATTCGACTGCGCGGGCGAATTCGTTGATCTAAAATTACCCGCAGGCAAAGGCACGGCACAGCGTGCTGTTATTATGCTCAAGCGCGCCGCGGCGATAAAAAAATTCGTCAAAGAGCATGATATATGCACGGCGTATTCATTCACCCACGCGCCGAACGAAGCTCTCGCGCTCTCTGGCGCGAAGTGCGTGAAATATATCTCCTGCCGCGACTATGTGCGGCTCATAAAGAGTTCGAAACTCTATTCATTCGCGCTGCGGCACGGATGCAATATTCTCTTCAACGCCCTCGAGATGCAGAAAAAATGCGAAGAGATGTTCCCGGGGAATGAAGATAAGCTTTTCACGGCATATAATATCATCGACTGCGAAAAAGCCCGCGAGGACGCAAAAGAAGAACTCGACGAAGAATACAAAGAATTCTATGACACGCACAGAGTTATAGCTTTCTCTTCGAGATTCGTTGAGCAGAAATGTCAGTGGGATATGCTAAAAAGCTTTGAGCTGCTGAAAAAAGATATCCCCGATGCGGGGCTGATATTCCTCGGGTGCCGCGGCGAATACGAAAACGCGGTTCGCGAGATGGCGAAAAAGAGCGAATATTCAGGCGATATAGTCTTTGCGGGATTCCAAAAGAATGTGTTCAAATTTGTATCCCGCGCAGATGTTTTTGCAATGACTTCTTACTACGAAGGCTTCCCGAATGTCATCGTTGAGGCATTGGCGGTCGGCACTCCGGCGGTCAGCACGGACTGCACATCGGGTCCCGCCGAAGTTCTCGCGCCCGGTCGCCCGTTCCTGCCGCACTGCGACAAGATGACAAAAGTCGATTGCGGAATCCTCTGCCCTGTCATGTCCGAGAGCCCGGACTTTGACTACGGCAACATAAACGACGCCCACCGCGAATACGCGAAGGCGCTCAAAACACTGCTGACGGACGGCGAACTTCGCGCCCGTCTTTCGGAAAACGGAAAGAAGCGCGCAGACGAGCTGAGCGCAGAAAATATGAAGCAGGTCTATTTCGACCTGACCGACAACTGATTCGGAGGTAACAACAATGAGCAGATATCTTATAGTCGGCGCGGGGCGCAGCGGAATCAACGCCGCGCAGCTGCTTATCAAAGTCGGCGAGGATTTTATAATCTACGACGGCAACGAGAATTTCGACACTGCGGCGGCGTGTGAAAAAATAGGCAGGGATAATATAGAATTTATCCTCGGCGATTTTTCGGGCTTCGATTTTTCGCGCGTTGACATTTGCGTAGTAAGCCCCGGCGTATCGCTTGAAACGCCGATAATGAAAGCCGTCAAAGAGCATAATATACCGATCTGGGGCGAGGTCGAGCTTGCCTACAGGCACGACAAGGGCACGGTTATCGGCATAACAGGCACAAACGGCAAGACCACGACAACTTCGCTCACCTATGACATAATGAAGCGCCACGCGAAAAAGGCTCTGCTCGTCGGCAACATCGAGATTCCCTACACCGGATACGCGCTCGAAAGCGACAAGGACAGCGTGACGGTCGCGGAGATAAGCAGCTTCCAGCTTGAAACGATGGTGACATTCAAGCCGCATGTCACGGCTATTCTCAACATTACGCCCGACCATCTCGACAGACACAAGACGCTCGAAAACTACATCGCAATAAAAGAATCGATAACCAAGAATCAGGACGGGAACGACTTCTGCGTACTCAACTACAACGACCCGGTTCTGCGCGAATTCGGCAAGACCCCGCGCTGCAAAGTAATATTCTTCAGCTCTTCGGAAGAGCTCGAGAGCGGAGTATTCCTGCGCGGCGATACGATGATAATAAAAGAAAACGGCGTTGAAACGCCCGTCTGCACGACGAAAGACACGAGCCTTGTCGGCATGCACAACTATGAAAATATCATGGCGGCTATCGCGATGACCCATGCTATGGGCGTGCCGCTCGACACCATCCGTCAGGGCATAAAGGAGTTCACGGCGGTCGAGCACAGGATAGAATTCGTCACCGAGAAGAACGGAGTCAAATACTACAACGACTCAAAGGGCACGAACCCCGACGCGGCAATAAAGGCAGTCTACGCCATGCCCTCGCCGACGATCCTCATCGGCGGAGGCTACGACAAGAAATCGAGCTACGACGAGTGGGTAGCGACATTTGAGGGCAGGGTAAAAGAACTTCTGCTCATAGGCAAGACGAAATACGACATTGCCGCCGCCTGCGACAGAGCCGGCTTCAAGGCTTACAAATTCGTCGACACGCTCGAAGAGGCCGTCAGCATAGCGGCCGCCGACGCAGAGAGCGGCGACTGCGTACTGCTCTCCCCCGCGTGCGCGAGCTGGGATATGTTCAAATGCTATCAGCAGCGCGGCGAGATATTCAAGGACTGCGTAAGAGCGTTATAAAAGCTGTAAAATAAAGCGAGCCGCCGCGGATATCCGCGGCGGTTTTGCTGTTGAGGCAGAGAGTTAATTTTACAATTGCATATTGTGTTTTATGCCGCTGTCGCGGCAGCGGTGCGTCGAGTCGCCGCACCCTACAGGAACATTGAGAAACAAAGCAGTCTATGCAAAGAGGTAAATCCGTGCAATAACCCCTCAGTCTCGGCTTCGTAATCTTACCCCCTGCGTAAAACCGCTGTCGCGGCAACGGTGCGTCGAGTCGCCGCACCCTACAAACTGAGCATCAGCAAACAGCAAAAATACCGCAGGGCTTTTGCTCTGCGGTACTTTGATTTCAGGCTTTATTTATGCTCGGCGAGATATCTGTCCACAATACCCTCCACGTAGTCAGGGCGGTCGGTGATGATACCGTCAACGCCGTTTTCGAGCATCTGGATAACATCCTTTTCCTCGTCAACCGTCCATGCGTTGACCTTAATGCCGGCGGCATGGGCGCGGCGGACGAGCGCTTTTGTCGCAAACGCCTTATGCGGATGCAGTGCGTCGCAGCCGATTTTCTGCGCGAGGTGCAGAGGCTGGAAGAACCATCTTCTGACTACCTGCCCGTAAATCGGATAGAGATACGCCGTCTTGCACTTGGGATCGTACTTCTTCGCCTCGAAATGAGAAGCTCATCGAAAAGTCCGTAGTCCTTGACTGCCTCTATCGTCTTGCGCACTATGTCTTCGCGCTCGGACTTGTTGGGCTTTATCTCGATATTCATAACGCTCAGCTTGTCGCTCTTCTTCATGCACTCGAGGTACTCCTCGACGGTGGGCAGAGTGACGCCGGCGAAGTCCTTTGAGAACTTGCTGCCGAAATCGAGCTTGCGGATATCGTCAAACATATAGTCGCCGATAGCGCCGGTGCCGTTGGACATCTCGTCAACGGTGTCGTTATGGCAGATGACTATATGCCCGTCCTTGGTGATATGGACGTCGGTCTCGGTTCCGTCCGCCCCGAGCTCGACTGCTTTTTCAAATGCGGGGATCGTGTTCTGGGGAGCATAGCGGTTAGCACCGCGGTGTGCGATTATCTTTGGCTTATTCAACACTGTTCACCTCTGAAAAATTTCTGAGGACATTATAGCACTTCGCCGCTGAAAATTCAACAGGAATGTGATAACGCTGAAATAATTATTAAATTTCTGCTTTTATTGTACTTAAGTCCAAAACGCTGTTGCAAGCTATTAATATTTTTGCTATAATGATAAGAGCTTTTATGCAAATTGTCGATGCTTCCCGATTGAATTTTTTCATATCGGGGGGCTAAAACAACTGTCTGCGGGCGTATTTTCCCTGCTTCGCCGCGGACCTGAAGGAGTGTTGAAATGGGAAAGAGTAATCTCAAGGAAAAGGTCAGCACGACATGGAACAATGTCGTACTGCACTGGAAAACACCCGCCTTGGGCAAATATGTCTCCTACAAAGAGATAATTGCCTACGGCGTCGGAGGAATGGGCGTTCAGTTCGTCATGTTCTTCTGCTCGCTCATCGCGCTTTCCGCAACGAGCTTCCTTGTCGGAAACACGATAGGCATCAAGCCGATGCACTTGCAGTATATGGCGGTCGCATCGACTATTATCGGCTTCGGAATCACTATCGGACGCTCTTACATAATCGACAGCGCCCGCTTCAAATCCGGAAAATTCCGTCCCTGGCTTGCGATAACCGGTATTCCCACCGTTATTATAGCGGTCGTGTTCGTCTGGCTGCCATATGAGACGATGTCGTATATGCAGAAAGTCATTGCGGTTTTCCTCTGCTATAACCTTCTGCAGTGCTTCTATCCTTTCTTCCAGCAGGCATACACAGACCTTGCAAACGTCATATCGCCCAACTCCCATGAGCGTACCGATATCGTTTCGGTCTCGTCGATCATCTACTCCATGGCGCCGTCCCTCACGGGTCTTTTCGTGCCGATGCTCTCGACGCTCACCGGCGGTCTGAACTCCATCACCACCTACCGTATAATCCATCCCCTCGTCGCCGTTGTCGGACTTCTTTTGTCCTATGTGGCATACGCGGGAACGAGAGAGAGAATAATCGTGGCGGAGAGCCACGTTACCCAGTTCAAATTCTCCGACGCATTCCGCGCCGTTGCAAAGAACAAATATTTCTGGATAACCTCCCTTGCAGGCTGGCTCGGCTTCCTTGAGGGCGCAGTCGACGTTATCGTCGGCTGGACATTTATATATGCCTACCCCGACAGAATGGGTCTTTACGGAGTCGCAACGACGCTCATCGGCAACGCGGCGCTCTGGGCAATGCTCATCTGTCCGATAGCGATAAGAGTTATCGGCAAGAGAAACCTGCTTATCTGGTGCAATGTTACAAACGTCGTGCTCATCGGACTGCTCTATCCCCTTTACAACAACATCCCCGCTCTGATAATTCTCTATTATCTCAACAGATTCGTCAATTCTTTCGCCATAGTCTACACCCCGGGAATCAACGCTGATATGCGTGACTATCAGCAGTATTTCACCGGCGAGCGCATCGACGGAATGTTCGGCGCCGTCGGCATAATCGGCTCGTTCATCGGAATGTTCACCGGCATGGTGCTCCCGACCATCTATCAGATGCTCGGCCTTGAGGACAACTACGACGTGCTCGAAGTCGCTTCGTTCAGGGAGGATATGTTCGACGTGCTCATCATCGCCGCAGCTATCGGCGCGGCGCTCAACTTCGTCCCCTACCTCTTCTACGATCTGACCGAGACCAAGCAGCGCGGCATAGTCAAGGTGCTCAAGATACGCGCGATGTTCGAGGACTACGGCAACGGTATTCTCCGCGACGAGAGCATCGTTGAAGCCATAGACATAATCGACGAAGCAAATCTCCTCTACAAAGACAGAACCCTCATGACCACAAAGGACGACATCAAGAAGGCAGAGAGACTGCCCGCGAGAACGCCCGAGGAAAAAGAGTTCAAGAAGAACGAAATCAAGCGACTGAAAGCCGCTTACAAAGAATTCAACACTCAGAACCGCGGCATAAAGAAAGACCGCATAAATCAGGCAAAGGCCATGCCCAAGAGCACCGACGCCGAGAAGGCGGCGAGAAAAGCCGCGATAAAGGCCGCGAAGAAAGAGAACAGAGAGCTCAACAAGCTCAACGCGGACATCTCCGTGTGCGACTTCATCATCGACGAGATGAACAAATACAACACCCTGCGCATCAAGAAGCAGGTCGAGCGTTCCCGTGCGCTTGAGGCTGCCGGATATGCCGGAATATTCTACTACAGCAAAGAGGACATGGCTGAAGCCAAGGCTCTGCCGAAGTCCACTCACGAGGAGCGCGAGATTCGCAGCGACGCCATAGTCCACGCCCGCGCACTCAAGAACGCAAGAAAAGCAATGATAAAGTTCTACGGCTCGCCCGAAAATATCGTCGAGCCTTCAGACGATGCGTTCAAGTCCGCAGAGGCTCTGCCGGACGACACCTTCGCGCATCAGCTCGAAAAGAAGAGAACCGTCAAGAAGCTCGTCAACGAGAAGTCGAAGTACATCAGAAGCGTCAAGCCTCTTCTCGACGCAAGACGCCAGCTGACGGAAAAAGAGAATTATGCGCATCTTGACGATATCCGCGCAAGATACGCCGACGCAAAAGCGAACACCGACGCCGAGTACGAGGCGCGCAGAGTCGAGATCGAGAGACTCGAAGAGGCGCGCAAGGCAGACCTCGAGCGCAGGAAGCAGGAGCGCCTGGCAAAGAAGAACGGAAAGTGAGGAACAGACGATGAAAAAATTCAGTAAAATAGCAGCCGTTGTTGCGCTGATGCTCGTTGTCTGCCTCTCTTTCACAGGCTGCGGCAATCTCGGCAACGCGATAATCTCCGCCCTCTCCCTCGATGTCACGGTCGACGACCCGGCGCTCATCAAGGTTGAGGATATACTCGACAAGACCGTTAAGACGGAATCCGTCAAGAGCGGCGACTTCACCTATACATTATATACCGACAACACCGCCTGCATCACGGGCTACACAGGGAGCAACCCCGTTGTTTCCATTCCCGCGGAGATAGACGGCGCAAAGGTAGTCGGTCTCGAGAACAAGGCTCTCAAGAGCAGCAGCACGCTCAAGGAGCTCATACTCCCCGACTCTGTCGAGGCAATCGGCAACTATGCCGCGATGTACTGCGACAATCTTGAGAAAGTAACCATCGGCAAGAACATCAAGCATATCGGCATCAGCGCGTTCGAGGGCTCGCAGGAGAACGCCTACACCGGAAAGAGCAAGCTCAAGACCGTCATTTTCAACGGCGCACCCAAGACAATTTCCGAAAAGGCCTTCTATTTCTGCTCCGCGCTGACCGAGATAGTCCTGCCCGAGGGCGTTGAGACTATCGGCGAATGGGCATTTGCGAAGTGCTTCAGCGCAAAGAAGATAATTATCCCCGAGGGCGTCACTCAAATTGACGACCACGCGTTCCTCAAGTGCACCGGAGCGGTCGAGATATCGATTCCCGGCACGGTTGAGAGCATTGCGGTGAGCACATTCTACCGCTGCTCCTCTCTCGAGAAGCTCACCATCGGCGAGGGAGTCAAAAAGCTCGAAAAGGGCGCGTTTGAAGAGTGCAAATCGCTCAAAACAGTCGTCCTGCCCGAGAGCATGGAAGAGCTCGGCAAATATGCGTTCTACAACTGCTACGGACTTGACGAGATAACCGTTCATTCCGGAGTCAAG
>OJMI01004033.1_pt1 | contig 10258 bp, 7 predicted proteins | sample 1597131 | NCBI WGS metagenome assembly OJMI01 (sample SAMEA2452116, study PRJEB22498) | human gut metagenome | reverse complement strand
GCTATATAATTAAGCCCTTTCAGGGCACTCCGCAAAATTATCATTTAGCTCATTTCCGTACAGAAATGAACTATAATGGATTACCGGCTTATGTAGTTAATCAAAACAAAAGTAGTAAACGTTAAGCAATTCTAAAAAGACCACTTCTTTTTAGGAAAGACCTTCTAATGGCCTGTCTTTTATATGTATTTGTCGATACACAAGACTATACAAAATCAGGTAGAAAAAGTTTGAATCATTTTCTACCTCATAATAGAAGTTTATGATGAAAATATCAGTTATAAATATAAATAATTGGCTAATTAATTACTATTTTTGACACGTAAATGAAAAACAGCGAATAACCCCTATTAAAAACTTAAAATATGATGAAGAAACTACTCACAGCCACTGCTATCGGCTTGGCTTTGTTAACTTGGCACACCAGTTGTACTCAACAACCAAAGGCTCCGGAAGCCTTTACTCCTATCAAAGTAGAAACTCCTGCCCGCCCTGCCGGACAAGAAGATGTAATCCAACTCGTTACTCCTAAAATTGATACCGTTCGTGTCGGTTTCATCGGATTAGGAATGCGTGGTCCTGGTGCCGTGGCACGCTGGACCCATATCCCGGGAACTAAGATTGTAGCGTTATGCGACCTGCTTCCCGAACGTGTTGAAAAATCACAAGAAATTTTGAAGAATGCCGGACTCCCTGCTGCTGCTTCTTACAGCGGAGAGGAAGATGCATGGAAAAAACTTTGCGAACGGGATGATATTGATCTTGTATACATAGCTACAGACTGGAAGCATCATGCTGCAATGGGTGTCTATGCCATGGAACATGGCAAGCATGTAGCCATCGAAGTTCCTGCCGCTATGACATTGGATGAAATCTGGCAGTTAATCAACACTTCTGAAAAGACCCGCAAGCATTGTATGCAGCTCGAAAACTGTGTATATGACTTCTTTGAACTGACTTCTTTAAATATGGCACAACAGGGCGTATTCGGAGAAGTGCTTCATGTAGAAGGTTCATATATCCACAACCTGGAAGACTTCTGGCCTGAATACTGGAACAACTGGCGAATGGATTATAATCATCTACACCGCGGTGATGTATATGCTACCCATGGCATGGGCCCTGCTTGTCAGGTACTTAATATCCACCGTGGTGACCGCATGAAAACATTGGTATCGATGGATACGAAAGCTGTCAACGGACCGGCTTATATTAAGAAACAAACAGGAGAAGAGGTGACTGACTTCCAGAATGGTGACCAGACTTCTACCCTGATTCGCACAGAGAACGGTAAAACAATGTTGATTCAGCACAACGTAATGACTCCACGCCCATACAGCCGTATGTATCAGATAGTGGGAGCCGATGGTTACGCAAGCAAATATCCGATTGAAGAATATTGCCTGCGACCTTCACAAGTTGATTCAAAAGATGTGCCTAATCATGAGAATCTGAATGCACATGGTTCTGTACCTGAAAACGTAAAAAAAGCCTTGATGGATAAATATAAAGATCCTATTCATATAGAGTTGGAAGAAACAGCCAAGAAAGTAGGTGGACATGGTGGTATGGACTTTATCATGGACTACCGTCTGGCATATTGCTTGCAGAATGGACTGCCATTGGATATGGACGTTTATGACCTGGCAGAATGGTGTTGCATGGCTGAACTTACCAGACTTTCTATCGAGAACAATTCAGCTCCGGTAGAAGTACCCGACTTCACTCGCGGCGGATGGAATAAAGTACAAGGCTACCGTCACGCTTTTGCAAAATAAAACAGCATATTTCCTTTTAGCACGAGCATAATGAACCAATCCGGCTTCTCCTCTAAAGCCGGATTATTCATGGGTTCGTGTTTGAACATTTTATAGATTATCATAATCACGTTTATGAAAACAGCTATTCCAAAGCCTTCTAAGCAAAGCATTATCCGTGAAGCCAGAGATTATGTAATGATTGCCATCGGCATGATTTTGTATGGTATCGGTTGGACCGTTTTTCTGTTGCCTAACGATATCACCACCGGGGGAGTACCGGGTATTGCTTCTATCGTATATTGGGCCACAGGTTTTCCGGTACAATATACGTACTTCAGCATCAACTTCTTTTTATTGCTACTGGCCCTCAAATTGCTGGGGATGAAGTTTTGCATTAAAACTATTTTTGGAGTATTTACCCTCACCTTCTTTCTGTCCGTCATTCAAAAATTGACGGCAGGTTTCGGGCTTCTCCACGACCAGCCCTTTATGGCATGTGTCATCGGAGCATCCTTCTGTGGAGGTGGTATAGGGGTTGCTTTTTCGGCAAACGGAAGCACAGGAGGCACGGATATTATCGCAGCCATCATCAACAAATACCGGGACATCACATTAGGAAGAGTAGTACTCATCTGCGATATGATTATTATTTCTTCCAGTTATTTTGTCTTAAAAGACTGGGAAAAAGTGGTGTATGGGTTTGTAACTCTTTATATTTGTAGCTTCGTTCTCGACCAGGTAGTGAATAGTGCCCGTCAATCCGTACAGTTCTTTATCATATCCAATAAATATGAAGAAATAGGACGGCATATCAACGAATATCCACACCGGGGAGTTACGATTATCAATGCAACCGGCTTTTATACAGGACGAGAAGTAAAGATGATGTTCGTATTAGCCAAGAAGAGGGAATCGCCTATCATCTTCCGGTTGATTAAAGATATAGACCCGAATGCATTTGTGTCACAAAGTGCTGTCATCGGAGTTTATGGAGAAGGATTCGATCATATCAAAGTAAAATAAAAAAGAAATGAAAAACCAATATTGAGAAACATGAAATTTCGACCAACCCCCAATTTATTAACAGGCATTTTCATGGGAATATTTTCCCTGACAACATTTAATGTAATGGCTGAAAAAGCCGTGAAACCCTATTGGCAGGATGTGCAGGTAGTTGAAGTCAACAAAGAGTATCCACGCACTTCTTTTATGACATACAACAATCGCGCTGATGCCTTGAGTGGCAAGTTCGAACGAAGCAAGTATTACCGCTTGCTGAACGGAACCTGGAAATTCTACTTTGTAGACTCTTATAAAAAACTTCCCGAAAACATTACCGATCCGAACACCAATACAGATTCGTGGGATGATATTCAGGTGCCCGGCAACTGGGAAGTACAAGGACACGGAATAGCCATCTACACCAATCATGGTTATGAATTCAAACCGCGCAATCCACAACCTCCTACTCTTCCCGAAGCCAATCCGGTAGGAGTTTATCGCCGGGACATCGATATTCCGGCAGACTGGGACGGGCGGGATATCTACTTGCATTTGGCAGGAGCTAAGTCCGGCGTATATGTATATATCAACGGACAAGAAGTAGGATATAGCGAAGACTCCAAGAATCCGGCAGAATTTCTTATCAACAATTACGTGAAGCCGGGAAAGAACGTACTTACAGTTAAAATCTTCCGTTGGAGCACCGGTTCCTATCTTGAATGTCAAGACTTCTGGCGTATGAGTGGTATTGAACGCGATGTTTTTCTGTATTCACAGCCTAAAGCAGCTCTCAAAGATTTCCGAATTAAGTCTACGCTGGACGACAGTTACAAAAATGGAATCTTCGGTTTAAATGTCGATTTGAGAAATCACGAAAAGGCTGCAACTAATCTTATATTAGTTTATGAACTATTAGATGCACAAGGAAAAGTTGTAGCTACTGAAGAGAAGACAGCCTATATTCCATCGAACGAAGTACGTACACTTTCTTTCGATAAGAATCTGACAGATGTCAGCACATGGACCTCCGAACATCCGAATCTATACAAACTGTTGATGACAGTAAAAGAGAATGGCAAAATCAATGAAATCATTCCTTTCAATGTAGGATTCCGCCGGATTGAGATCAAGCCTATCGAACAGAAGGCTGCTAACGGAAAACCGTATGTCTGCTTATTCATCAACGGTCAGCCTCTGAAACTGAAAGGGGTAAATATCCACGAACATAATCCGTCAACAGGTCATTATGTTACAGAGGATTTAATGCGCCGTGACTTCGAACTGATGAAACAACATAACTTAAACAGTGTACGCCTTTGCCACTATCCGCAAGACCGCCGTTTCTATGAGCTTTGTGATGAATACGGACTTTATGTATATGATGAAGCCAACGTGGAAAGCCACGGAATGTATTATGATCTCCGGAAAGGCGGTTCACTGGGTAACAATCCCGAATGGCTGAAACCGCACATGGATCGTACCATCAATATGTTTGAACGTAATAAGAATTATCCGAGCGTTACATTCTGGTCGCTGGGAAATGAAGCCGGAAACGGATATAATTTCTATCAGACTTATTTGTGGTTGAAAGAGGCAGACAAAGATCTGATGGATCGTCCGGTCAACTACGAACGTGCTCAATGGGAATGGAACTCCGATATGTATGTTCCGCAATATCCGGGTGCCGACTGGCTGGAAAATATCGGAAAGAATGGTAGCGACCGTCCTGTAGCTCCTTCGGAGTATGCACATGCCATGGGAAACTCCACGGGAAACCTGTGGGGACAATGGCAGGCAATTTACAAATATCCGAATCTCCAAGGTGGATATATCTGGGACTGGGTAGACCAAGGTCTTCTCCAAAAAGATAAGAATGGAAGAGAATACTGGGCCTACGGAGGTGACTTCGGCGTAGACGCACCTAGCGATGGTAACTTCCTCTGCAACGGTCTTGTCAATCCGGATCGTGGTCCGCATCCGGCAATGGCTGAAGTGAAATATGTACATCAGAATGTAGGCTTTGAGGCAGTAGATGCCGCTGCCGGTATATTCAAAATCACCAACCGTTTCTATTTCACCAATCTGAAAAAGTATCAGATTCACTATAACGTACTCGCTAACGGAAAGACTATAAAAGGTGGAAAAGTATCTTTGGATATTGCTCCGCAGGCATCCAAAGAATTCACCGTACCGGTAAACGGCTTGAAAGCCCAACCGGGAGTGGAATATTTTGTAAACTTCAGCGTAACAACCACAGAACCTGAACCGTTGATTCCAACAGGATATGAAATAGCATACGACCAGTTCCAGCTTCCTATCCAGGCAGAGAAAGCTATTTATAAAGCAAACGGTCCGGCACTGAAAACAACGACTCAAGGAGATGAGCTAATCGTTTCTTCTTCCAAAGTGAACTTTGTATTCAATAAGAATAGCGGATTGGTTACCTCGTATAAAGTGGACGGCACAGAATATTTCAAAGACGGATTTGGTATTCAGCCTAACTTCTGGCGTGCTCCTAATGATAATGACTATGGTAACAGCACTCCTAAACGTTTGCAGGTATGGAAACAATCAAGCAAAAACTTCCGCATAACGGATGCCACCATGACAGCAGAAGATAAAGCAGTCTCCTTAAATGTAACCTACTTACTGGCTGCCGGCAACTTGTATGTTGTCACTTACAAAATCTATCCGAACGGAATAGTTAACGTAAATGCCAAATTCACATCAACGGATATGCAGCCTACAGAAACAGAAGTTTCCGAAGCTACCCGCATGGCTACATTTACTCCCGGAAGTGATGCTGCCCGCAAGGCTGCCTCCAAACTGGAAGTCCCCCGTATCGGTGTGCGTTTCCGCTTGCCGGCACAGATGAACAATGTACAATACTTTGGCCGTGGTCCGGAAGAGAATTATATCGACCGCAATCACGGAACGCTCGTTGGCGTATATAAGACAACAGCGGATCAAATGTACTTCAACTATGTGCGTCCACAGGAAAACGGACATCACACTGATACCCGTTGGATCGCTTTATCTCCTAATAAAGGAAACGGCCTGGTGTTGGTAGCGGACAGTCTTATCGGTTTCAATGCCTTGCGCAACTCTATCGAAGACTTTGACTCTGAAGAAGCTCTGCCCCACCCTTACCAATGGAATAACTTCAGCCCGGAAGAGGTTGCCAATCACGACGAGAACGCTGCCCGCAACGTATTACGGAGAATGCATCATGTCAACGACATCACTCCCAGAGATTTCGTTGAGGTTTGTGTAGATATGAAGCAACAAGGAGTAGGCGGATATGACAGTTGGGGTGCTCGCCCGGAACCTTTCCACCAGATCCCGGCTAACCGTGATTACCAGTGGGGCTTCACATTAGTACCCGTTCGCTCGGCTAACCAGGCCAACGAAGCTGCTAAATATGATTATCGATAACCTTAGTATAAATTTTTAAAGAAAAAACCCATGAAAGATTTATCTAGCATTGTAGCTAAATTTAAAGTCCAAGGTACGATAGAAGAAATCAAACCTTTGGGTACAGGACTTATTAACGACACTTACAAAGTAAACACCAAAGAAGCAGATGCTCCCGACTACGTTCTGCAACGCATCAATCATGCCATTTTTCAGAATGTAGAGATGCTTCAATCCAATATTACCGCTGTCACCAATCATATTCGCAAGAAACTAACGGAGGCAGAAGAATCGGATATAGAGCGCAAGGTTTTGAGTTTCCTCGAAACAGAAGAGGGTAAAGCATATTGGTTCGACGGTGATAGCTATTGGCGTGTGATGGTATTCATCCCACGCGCCAAAACGTATGAGACGGTGAATCCCGAATATTCAAATTATGCTGGAGAAGCTTTTGGTAACTTCCAGGCTATGTTGGCCGATATTCCGGAAACATTGGGTGAAACCATACCCGATTTCCACAACATGGAGTTCCGTCTCAAACAACTACGTGAAGCCGTTGCGAAGGATGCTGCCGGACGGGTAGCAGAAGTGAAGTACTATCTGGATGAAATAGAGAAACGCGCAGATGAAATGTGTAAGGCTGAACGTTTATATCGTGAAGGGAAACTTCCCAAACGCGTTTGCCATTGCGATACGAAAGTGAATAACATGATGTTCGACGAGGATGGTAAAGTGCTTTGTGTCATTGATCTGGATACGGTAATGCCTAGCTTTATATTCTCCGATTATGGTGACTTCTTACGTACAGGTGCCAACACAGGTGATGAAGACGACAAAGACCTTGATCGTGTAAACTTCAATATGGAAATATTCAAAGCATTTACCAAGGGCTATCTGAAAGGAGCCAAATCATTCCTGACTCAGATCGAGATTGAGAATCTTCCTTATGCGGCGGCTTTATTCCCATACATGCAGTGTGTACGGTTCCTGGCAGATTATATCAACGGAGATACTTATTATAAAATCAAATATCCGGAACATAACCTCGTTCGCACCAAAGCACAATTCAAATTACTTCAAAGTGTGGAAGCAAACACACCGGAAATGATAGCGTTCATCAACGAATGCTTATTAAATTGAGAATGCTCCATTTTTCCAATGGTAGACTACAGGGCGGCGGAGAAACGGTTTCAGTTTCTCTGCTGTTTCTTTTGACATATAGTCGGGGGTTGTTAACGTAAGTGTCAGTTCCGTATTTTCTTTATTAAAATCGGCTTTCATCAATAGCATATCTGCCGAACGGCGTGCTTCATCAAACTCATAAACTCCTGCTGAATCGGGAGCATTCAGAAAATCATCCATCAGGGGCAGGGTAATAAAGAGAGATGTTGTAAGCGGTTTCCAGTCGTCCGTATAGAAATGGATGCTGCTATCACAGGCAGGAGCACAAACAGTAGAGACTGTACAGATTACGTTCGTTGAATCATTTAATGCCAACACTTTCATCTGCCAGGTCGATTGAGCTGACATTTGCATACGGATATAGTCTTTGCTAAGATCAGTCATCTCCGACTTCTTGCCAAAACGGTTTTCTACTTGCGCTTTCATCTTACTTTCCAGAAAGTCTATGCAATCTTCACGATTCACTTTTGTAAGCAAGGGGCTTAGAGAATCCGGCATATTCACAAACAACGTTTTGGCCTCTTGTGCCTGAAGAGCAGTCGAAACAAAAAGTCCGACAGCAGAGAAGAATATAGTAATAACAAGTTTATTTATTTTCATATCTATCTTATTTAACCTATGACAAACAGTCTTGTGTAACTGTTTTAACTTTTAGACCCCAAATATAAGAATATCATTCCGATTAACACCAGTATAAGGTCAATCGCTTTGCTTTTTAAATTCTTTTCACGGAAGAAAAGCGCACCGAAAGTGAAAGAAACAACCACACTTCCCCGACGAACCATCGAAACAATAGAAATCATCGAATCGTCGTAACTTAATGCGTAAAAGTAAACAAAATCGGCAGCAGAAAGGAAAATGGAGATCAGGATAATCGTCCAATCCCAGCGGAACGGAGTAGTGGACTTTCTTTTAGGCCACCAAAGCAACAACAGGATAGGACACATGATAAACACCTGATAAACATTATACCAGGATTGTACCAGCATCGGATTCAGAGACTTCATCAGATACTTGTCATACAATCCGCTGATAGCACCTGTAATGGCAGCCAGTACAATAAAAAAGATCCATTTGTTATGCTTAAAATCAATTCCTTCTTTCTTTCCCGAACGGCTCAACATAAAGAAAGAGGCAATGGCCAGCATCACACCAATCCATTGATAGAGATTCAATCGTTCACCGAATACCAGCATAGCTCCCACGAGCACCATCACCGGACGGGTGGCATTGATAGGTCCTACAATGGTTATGGGCAAATGTTTCATTCCGAAATATCCGAATATCCACGAAGACAACACGATGAACGACTTGATGATGATATATTTATGCTGTTCCCAGCCAACAACGGGAACATCAAATATCGTTCCTCCCAACAGGTCCGGTTTATATACGGATATCAGGATAAACGGCAGAAAGATGAGACTGGAAAAAAATGTATTTAGAAACAAAACGGGAAGTACCGCATTATCTTTCAACGATTTCTTCTTGAATACATCATAAAAGCCCAGCAAAGTAGCCGAGAGGAATGCTAATAATAACCACATGAGAATATTTATTATTTACTAATTACCAATTATAAGTTATCAGCGACAGACGGTTCGCCAGTTATAGATGATTGCTGGTCATCACATTCAAATATACTTTCCGGGTATTCCACGTTGACCAGAAACAGGGCTTGCCCCGGAGCAGATGTCCCGGCTTTACAACGGTCCTGCTGTTCTATAATCCGCCGGAAACCTTCAACAGTCAGTTTCCCGCGTCCCACTTCAATGAGCGTGCCTACAATGGCTCGCACCATATTCCGCAAGAAACGGTCGGCACGAATGGTAAACACCCAGGTAGCATCTTCTTCCTGCGTCCATTCTGCATGAGTGATATGACAAATATTGGTCTTTACATCCGTATGAAGTTTACTGAAACTCGTAAAATCGTTGTACTCGAAAAGGATACGCGCTGCTTCGTTCATGCGTTCATAATTCAACTGGTTATAAAGACGCCAGCGATATTGCCTGTTAAAAGGATATTTCGATGTCGTCACATAATATTTATAAGTTCGCGCAGTCGCATCAAAACGGGCATGGGTATCCGGCCGAACCCGGCAAACACGATAAATGGAAATATCGGGAGGTAGCAGACGATTTAATTTATCAGTAACAGAAGTAGTATCCAACAGTTCATCGGAATCAAAATGAGCAACCATCAGAGAGGCATGCACTCCCGCATCCGTCCGGCCTGCTCCTATTACTTCAATTTCGCGACGCAGAAAGGTAGACAATGCCTTCATCAGACATTCCTGCACACTAATCCCATTCGGTTGAATCTGCCAACCGTGATAGTTGGTTCCGTCGTAAGCCAAATAAATAAAATACCTTTGCACGCTAATTCCTCTTTTTTAGGGTTTTCGCGCGCAAAAGTAGTCATTTTATCTCATTTATCTTTGTATAATTCGCATAAACCTGTATATTTGGAGAACAAAATAATCATGATTCACTAATACCTCACAATTATGAGTAGTACCATTTTCCTTATTATTGCCCTTGTGACAACAGGAATATTTGTAATCCAATTCGTTCTATCCATCTTTTTCGGAGACATAGATGCAGATGTAGACGTAGATGCTGACATCAGTAGCGTAGTTTCTTTTAAAGGACTAACTCATTTTGGAATCGGATTCGGCTGGTACATGTATTTAGCGGGAAACACTGAAATTCAAAGTTATGTCATCGGAATTCTGGTGGGTCTTTTCTTTGTTCTCGCTGTGTGGTTTCTCTATAAGAAAGCTTATCAACTGCAACAAGTGAATCATTCTGAACAGACAGATCAACTTGTGGGACGAGAATGTACCATCTACTTCAAGCAAAGCGACAGCAAATATACTGTACAGACCACCCGGGACG
>OJMI01004028.1_pt1 | contig 10264 bp, 9 predicted proteins | sample 1597131 | NCBI WGS metagenome assembly OJMI01 (sample SAMEA2452116, study PRJEB22498) | human gut metagenome | reverse complement strand
ATCACGAAAGCTTGTGACTTGTTCAGACAAATCAGGGGATAAAGTCTGAAGGGCTAATTGGAAAGCCAGACCCGGTAATGAAGAACCGATCGCTCTTAAATAATTCAGGAACTCTTCTTTAGAGGGAATGCTAAAAGCGCCCATGAAGAGGTCGATCCCGCCGCAGCCCGCAGAGAGTTTGGGTGGCGTGAACTGAAACGGCGTGAAGTCGGTTCTGGGAGCGCGGTACACAAAACCGCCGCCCGTGGCGATATTAAGGTGGGCGGACTCGTAGATGCCGGCCGCCGTCACGTTGGCTTGACCGGCACCGGAAGAAGAATCGTAGAAGTCTTCCAGAAAACCGGCGTGAGCGGCTGGGATAGTCAAAGACAATAAGAGAGCGACTACTGAATGGCGTACAGTCATTGGTCATCCTTACAAGCGAGGGAGAGTTTGAATGGTTGAATTTGTGGAGCGGGCAAGACCCGAGACCTGAACCAAACGGTCTTTAAGGTCTTCAAGTGACAAAGCGCCAGACGCGATAAGCTGCGCCTGTTCGCCCTTACGGTCTACGAGAAAAATAGCTGGGGTAACGGTCGGCACCGAACCGCTTAAGGTCATTAAGCGCTTCACAATGCCGTTATTCGGTTTGGCGCCGGGCCATTCAGAGGAGACGTCACCCTTAATGGAAATAGCTAAAGCCTCAATACCGGTTTCTTGCTGAAGTCTTTGAATAACGGGCGCCATCAGAGAGCAGAAGGAGCAGCCCGCCTGCACAAGAATGACCAACCCGGCTTGAGAGGAGAGTTGCTTGAGGATATTTTCCTTTCCTGACTTTGCCTCATCTTTCAAAGCCACTTGCGCAAAGTTAGCGTTGGGGTGGACCACCGTATGGTCAAAACCGGGATTGGCCCACAGAGTTTCTTTCCAGCGTTGCGCAAACTGCGTGGATTTCTCCAACATTAACGTGTTGATTTCTAGGTACGCTTTGAGATTACTCTCAGTCGGATTCATCACTGCGACATTGAGTCTTTTTTGAGCTTCGAACTTCAGTTCTTCTACCGTTTCAAATTCTTTGGGGTCTTTGGATTCATCGGGCTTCTTTTCTCCATAGAAAAGAAAGCCGCGATCGGGATTCTTCCAGACGTCTTCCGTCCAGAAGCTTTCTTCGGCTCCGAGCGATAGGGCAGGAGCCAGTAATAAAAGAAAAGGGAGAATGGTTTTATTCATTTTTATCTTTCTAACAATCTGTTCCGTAACAGGTTCCCTCTTTGCCGGGCATATCGGCATAAGGATCTTTTTTGAGTTCTTCACGTCTGGCTTTGGCGCGTGTTTCCACTTTCTTTGCGTCAGGTAGCGTCACTTTGGAGGTGTCTATCAATGCTCCCAAAGCCGAAGGATCAATCTTTCCCAGATCCACCCGGCTCATTTCATAAGCGGTGAGCCCCTGGCAGACATGCTGGTCGGCCGTGTTCCAACCGAGTCCTAATTGGTCATGAGCGGCTTCTTGCACCAAAAGCGCGAGCTTAGAGTTGTAGCAACAGTAAGACTCGGTCTTAATGAGGCACCGCCCCATAAAGTATTCGGTGCAGACGCTGCCCACGTAGCGGCAGGTGTCCGCTCCGCGCTTTAATTGCAGCGTCTGTTCTTCGGGGGTGCAGGAGAGGTAGTCGGCGGCGACTTCGAGCGCCACCATGGCAAAAAACGTCCAAGGGTCAAAGGAGAACTGAACTGAGCCACCGACATAACTCACAGAGAGTCCATAGTAGGAGAGGTTAGGGGAGTAGGCTTGGCCAGCCGCATCACCGTAAAGTTTGGTCATGATGTTGGCGATGGACTCATGGCTCATGAGAATGTCATTGACATAAGGCGAGCCCAATGTATGGATGGTTTCTTTAGCAATCTTGCTTGCGAAGATATAAGAAACGGGTAGCCCTGCGGCGTTAGAGTGAGAGCCCTTCACTTTTCCTTTGCAGCAAGACACACCCCCTAATTTATTGCGGCAGGTATTGAGTTCTCCGGTAAAGAAATGGAGGTTGTTGTAATCGCCATAGACCGCGGCCTGACGGACCACTTCGAGTTTCGTAATCACATCAGCCAGGTTTGTATTGGGCGCGTCATCGGTGGGCGTGCAAAGTCCATTTTGGCAAATAGACTCCGTGCAGACTTCTTCTTCAATTACCTGATCCGGTGTTTCCTCACATTTATAAGTGGAGGTCCAGAAGGAGCAATTGGATTCATTGCCTGCCAAGCATTTCTTTTCAATGAGCTCACACTTGGGGTTGCCGTTTAACTCTTCACAGGTGTTCACGGATGAGCCATCATCTGAGCAACTGTACTGAACTTCGTATCGCCAGCAGTCCTTGTAAACGGGTTCACCATTAATGATGCGAGTTTCCGGTCCCTCGATGCAGACTTTATCGGAAGCGGTGCATGTGGCTCGTGGCTTAAGCATTTTGCTCAAGACATCAGCATTGAAAGGGCAATCGGAGTCTTCCGTCATCCCGGTGATGACCTCTTCGCTTCCGGCCCACTCAATGTGCGAGGGGAGAGGGGAAACCGGACTTTGGCATGAAAAAAGGGAAGAGTCCGGTTGTTCTTCTTTAACCGTACAACCTTTATCTGTTAATGCCTCACAGGTTATCTTTTCACTCGTTTCGCAGAGTTGGACTTTATTTTCTTTGAGACAAACCTCGGCAAAAATGGGATGGGTGACTTCGCAGGCACTTTCCTTTTCCTCACAGGTGTCACTACAGGTATTAGAGGTAATCGTGACACCATCAAGGATATTGAGTTTTTCAATGAACTGAATATCCTCATGGGGTTTAAAGACGGTCTCTTCCCGACAATCATAGGAAAGCGTTTCCGCCTTCTTATTATCAGTACTCGGTTTACAACCGGCTTCCTGCAGGTAGGAGCACGAAGGATTTTCCGGCCGGATCACGCAGGAGAAGTAAAATTCCCGCTCCCAACAGGGCAGCGTCACTTCAACGCCATCGACCACACGGGTTTCATCCGGTGCCGTACAAATCATCTGGGTTTGAGAACACGCTGAGTCAACAGCGGCCTCACAATACTTATCCGTCTCAAAGCGGTCGGTGACCTCTGTTTTAATAGGTTGCTCGGTAATACCTTCCGGCACCTCCTCTAGAGGCATCTCGCAGCTGTAAGCATTCTCCCGAACTTCACAAACACCGGGTTTGGAAGAGACCAGACAGTTCGTTTCGGTTTGTTGGCAAGAGGCATTGTTTTCTAACGGCTCACAATAATTAACGGAGCCGCCTGACTCACATTCGGAAACCGTTTCCCACTGCCAGCATTCCCGATAGATTTCTTCCCCGCCGATGATTCGGGTCTCGGGGCCTTGCAGACAGGTTTCCTTGGTCACTTCACAAGCGGCCCAAGCAGACGAAGAGACAATACCGATCAAAAGGAGAAGGACTAACGGCATACGCTCTCCCAGTGATCGGTGATCTGAGGATAGGGTTTATAAATCGGTAAAGTCACGGAAACCGTCTTTGTTCCTTTGCCTTTATCCGTATTGGTAATGGTGACTTCGTAGTAGTCGTGACCGTCCTTTTGAATGATTTTGATGGAGCATATGAACTCAATTCGATAAGTCTTCGTAAAAGAAGAAGGGGCTTCGGTAAAGGTTCCCATGGTTCGGGGTCCAAACTTCACCGTCACTTTCATGTCCTCTGAGCACGCATAGCCCACATTGGCCGTGAGGTAAGAACCGCTTGCGCTATAGCCCACTTCTTTAAAGTCTTTGAGGCTGACCGTGGCGTCTTGGTCATCAGAGCAAGCTCGAATAACACTGACGTTGAGCGTCTTAATACAGGTTTCAGTCGTAGCCGGCTTTGTTTCAATCCGACAGGTGTAGGGATAGGTTTTCTTTACATCAACGGTGACCGGTACGGTGCAAGAGGATTGGGCAGTTTCACCTTCGTCTTTAACGCACGAGTAACGGTTTTCAATGTGAGAGCGCACTTCCCGTTCAATCGAGCAAGTTTGTTCAGAAGAGGTAAATCCCGTGTGGCAACGGTAGAGTTCACGCGTGCCCATTTCCATGGTCCAGCCCTCTGAACACGTGCCGGTGGAAACACCGCCCGTGGCTTCATCGCAAACTTCAATCTGGGAAACGCCGGGGATGACGGTTTCAACCGTTTCGCAATGGGTTTCGGAGCTCACAATTGAGTCCGCATCGCCAATGATAGAGTCGGCATTACTAATGGTGTCTTCATAGTCTTTTAGTATCTGATCCTTATCGTTCGGATCTAATTCGGGCTTATTCGCTCCTCCCTGATAGACAAGTTGTACGGCTAAACACTCAGGATCGTTCTTGCTTAAACAGCCATTGGCCTTGTTGGAGCCGGGAGTGAAAAGATCGCCCATGCCGTGCTTATCACGAAGGTTGGAAAGATCAGACGTATCCCCAACGAAGTCCTTACTGATGACATCGTTTCGTTTGTCGTTGGTGACAATAGAACCGTAATTGGGGCGGGGAACGGACTGAGCGGCCAAGGCGGCTTCGTTGACCGTCACATCTTTGGCCGGGCAAAATGGAGAAATCACCAACAGACAAGAAGCCAGTAGGGCTTTTGAGACCAAGGGTTTCATCATTCTCGATCTCCTAACAGCAGAAGCTTCTCCTCAAGAAGGCTCTTAACTTTCAGAAGTTGTTTGTTTTCAGGCTCTGTTTTTAATTGGTTAGTAACGTCTTTGAAAAGAGCCTCCAACGCATAGCGAAGACTCACATCGCCTCTGGCAACCAGAATTGCTTGGGAGTGTTCACAGGCTGAACGACAGACGGGAACGACCATGACGCGGGGAACATCGGTAATGCCGTGTCTGGCAAATAAAACCGGATCAATCTGAACGTTGGCGCCGACATCCGTGAGGAATTTAAAGTCCTCCATGTGGCGGGCAATGAGTCCCTTGCCGTAGCGTTCTAAAACAGACTTCGATTTGCCAGTGCGATCCTGAGGAATTTCTGTTCCAACACCTCTAAAGGTGAGGGCTAAACCGGCATCTCGGGCATCTTGTCCCAACTTCAGCAATGAAGCTTTAGGCATGGAAAGCGAAACGGCAATCGCAATAGTGATGTCTTCCTCTTGGGTTTGAGGCAGAGTCTGTACGGATTCCTGTGCTTGCTGAACAATGGCTTGTACCTCGCCCGGTGTCAGGGCGTATGTGTTTAAAGGTAATAAGAAGGCAAGGGTCATAACGAAGCGTTTCATCAGGATCCTCCCAAACTCATGCCTTGGCAGCAGTCGCGGCGGCGCCAAATTAAAAATGCAGCATCTTCCCCTCGTACAGGCGGCGTTGTACCGCCCAACGCATCCATGGCGGTGGCAGCACCAAAGGGACGGCAGCAGGTGCCTTGTGTTTGTCGGGAGGGCCACACCATTTGCGTGCGGTAAACGTCTTTACTCATTAGGAGTTCAAGCTGAGGTCCGCACTGACCGTCTTTGCCCCACTGACGCCACAAAAGCCCTTCTCGGTGCAGCTTCAAAGTGAAGCGCTGGGTTAAGAGACTGAATGCCTGCTCATCGGTGATATGGGCATTAACCCAACCTGTAAGCGGAAAAAGACTTCCCGCGCAACCCGCGCACCAGTAAAGCGAATTAATCGGCAGATCAATCGTGGCCGAGACACAGTCCAAACTGCAGGCACCCACTGCGATCGGGTTGGAAAAGAGAGTGACATCCGGATTTAACAAGAAAGAACTCATCGAGTCATCCCACAGGGGATCGAGTTCAGTCATGTAGGCCACGTCCCAGGGAGAGGCTTCCAGACACTTCGTATCAAAAAGCACCTCAAGTAGGTATAGCCAGGGTGTGTGATACCAATGCACTTGGTAAAAACTGGTTCGATGTCCGCGCTTTTTGGGGTTGGGTGTGCGGCCGTGCGCGGGCGCCGTGAACCGTCCGCCCATGGTGAGACCGCCTAAAGAGGGAAAACAGAAGGGCTCGCGCACAATTTCAATCGTGCGAATGGGCTCCCAAAAGCCCAGATTCATGCCCAGGGTTACGGAGCCGTTAGTCACACAACTGCACATTGAATCCGCATCGGTTGTGACATCGGTAAAGCCGGAGCTACTGATTAAGCTTGTATTTTGACCGACTGTGATGGGAAAGACGCATTCCCAGCAGACGTCGGTGACCGGATTGGTGATCTTGCCATAACAGGCAGCCCATGCTGTCCCTTTGAAGAATAGTAGGGATAGGAAAAGAACCATCAGTTGTTTCATTGAAAGTCCTTTTCTTTGAGGAAGTCATTGACAGAAGCCTGTGTCACCGATACACCCGTAGCATCCATGACCACAAAAGCGGGGAGGGCTTCAATGCGGAGTCGTTTAATCAAGGTGCCGGCTTGGTCAAACCAAACCCTTTGCTGAAGTTTCTTCTGTGCCTTATCAACTGAACCTGACACTAAAACCACGCGTCGAACACCTTTCTTGTCTTGATAAAAAGCCAGGGCTAGATCCAAATGCCGAGGGCGGTTCGCATCAATGAAAAGCCATTCACGTCGGTAGTTCTCGCCCAGAAAAGACTTTGCCTCCGGAGAACTTTCAAAACGGTGGTGTTTGATTTCTGTGGCTTCAGGGATGGCCTGACCGATGGGTTCTTTTGCCCACTCTCTAAGGCGCTCTTTTTGTTGATTAAGACGCGATGCGCTATTGGCCGATTCTTCAGCGGCGTGCTGTTTCATGAGTGCCAAAAGATCCGCTTCAATGACCGGGTACACGGGCCCCAGTGCCTCCGCGCTTAAAGTTGGGAAAGCGCAAAGACTCAGACACAAAGCGAGTAAGAAAGAAGGAATTTTCATCGAACAGTCTTTCTTACCAAAGAAGAATGGCGCGGCCCCGAACGGCGCTTGTTGAAATAAGGCCGGGTTTGGCGTAGCGGCTATCGAAACTGTCGGGATGGTCAGCTGAGGCGTAAAAATAGCCGTAAGGTATGATGGTGTCCGATGTTGCCGTTAGAGGCTCGCCGCTACGGGAGTAAGTCTTGGCCACCCCTACTTTCTGACCGTTTATGAAAACCGTGCGGTTGATGACCGTTACACGGTCTTCTTCAATACCGGCCACGCGCTTAATGACGGTAACGCCATCCGGAACGGGCGCGGCGCCTTTCCAGCGGAAAGCCACATAACGACCGCGAGACACTGCCTTATCCTTCTTATCAATAAGAAAGACGGTTCCGGGGAGACTGTCGGTGATATTGATCGCAAACTGGTAGCGGCTTGTGAATAACATCAAAGCCAGTCCCAACCCCAATAGGATGAAGCAATACCGTTTAGCCAACTCAAAAAGGCTGAGAGCCAGGCGCAAAGCGTTTTCTTTCATTTAGGGACGATCCTTTTTCATCGTGGGAAAGTCTGAGAAAATTTCGTCTTCTAGGCTTTGACGAAGACGCACAGTCTCTGAGGCAGAAAGGTTCAACTCATTCATAATGACTTCTGTGAGATCGGTGACATCAACGCCTGCCACAAACGCATTTTTATCCAGAATCACGACATTGCCATCCTGAGCAAGGCGGGCTAAAACTTGCTCAAGTTTTCTTTGAAAGTCGCGGGAATCATTGAGAACTTGTGTTCCTTCTCCCGCTTTCATCCGTTGAACCCAAACGAGTTTTTGAGCATCCATCACCGCTTGAATGTCCGCTGTCGCAATAGCGGTTGAGTTTTGGTTCTTAAACAAGAAAACCAATGTAGTTGCGGCCATTACTAAGGCGGTCACCGATAAAAGCAGAGAAACGTTTTTTGAATATCGAGTTAAAAATTCTTTTGAGATCATTTCAAAATCGCTTTCAATTTCTTTTGATAGGCTTTGTTGTGTTGAAGACTTACTTGAAGGTAAGGCGACTCTTTTTGTTCCGCCCTTACCCGACGTCTTTCCTTGTTCCTTTCTTCACGAGTTACGGTTGAACGCTTCAGGCGTGGTTGTTCGGCCAATTCCGACTCATAGGGGTCCTTCACGGCATACCATTGCGTGCCGGGAGAGGCGAGGTTATCGATAACAAAATCTGAAGCCATTCATTATGTCCTTTCACTTTCTAAAATCGTTGAAATAGCCTCTGTGACGGAAAGCCCCTTTTGCATGAGAGTTTCAACGCGAGCGACATCGGTCGCACGGCTTGAATACAAGAGCCTGGAAAAGGGATCAAATCGGATTTGTAAGAGTGCCGGTACCGTATCCGGTGTTGAAAAAAGGCACTCTGAATACTCGCCTTCACGCATGCGGATATTTTTAATGGCGTTCATCTCCCAGGGACTGAAGGCCACTTTCTTTTGGCTTTCCATAAAGCGAAGCGATTCTTCTTTTTGGCGAAGCACAAACCGAATATCCGCGTTTTCCAAGGCGGCACGCGCCGTATCATTTTGGTAGTAGTCCGCAAAAGACTGGGTGATCGTGATGAAGGAGGCGTTTTGCTTACGAGCACGCCGGTAGCCGTTTTGAATAAAGTTACCGGCGTGTTTATGGCTTAAAAGATCCCAAGCTTCATCAATGACCACCATCTTTCGAGTGTGTTTGTCGCCTGTGGTCAGATCCTGTGTAATCAAAAAGATGAGGCAGAGAAGCACAACGCTTTGAAGGGTTTTTCTACCCTTTAGACCTTCCAACTCAAGAACGATAAAGTCATTATTGAAGTTAACGGTGGAGCGACCGTCAAAGTGTCGTCCATAGGCACCGTCTCTGGCAAAAGGAGAAAGTTGAACAGCCAAATCGGTGACACGGCGGTCAGGCGTTGAGCTTTTCTCAGGATTGACAAGTCCTCTCGAGAGACTATTGACCAGATCAGTGACGGTGGCAACCGTATTATTTTCTTTGGCTTTTTTCAAACAAAAAATCGCATGCGCTTGAAGAACGCTTTGAGCAAAGTCTGACAAGCCCTCATTGGGAGAGGCCATTTCCACCAAAATCGGCAGCAAAAAGCCCATGTCTTCTTTAATGTCTCGAACCAATTCAAAGGGATTGATCACAAGGTGGGTGTCATGCCCGTACTCAATCCATTGGCCTTTGAGCAATTGACAAAGTTTTTTGTAAGAAGCACCGACGTCAATCACATAGGTTTTACCACCGGTCCCTAAATTTCCGGTTATGAGGTCATTGGTGAGCGCGCTTTTGCCCGCGCCTGATGTTCCCACAATGATGGCGTTGTAGTTGCCGGAACTGGCAAAAGGATCGACCGGGGTGATTTGTCCATGCTGACCGGTTAAAAGTAAAAGAGGGGTGAGGGACTCTTCGCCATTTCGTGGTTCCGTTCCTTGAAACTCGGCTAAAAAGGGTGAGAAGTTTGCCGCGTTGGTGATGGTTTTCGTGCTTTGTCTTTGAGCGACTTCCAAGTCTTTGGCGAGAAGCGGCCCCATTGTCATCGGAAGGCTTACCATCAAGCTTTGCCAATGCATGCGCGTATCGCGTGTCAGATCAAGATGCGCCTCTTTAAAGACAGAAACAGTGGCTTCAATACATTCCTCCGCATATTTCTCGGGAGCCAAAAGGAGCACTTGATGCGTGAGCTTACAAAGACCGCCGTTTTCCGCATATTCCTCCGTCACAATGTCATAGTCACGCTCACGTTTTTTCAGGTAGGGCAAATAACGAGCGAGTTCACTGTCGGCAATTTGTTTCGAGCGAGCCGCCATAATGTTGGCTTTGGAGCGTGTTTTTTCAAAGTCAGGCATGTTCACAGCGCAAGTGACTAAAAAAGGACAGGGGATGTCTTGTGCTTTGTGACCGATAAAGCGAGAGGTGAGCGCAAGCGCATAGTCGCTTGGGTACCCTGAGACAGAAAGTCCGGTTAAAAGAACCGGTTCTTTGCCAGAAGATGACAATTCAACCCCATCTTCCTTAATGACGGCACGTGTATCCGGATTGATTAAACCATTAGAAAGCGAATCCAAGGCGTTGGGTTTTGCCTTTGTTTTAAGTTCCTCAGGACTTTTTTGAGCATTCAGAATGGCTCTGACTGTCCGGTACAGGTCAAGTGAATTCCACGTATGGCTATAGAGGTACTGTGACTTTAAAAGCGTGATATGACGATCGCGCTCCTTCTTGGCTTTTTCAATAGCGACAAAGAGCTCTTTGTCACCTAAAGGAATGGCAACAGAAACCCAAGCCCGAAAGTGCCTTACTCGGAAATGACTGCCTCTGGATAGGGGGTGAGAGAGGCCCTTTTTTAAGTACCGAACCCGCTCATGAGCAAGATGCGAGAGTGTTTTAACGGTTTCTTTCTTTTCGACTGGGGCAAGAAAGGCTGGAGTACGGCTTGCCTCATAG
>OJMI01004027.1_pt1 | contig 10267 bp, 5 predicted proteins | sample 1597131 | NCBI WGS metagenome assembly OJMI01 (sample SAMEA2452116, study PRJEB22498) | human gut metagenome | reverse complement strand
CGGTAAGTACACCTGCTGATTTCAGACAGCTGACCCCTTATGTCTTCAGGCTGGCCTTGCAACAGTCAGGTGTGGACATTCTCGAACCGATGCTCTATTTTGAGTTGCAGATACCCCAAGCGGCAAGTTCCAAAGCTATTACAGATTTGCAAAAAATGATGTCTGAGATTGAAGACATCAGTTGCAATAATGAGTGGTGTCATATTAAAGGGAAAGTTCCATTAAATACAAGTAAAGACTACGCCTCAGAAGTAAGTTCATACACTAAGGGCTTAGGCGTTTTTATGGTCAAGCCATGCGGGTATCAAATAACAAAAGGCGATTATTCTGATAATATCCGCATGAACGAAAAAGATAAACTTTTATTCATGTTCCAAAAATCAATGTCATCAAAATAATGGAGCGGTCAGGAAATTTCTATAAGGCAATACAGTTGGGATATATACTTATCTCCATTCTTATCGGATGTATGGCATATAATAGCCTCTATGAATGGCAGGAGATAGAAGCATTAGAACTTGGCAATAAAAAAATAGACGAGCTCCGAAAAGAAATAAACAATATAAAGACAACAAATATGTGCCTAAAACTCCGCTAGCACTTATATCAACAACAGGATCATTAACTGTAACTACACAAATATCTTTTATATCTATTTTGTCCTCTACATAGAGTGTTATAAACACTTGTCCCTCTTTTAATCCTGTAATTTTCCCAGTCTGATCTATTGAAGCAATCCGATTATCCGAAGAAATCCACACCAATTTATACGGGACATTGGTATTTGAAGGAGATACAGTGTATGTCAATGTTCGTATTTCATCTTTTTCAAGAATTAAGGATGATTCATTTAAAATAACTTGTTCTAATTCTATCGGCTTAGCCGTTACAGTAAGAAAATACTCCGTTTTTATATCCTTTCCTTCGACAGACGCGCTTATTGTAGTCTGCCCAGCCTTTACCGCAGTTACTAAACCTTTACCATCTATCGTCGCAACACCTGTATCAGATGATTTATATGATATTTTATACGGTTGATTAATATTTTCAGGACTGACCTTTAATGAAGTTTGGTTTGTTTCCCCTTCTTCTAATGAAGTTTGATTATCTTGAAATGCGATACTTTCAATTTCTACTTTTTTGGCGGTTACGGTCAACGTATATTCCGCTTTTATCCTTTCATCACTTTCCACATGAACACTTATAGTCGTCGTACCAGCTTTTACAGCCGTTACAAGACCGGATTCACTGACTGTTGCTACCGATTTTTCAGATGAGGCATACACCAATTTATAAGGCACGTTAATATTATCTGGGACAACGGATACTGAGATTTGATCCGTACTTCCTTCCTCCAAAGTTCCCTTATAAGAGGAAAGCGATAAACTTTCTATCGGGATTTGTATTTCCTGTACTGTCAATTCAAATTCCGCTTTTATTTCCGGATTGTTTTTAACAAATACTCCTATCAGTGCCTTTCCGGCTTTCAATGCTTTAAGTCTGCCTGTTTCACTAACCGTAGCCACCGTTTGATCGGAACTAGTAAAAATCAATTCGTAAGGTTCATTTACATTCTCCGGGGCAACTTCAACAATTAAGTCCTGTTCTCCATCAACTACTAATTCTGTTGGGGCTTCTTTAAAAGATACACTATTTACAGGAATCGTTTTTGCCGTTACGGTTAATTCAAATTCTGCCTTTACTTGTGGTTTATCTTTAACGAAAACAGATATTGTTGTTTTTCCTGCTTTTACTGCTGTCAATTTCCCGGTATTGTCAATAGTTGCCACTTCTATTTCAGAGGACACGTATTCAAGTTGGTACGGCTGATTGATATTCTCTGGCACTACCTCTACTACCAAATTTGTTGATTCTCCCTCTACCAGAAAAGTTGGAGTATCTTTAAAAGAAACCGTCTGTATTTCCACCGGTTTGGCAGTTATGGTTACTTCACATTCGGACTTGATGTTTTGTTTGGTCTGCTCGTATGCAATAACTTTTGCTGTCCCTGCTTTAACAGCTTTGATATTACCGTTTCCATCTACAGATGCAACAGTGTTATCGGAACTCTTCCATAAAATCGTGTACTTTTCAGTTATACCTTCCGGTAAAACAGTGGCAGATAATTTTTGAGTTTGGCCTTCTTCTATCGTTGCTGTTCGGGGAATAGTCACGGATTCGATATAAACCCGTTTATCTTCCTTTGAACATCCGGCCAGGAATACTGTAATTAGTAAAAATGACAAAAACTTAAGTGTTTTCATGTTTGTACTAGTGCTACTTACCCCATCCAGTACCGAAACGAAGAAGTTGATATATGGGTATAAAAAAAGCGTGGTACTGTAAACTTACCATTCGCCTTACGAGGTTATAGCAGACCTTTGACAACGAAATAATAAGCAACAGCCCACGCCATACTTGTACAAATATGACGCAGACGTAGCCTCATTATCCGTGCTGTCTTTCAAAACTGCTATATTCCGTAAGACACGAATAAAAGCTTAACGCCTTTTTGTTCAGTAAAATGACAGTTGTTATTCTGTCTCTGCAAATCTACGTAAAATCTTCTATTTGAAGAATAAGTGCCGTAAATTTTTACCGAACATCAGGGCTGTTGCCGTATCAAAACTACGCGAATATTCCTAAAGATTGTTGTAGGATAAGATTTTTATTTGTTTGAACTTGCCTATTAATCGAGATAAGTGTTCACCGCATCCCTCTTTGTGTCATCCTCGATGTGATAATACCGGGAGAATGCCTTGGAATTGGCACTGTGTCCACTCATTGAACCGATCACCTCATTCTTGACTTTCCGATGCAGAATGCCTATGAAGGTTCTTCGTGCCATGTGGGAAGATGCAACGTCGGCTATCGAAACCCTTTCTTCCTGTCGGGTGAGTGGATTTAGCCTTGTGACGGTTCTGGTGATGTGGGCAAATCTAAAAAGTTCCTTGATGTAGTCGTTGTACTTTTGCGGACTGATGAAGGGAAGTAGTTTTTCATCTTCTACCGTTGTATAGCGGTCGATGATGCTTTGCGCTTTGGGACAAAGGGGTACTCGTGCTATGACGGGTCTTTCGTCCTTGGTTTTCCGGGGGATGTACTCAATGGCCCCGTTTACTACATTCTCCTTTTTAAGTCGTATCAGATCCCCTACACGGCATCCTACGAGGCATTGGAACACGAAGATGTCCCTTGTTTTTCTCAACCTCTCATCCGGTATATGGAGGTAATAGAGTGTGTCTCGCTCTTCTTTGGTGATGTAGATAGGCTGGCCGTACACTTCGGGTTCGATTTCAAACCGCAAAAAGGGGTTGTTGTTGGTGTAGCCCATTTTGATGCAGTAACGCCAGAAGGATTTGACGGCTGTCAAGATATAACTGACGGTGTTTTTCGAAACAGGTTTACAATGTTTTCCGTCCGTTAGATACTTGCGGAAGTTCTCCAATACTTGGGTGGTAATGGTGTCGAAATTTGCGGTGATACCGTATGTCTTACAGAAACGAAAGAGGTGTTTGAAAGCACTTCTGTATCCTTTTTTACGGTCGTAAGAGAAGTTTTTGAATAGTTGGTGTTCATTGATGTAATCTAGGAACGAACGTGTTTCTGCGGGCTTTATTTGCCGTTTTGCAAGGCGTTTGATCGCCTTTTCTTTCCGTCCTGTAAGCAACCTCAGTTTGTTCAGTATTTCGGCTTTGGATGGCTCGGAATGCACGGCATCGCAATACGCAAAATAGCTGTTTATTTCGCATTTGATCTTAGCGATAAGGGCATTTACTTCGTCGGCATTTACACCATTGTCCGTAACGAAAAAAGGCTGTACTTGTCCTTCTTCCATCCAATCAGATGCGCTTACACGATAGCCTATCGGGTATTTGATCCGCTGTCCGGGATAGGAGATAACTGCCAGAACCGGCACATCGGTTGTGTTTACACCCGAATTTTCACGGTTCTTCCGTTTTTCAAGTGTGAAATTGATTTTGTTTTTCATTGTAAATACGTGATTTACGTATCCGAATGAAAATGTCTAGTTGTAAAAAGGCTACACCCAAATATTAAGTTAACCGCCCCTTTTTTTGAACCTAACCGGTTTTTGGGTAGCACACTGCTTTTCCTGAAAAGCGGTCTACACGCTAGTGTAGAGTTGGATAGAGCAGCAGTTTCCTAAACTGTTGGTCGCGGGTTCGACTCCCGCCTCGAGCACGGAAAAGCCTCTGCACGATATACAGGGGCTTTTTTAACATAGTTTGCACCCGAATTTACACCCAAACATTCACATTTAGATACAGGTTGATTGTTGTTTGTCAGTGTGTTAAAGGTATAGATTTGAACCTTTCCAGTCAAATTTTCATTTCTTTTTTCCATTTTCTGCAAAAAATGCACTCCTTTTTTTAACATAAAAGATCACTTTCAGATATTTGTAGGAGCGATTTTGTTCCCAATCCTGCATTTCCACCCAGGAAAATCCCTCTCCCTCTCTAAAAAAGAAAAGGAGCAAGGCTTTCCGTCCTCACTCCTTTCTTCAAAATCGGCTGGGTAAAATTCCCCCTCTCGAAACCTTCCAACCTCCGGATATATAGGCTAAGGGTATTTGGGAAGCATTTTGCTTCCTCTTTTCACTTCCCCCTACACAAATACCCCGGTATCATCCCCCATTTAGATGGGGTGGTCTTCATACCTCCCTGACTATTTTACGTGCTCCTCTCTTTCAAAATCGCAATTATCGCTACGCTAGTCTATTAAAATGTAAAAAGCAGATAATCAATATTTTTCTGGGTTGCATCTTTTTGTTAAAGGTAATTTACCAGTCTTTGTTGAAAAAGAGCTATTTACTAAATATCTTAAAATATTCTAAAAATATATATTGCCTTCCTCTTTTTCCTCCTGTGGTTTCAACCAATATTCCCAATCTAACTAAATCTTCAATGAGCCTATACGATGATGCTAAAGTTTTCCCTGTAAGTTCAGCAACTTTGTATGCATTCACAAAAGGATTTTGGTATAAATGATTAAGCACCGCATTAGCGCTATATGTTTTACTTTTGAGTGTATTTAATTTTGCGTCCGTTTCTTTTTGTAGTTTTAAAATAGCATCAAATGCTTCTATGCTGTTTTTAGAAACTTCTATAATCCCTACAAGAAAGAATTTAATCCATTGCCATATATTATTATCTGTTCGTACTCGCATCAAATTGTCATAATATAAACGTCTGTTTCGTTCAAAAAAATCAGATATATATAAAGTCGGTTTTTTTAGTATCCCTTTTTCCACCAGATATACAGGGATCAACAACCGACCGACTCTGCCATTCCCATCCAAAAAAGGATGGACGGTTTCAAACTGATAATGTATGATAGCAATTTTTATTAACTCAGGTAATTTAACTTGATTATTGTGAGAAAATAATTCTATGTCACTAATATATCCAGGGACTTCTGTATGGACAGGAGGGATGAATGCTGCGTCATTTATTGAAGCCCCTCCGATCCAATTTTGACTTGTACGGAATTCTCCTGGTAGTTTATGTTCTCCACGGACTCCTTGTAATAATTCTTTATGAATAGAGCGTATTAACCTACCCGAAAATGGAAGTATACTCATTCTATCTACAGCTAATCCTAATGCCCTGATATAGTTTTGAACTTCATCCCAATCATTCCGTTTTTCTTGCGGAATATCTTCTCTACTCTGTAGAGCTTCTTCGAAATTAGTTTGAGTACCTTCAATTTTTGTACTTTGCGTAGCCTCCTTTACCACGTGCATGCGAATAAATAGGTCAATATTGGGTATGTAATCTGAAAACATATCCAACTTGCCTATTGCACGTTCTGCTTGCCCCAATAAATTGATTAATTCCACGTCGTCTAGCAGCCACTCTCTATTGATGTATTCCGGCATAAAACAAGAGTAGAAGCCTTGATTAAGATATTTCCCCGCTTTAAAATTCTTCATGATCTTATTTTTGTTTGCTAAAACAAATATATGCTTTATTTTAGTTTTTTCAAGATATCTAAAATAGCAGAGGGCGTTTTTTAGTTTTCGGAGAAAAAGTAAAATAGTATCTTCTCTTATTTTAGAAAAACTAAAGGCCACCCCCAATAAAAGGAATGGCCTTCGGTTTTATGGTTCTGTGATGTCAACAGATTCTGGAAACTGCTCTGCTTTATGTAGGGTAATTTTCCAACTTTTGTTGAACAGGTTGGTTACAGTATAATGCTTTTAGGAGAAAGTATCCGAGTGTATCGTCCTTTCTTGTCGTTGATACTTCCATTGCAATGTTTGCAGAAGTAATACTTGTCGATGTCTGTCACTCTCGCAGGTTTTGGGATTCCGAGTGTGCGGTTTATTTCCGCCAATATTTTTCTGATCTCATTATCGAATCGGACTTGCGGCAAGGTTGTTATCTCTTTTTCCAACATCTCCACTATTTTTGCCATCAGAGGTTTATCGGAGCATTTGATAAGTTCTCTATCCACATATTTCGTGTTGTATCCCAGTTTTTCTACCTTCTCCCTGCCTAATAGCTGGTAGGCGTCTATGACGCATTGATGATCCCTCCATATGTGGGATATTCCTTTGTTGAACTCTGAGAAATCGGGTGAAATACCTTTCTCCTTGCACTCTTCGTTGTATTGTTCGACGGCATCTGCATATTCAAGGAATGCATCTTTGAAACTGTACCGATGGTTCTTTGCTGAACTTGCCAACCGGTCTATTTCTTTCTGCACATCCTCATCCACGTGGATCGTGAAATTTTCAGCTGTATAGGAGTCTCTCAGTCCTTGTGTCGTATAGGATTTTCTTAGGTAATAGTTTACAAGGTCTATCCTCAGGATGTTTTCATCTGCATACACTTTCCCGTCCTCTCCCAATACGATGCAGTCATTGCGGAGATTTCCGCTAAGGGTCAATGCTTCATATGTCTTTCGTATATTGTCTAGGCTCATTTTGTTGATGTCCTCCGCATAGTTTTTGGCTTGTTCAAAGTCTTCCTTTATGCTGGCCAGGTATTCTTCTTCGCTGTTGTTTCTGTCATATCGGTTTTCCGAGAAAATGTGTAGAGCATGTTCTTTATACCTGCTGTTCCGGATACGCCCCATGATTTGGGGGATCATCGTGCTTACATCCAGTAAGGTGTGTTGTTTGTAGGCATCCGAAGCAATGACCGTTACACCATTTTCATCGTATATATCCGCTCCGCAAAAGGCGGTGGCGGTGTAAAAATTGATGATTTTGGATTGAGTGTCCATTGTTTCTATCTTGTATTTTTTCCCTGCTTTGTAGATGTTTTTCTCGTCATTTTCGGAACAGACTATTCGTACGTGTTCTGGAGGGATGTCTAAATCGTAGGCGATTTTTACCGATGTATTGACGCTGTTGATGAAGATGTGTAGGTTGATATCCGTTTCTCCGGTTATATGCTCCGTATAATTCTGCCTTACCAGTTCGGTCAAGGATTTTTGCACGCTCCTCACCGGGATTAGCCGGATGTGTTTTTGTTCCGTTTCTTCCCATTCTACCTTTACGGTAGGATAGTCTTCCAGTTCTCTGAGTAGTGACAGTCCATGTAAAGGAGTTGCTGTCATGAAACATTTGTTGTCGTACTTCGCCGCGTTGGACATTACTTCTCGCATGGTGTGCGGTTTCAATTTGTACCAGTAGGCCAACATATGGTATTCGTCTACCAGTACTTGCGCATTGTCATACGGGTTGAAATGCAGGGATTCTAGCCAGCATCCCGTCTTCAGGAACGAATCGTAAGTAGACATGATTTTCAAAGGATGTTTTTTGCCCCATACCCTTCGGCAGTAATCAGCAAATTCTTCGTAACAGACGCCAGCGTGGACACCAAATATTTCGTAGCTATCCTTTCCCGCTTGAGCCAGCTTGTTTTTGATCAGGTTCACCATCGGAACCAGTATGATGTAGTTTTGTTCATTGCAGAGGGCTATCGTTGTTCCTCCGCAGCCTGTTTTGCCTTTGTCGAACAAACAGTTCATCGGCAAGTCTTTCATTTTCTCCGCCAAGTACCTTGTACCGCCCGGAGTGTAAATAATCTGCTCCCCTTGGGGTTTTTCTATCGTCATTTATAGTTTAGATTAAGAAAAACAATCCCTCCCTCCGCACTTGAAAGGTGTTATCTAACGTGGCAACGAGGTGCGGAATACGCTTTCGGCTTGCGTTTTAAGGTGGTCGGTTCAGGGATTTTGCAATAGATATATATTGCTTCCCCATCGGGAGTCCCTGTAAAAAAGCGGTAAAAGTAGGTGGTGGTGGTTAGCCGTTTGTCTGGTAGAAGATGGACTTGTGGTTTTGCCTCTTGCGCAAAATTACCATGGGTGCAAATATATAAAATTTTTAATGAAAAAGCAAGCCTATTGAGGTAAATATATTGTCAATGTTGAGGATTTAACATTAAACGTCGAGATACAAAAATCCCCTCCTTTGGAGGGAGGGGACTTGCCTTAAATGTTATTTTCTGTCTTATTGTCAAGCTTACCAGACAATACCTTTAACCGAGCCTCAAAGCTATCTTTTGCTCTTTTAGATGCCACACAAAACAACCCATACAAAGAGGCCAATACACATGTAATAATCGGTAGTGGGCCTGAACCATTTATCAGGGATGCAATGGACATCGCAATCATGTTGATAATAACCGTGAGTAAAAAAGCATATTTGAGATTTAATCGAAAATACCGCAAGTTATCATACCGTTCGATGTATTGTTCATAAAGTCTCGGTTGACTGCTGAAAATCTTTACCTGTTTTTCTATTTCATCTTCTTCATTTGTTTTTCTGTCTTTTATCCGAGACCACAACGTGCAAATACCTATATTGATATGCCCCAAAACATACAACACCCCGATAAAAACAATCCATAAACAAGGTATATCCTTCAGATTGTCATACACCTGTGTATTATACAGATGATCCAAGTATGCCAAGTCCAACAACACTACCAGACCGGGTATCATGTAGATCATGACATCCCGGCCCAGGTGCTTGAATATTTCAGATAATCCATTCATTTCTTTTATTATTATTTTACAACAAAAACAGCATTCCTAATTATCTGAAAATTAGATGGCGGATTCTTAACATCAAAATCGCTCCAAACATAAATATTTGCGCGGCTATCTCCTCTATTTTCAACTTCAAAAAATGTCAAATTACGACAACCACTTATATCTACCGATTCTAAATAAGCTCTTATTGATAATTTTTCTAATTTCTCACATTTTGAAAAATCCATAGAGTCCAAATAAGGATAATTACCAATAGTACAGTCTAATAACTCCGTATAGTTGGAAAAATTAAACTTCTTATTAGGGAAAACCCCACCATATAGTTTAAGGGTCTGTAATTTTCGTAAATTCTGTAACGCAGATATTTGTGACTCCGAATAAGCAATATTGGACGATAATGAAAGATATTCAATAGCAGTATTTGTACTCAAATCAAATGCAATAGCCCTTGATGCATTATTATAAAGCCGACTAGATAACTGAAAATATTTCAATTTAGAACATCCTGTTGTATTTACAGATTCTATAGGCTGGCCTTCCTGTGATGTAAGAATTAAAGTATCAAGCTCTTTATTTGAGCTAAAATCAAAATTACTACGCGGGCTAATATTGTTCAGTTTGATACTATTTAAATTGATATTATGACTGAAATCCGGATCATTTACCATTTCTATATTTTTACAATCAATCTTTTTTAGATTGGGCATATATTTCAGTATCCCAAAATCCAATCTTCCTCCACTTCCAGATACAACTTGCCAACCATCAAAAGAAATTTCTGTCACATTTTTAATTTCAGATTTTTGAAGTTTGCCATCTTTATTTTCAGTATATAAAGTTATAACAAAAAAGTGAGATGCGGAAGAATATGGTAATAGATTTGATTTACAGGGGTTTCATTTAATCTGCCAATTATTCCGAAAGCCATTACAATCCTTGCCGAAGCCAAATCAAGACACCGCTGCGTTACTTGTTCGTAACCACGCCAAACAGGTGACGAAATGGGTATGAATGGCAAAACAAGGCGTTATGATATAGTGAGTTACTGACAACTCACACAACAAATCCGGTTACGGAAAAAGATTGCGCCGTTCTTCCGTGTTCTGCGTATCAAAGGAGAACTCTTCACCGACTAATTTTGAACCCAAAAAGTTAAAGACGATGAAGAGTACATTTTCAGTTATCTACTACCTCAAGCGTCAGGTAGTGAAAAAGGACGGGACAGTTCCCGTCATGG
>OJMI01004021.1_pt1 | contig 10284 bp, 10 predicted proteins | sample 1597131 | NCBI WGS metagenome assembly OJMI01 (sample SAMEA2452116, study PRJEB22498) | human gut metagenome | reverse complement strand
GAGCGAATAAATGTCAAAAGGCGTGCGGTAGATTTGGCGCTTTTTGACAAACGGCTTTGCACCGCCGTGGCTGTTGCTGTGTGGTCGCGCAACATGGCGGCAACCGTGATTGTTTCGATGTTGGTATATGCCGGATTGCGCAATTGGATCTGAAGGAAAAAACGGATTTATTCTTCGTTACCCCGTTTTCTATTCTGGGGCTGTTGTTACCGAGTTTTTTTCCTCAGTTTTCGTTCAAATTTGGAGTGATCTTGGAAAACAATCGGAGTTCAAAAAAACAGAGACTTCGGATTTACTGAAGTTTCCCCTGAAAAAATTTTCCAATAAAATCAAATACTTACAAAAGTCTCAGATAAAAAGAAAGGTCCGCAGACTGCAGACCTCAACCTTTTGATGGTGCGCCAGGCAGGATTCGAACCCACGACCCCCTGGTTCGTAGCCAGGTACTCTATCCAACTGAGCTACTGGCGCACATCTGATTTTTCTTTTGCCTCCGTCGCATTGCGCGTCGAAGAATGCGTATTTTACGAAAGAAAAATAAAAATGCAAGTCTTTTTCTAAGATTTTCTTGTCACCTTGTCCGCATCCGCGTCGACGGCAGCATTCAGAGCCTTCAAAAAGAGCTGTGTAAGCGGACTCTTGATCGCCAGCGGCGGCCACGCCACCGCCACTTCCGTAGTCAGAATCGGCTGCAGCGGTAGGAACATCACATCATCGTCTTCCGGAAGAATTCCACCGATGCAAAGCACATGCGCGCCGCTTCTTACCAACAAAGAAGCGTTATAGAGCAGGTTATAGGTTCCTCGGATTCTCAGCGAACCTTCCTCCATTCGGCCTGCCCAAAGATTCTGAAGCGCCTTTTGCCGCGGCACATAAAGTTCGACTCCAGACAATTCTTTCGTTTGCACGCTCTCATGACCAGCAAAGATCCGTTACTGAAAACCTAACTATTTCTACCCAACTGCAATCTAGAGGGCTCAATGGTTGGTTTTCTTCCCCAGTCTACGGAAGCATTTACTTCAGGATGCCCCTTCAGCATTGATGCTCCCTCATCGGTTGAGGCATTGTTCCGCAGGGAATCAATGCCGCCGACCAGCTCGGCAACCTTTGGCTGCCGGATTCGATTCGTTTGTCTGAGTACTTGCAATAAGCAGGCTAGAAAGAGCAAGAGAGCGCCCGAAGGTTTCGCCATCAGTAATGGCAGTACCGAGACTACACTCCGTGGTTCGAATGCCGTAGTTTCGAGGACCTTCAAGCACCCGGATCAAGCGAGGTCTGATCGCCAATACCGATTCTGATCTTTGCATCGCTTTCGCGAGCACCGTCAAACGCAAAGCCTTCGATCTGAAGAAGCTTACGCTTGGCATCAAATCCGCCACCGTAACCTGTGAGTGCACGATTGGCACCGACAACCCGATGGCACGGCACAAGAATGGAGCACGGATTTTCTCCCACAGCCACTCCGACGGCCCGGACGGCTCCGGGTCGCCCGATACGACAGGCAATTTCGCCGTACGTCGTGAGTGTTCCGTATGGAAGTTTCAACAACTCTTGCCATACAGCATGCTGAAAATCCGTGCCGATAAAGCGCAGAGGCACATCAAACGTCTTGCGCGTACCGGCAAAATACTCCGTCAACTGTCTCTTGGTTTGGGCAATCACTTCGTCCTCACGCTCTAAGCAGCTAGCGTGAGGAAACGCTCTTTCGAGCCGACGAGCAATCGTAGTTCGATGCCATCCGTCGGACCAATCGCAACAAATCAGTTTTCCTGCAACGCTCTGCAAAATCAACTCGCCGCAGGGCGTCCCAAACGTTTGGCAAAAGATCGTTTCTGACATGGCGCACCTAAACCACAAAACGAAGAATCCGAGAAACGGATCCGTCCCGAACTAAAAATTCAGTGGGATACCATCTTGAGTCCGACGATGGAAGCGATCAGAGTGGTAATGAAGAAAATACGCCAGAACGTCGCCGGCTCGCTTAAAAACAGGATGCCCAAAAGGACTGTACCGACGGCGCCGATTCCTGTCCAGACCGGATATGCCGTACCGATCGGCAGCACCTGTGCGGCCTTGGCAAGAAGCAACATGGACACCACCACAAAGACAGCAAAGCCCGTGCCCCAGGCCCACCATGCAAAACCGGAGACCAGCTTCATTTTTCCCAGACAAAAGGCAAAACCGGTTTCACAAAGACCGGCAATGATCAAAACGATCCAGCTCATCGTCGTGCTCATTGAAATACTCCTAGAGACTTCAGTTCAACAAAAAAGCCAACTTCTGAGGTCGTCCTCGGAAATTGGCCTTTTAATGCAGGGTCGTCCCTGCGGCGCTCGAATTATAAGTATTTTGGTCAGGAAGAAAGCATCATGGCGTCGCTCACTTCACCCGCGCCCTTTTCAAAGAGCGCCAACAGGTCGGGTACCGTGAGATGCTTCTTTTCATCGCCCTTGACGTCAACCACAATGCGGCCGGCGTGCATCATCACCAGACGATTGCCGTAGCGCAGCGCGTCGCGCATATTGTGCGTGATCATGAGCGTAGTGAGCTTTTGCGTGGTCACCAAGCGATCGGTGAGTTCGAGCACTTTAGCGGCCGTCTTGGGATCCAGGGCTGCGGTGTGTTCGTCAAGCAGCAGCAACTGGGGACGCACGAGCGTGGCCATCAAAAGCGTGAGCGCCTGACGCTGGCCGCCCGAAAGAAGGCCCACGTGCGCAGTCATGCGCTCTTCCAGGCCGAGGTCGAGTTCCTTGAGCATCTCGCGGAACTTTTCGGTCTGCTCGGGCTTGGAACTCCAGCTCAAACCGAGCTTCTGCCCTCGGCGAGAAGCCATGGCGAGGTTCTCCTCGATCATCATGTTGCCGGCCGTGCCGCGCATCGGATCCTGAAAGACGCGACCAATGTATCGTGCGCGCTTGTATTCGGGCATGTCCGAAATATCGACGCCGCCCACTTCGATCGTACCGGAGTCAATCGGAAAGACGCCGGCGATCGCGTTCAGAAACGTCGACTTACCTGCGCCGTTGGAACCAATCACGGTGGCGAAGTCGCCGTCTTCGAGCGTCAGGTCCACGCCGCGCAGTGCGCGCTTTTCATTGACGCTGCCCGGGAAAAAGGTCTTTTTTACGCCTTGAGCCTTAAGCATTTGTTTCTCCGTATCGCATCAAATCAAAGAGCGCTCTTGCGTGCGCGCCACTTTTCGCGAATAAGCGGCATCGAAAGCGCAATCGCAACGAGGATGGCCGTAAAGAGCTTGAGGTCGTTGGGCGGCATGCCAAGCTGCAGCACAATAGCAATCACAAGACGGTAAACGATCGAACCCAGGATCACTGAAATCAGGCAGTTTTTGAAACTGCGGGTGCCGAAGAGCACTTCGCCGATAATGACGGAGGCCAGACCGATCACGATCGTGCCCGTACCCATGCCGACGTCGGCAAACCCGTTGGCCTGACACACCAGAGCGCCAGACAAAGCAACAAGAGCGTTGGAAATCAAAAGACCGAGAACGATCATTGAATTGGTGTTGACGCCCTGCGCGCGAGCCATCTGCGAGTTGCAGCCGGTGGCGCGAATAGCCGTGCCGAGCTCCGTGCCGAAGAACCAGTATAGGATCACGCCCACGAGCATCACGCCCACAAGACCCACCGCCATCATCGCCATATCGGATGTGAGGCCCATGCCGGCGGCGTAGCTAAACACGGTGTCGACGCGCAACAGAGCCACATTGGCCTTGCCCATCACGTGCAGATTGACGGAATACAAGCCAATCATGGTGAGAATACCGGCCAGCAGCGGCGGAATCTTCAGTTTCGTCGTCAGAATCCCCGTCACAATGCCTGCGAGAGCACCGGCAACGGCCGCAAGCAGAAAAGCCGCCGTCACGCCGTAGCCCGAGACAAGCGCCGTGGCGGCTACAGCCGCACCGAGCGGAAAACTGCCTTCAACCGAAAGATCGGCAATGTCAAGTACGCGGAAAGTGATGTAGACCCCGAGCGCCATCAGAGCCCACATCAGGCCTTGCGCCACGGTCGGAATCAGAATATCAGCCATGTCACCAACTTGGTTTGGAAACGGCGCTTTTGACGCAAAACGCCCAAGCGCGATTTTTTCTTTTTGACAAACAAAAAAAGGCGCGGAGCAGAAACCAAACTCCGCGCCGATTCGTAACCAATGGATTTTAATGGAAATCGCCGAGTTCCGCTTTACCCTTGAGCGACTCGGGCAGCTGCAAACCAAGCGTCTTCAGGACCGGTTCGTTGACCTTCACCTTGAATTCCTTCTGGTACTGAATGGGCATGTCGGCAGGCTTGGCCTTGCCTTCGAGAATGTCTGCGCCCATGTTGCCGGCGATCTTGCCGAGTTCATAGTAGTCGACGCCGACGGTGGCCAAACCGCCGCCGTGCAGCGGGCCTTCTTCACCGGTAATCACGGGCACCTTGGCGGGTGTGGTGATCTTGGTGAGAACGGGCATCGCAGACGCGATGATGTTGTCGGTGGGAACGTACAGGGCGTCAATCTTGCCGATCAAGCCCTGAGCCACCTGCTGCACGTCGTTGACGCTCGAGACCGTCCCTTCGACGAGAGTGACGTTGTAGCGGGCGAGTTCCTTCTTGAGAATCTCAACCTGGAACTGGGAATTGATTTCCGAGCTGTTGTAGATTGTGCCGATCGTCTTGGCATTGGGCACGAACTGCATGATCAGATCAAGCTGTGCGCCGATCGGATTCAAGTCGGACGAACCGGTCACGTTGGTGCCGGGCTTATCCTTGTTGATCACGAGCTTGGCAGCTTCGTAGTCCGTCACGGCCGTCGCGACGATGGGCGTGTTTTTGGCGGCATTGGCCATGGTCTGCGCAGCGGGCGTTGCCACGGCAAAAATCAAAGGATATTCCTGAGACACGAAACGCTGGGCGATGTTGGCGAGATTGGACTGGTCGGCCTGAGCGTTTTGAACGTCAAAGGTCACCTTCAGTCCGCGCGCCTTGACCGCATCCTGAATGCCGCGGCTGGCGGCGTCGAGCGCAGGATGCTCCACCAACTGCACCAAACCGACGGTCTTCGTGCCGTCGGCCGCCTTGGCTGCCGGCGCCTGGGCCTTGTCTTCGCCGCCGCAGCCCGCCAAAAGAGCGGCAGCCGTCAAACCGATCAGAGCTTGCTTGATCATTTCTATCCTTTGCGATGTCGTTGTATCTTCGCGCCCGAACCGTTCCGAGCACATTTGCTTATCTTAACGAGTGAAAGCCGAAGTTGACATACGACCAACCGCTTAGAGCGCCGAATTTGTGCGATTTGTTTCGCTTTCGTCACCATCGGTGCGGCGAGGCAGCGCCCGCAGACGCACGATGGTTGCACCGGCTCCCCCGTCAATTTCCCGCGGTTCGCAAAACGCCACCACTTCGTCGCGCTGCTTGAGCCAGCGGCGCACCACCTCGCGCAGCACGCCGATGCGACCGGGCGTCCCGTTGCCTTTGCCGTGAATAATGCGCACGCAAAAGAGTTCCTGCTTGCGGGCGTTTTTCAGAAATTCCGCAACGGCGCTGCGTGCATCGTCGACCGTCATGCCGTGCAGATCAATTTGGGCGCGCACCGACCAGCGCCCGCGTCGCAGATCGCGCGGCACGTCCGGTCCGATGCCTGGACGCCGAAAGCTTTTACCGTCTTCGCTTTCGAGAAACTCAATGCTGTCGAGATCGTCACTCATGCTCTCTTCGAGCACTCGTTTATTGTCGGCGATCGTTTGAACGGGAATCGGACGGCGAACTTTTCTGTGCTGAGCTCTCGTCTCGTCGCCCAGGGGCTTGACGCCGGCCTTTTTCATGGCCGCCGCAAAATCAATGTCTTTTTCTTCGATGCGCGGCTTAATACGGACGCCGGCCATCGCCTTGACCCCCGTCTGATTCATCACATCAAGAAAGACATTCGTTTCGCGCGCAATGTGTTCGCTTGCCTTTTGCTTGGCTTCGCGTTCGGCCTCCTGCCTGCGGGCCTGCGTCTTCAATTTGTCAGCCAATGGGGCGAGCGCTTCAAATCCGTTGGACATTTGCTGAATCATCCTCTATTTCGTTCGGTCTCCGAGGATACCACCGAAAAGAGAATGCGATCGCCCGAATCGGCCTTTTGCGCCTAAAACGCAATGCCCGCACCGACGTACATATGCACCGGAGACGGCCGGAACATCACGTCGCCTTCCGGTGCGACATTGTGGTACCGCGGAAACGACAGATTGATGCCCGCCAAAAGACGCGTGTGGTCGGTCGGGGCCCATGTTCCGCCCAACTGCACAACCGGAAAAACGGAGTCTTCCGAAAGATCTCCATCCTGTTGCTCCCACTTGCCGTAACCCACGCCAACGCCCGCGTGCATGCGCAACGCTTCATTGAAATTGACGTGATACTGCAACGCCACCGAGTAGGTCGTATGATCGAACGTCCTGTCTTTGGCGCCTCTGTAGTTGGTGTCGTGTTCGCTGTCTGTGTAGTTAAAGTCCACCGCCCAGTTGTCGGCAACAAAGTAACGTGCTCCCAACATGTAGCCCGCATCAGAACTCACCATGTAGCCCTGTTCCGTTGCCGAATCGGTCTTTTCCCACATCCAAGCGCCATAAAGCTCAAAGCGATTGGAGAACGGAGAAGTTTCAAACGTGGGCAGCAGTCGGTTTTCAAGGCTGTCGGTAGCAATCGTCCCGTAGAAGAAAAAGACATTCGTAAACGGGATAAACGTCATGTAGAGGCCCACATCGTCGGTGCCGGCCTTCACGACCGGAAGCGGCAACGGGATGGGCAGCCAGTGGTAGTCCTCTCGAAACGTGACGCCGAGCATATAGCCCGCACCCACGTGATACTTTTCGCTCACGGGCCAGCGCGCCACCCAGCTGTAGCCGAAGGTGGGCTCCGGATAGTAGTGCGAGTCGGAAAAGACGATGCCAAAGAGCATGCGCTCGTTGCCCTTCTCGTCGATCATCGTGCGCACGAGGCCTGCGCCAAAGGGCAGCGCGTTTTCTTCGGAGCGGTTGTCATAGTCAAACGAAGGATGTTCGGTCCAGATGCCGAACGCAACGCCGTCTCGTCCCTTATTGCAAAGTTCCTTGAAGCCGTCGACCTGGGAGGACCAAAAACCGGTATCCGTCGGCGCGAGACCGCCCGGAAGCGTAGCGGCGGCATCTTCCCAGAAGCCGGCGCAGGTTTGATTTGCCAATACGGACAGGACTAAAGACGCAACAAGCGCGTGTTTGCGAACCGAAAAAGACATAAAACGAAGGTTCAAGAAGGTTAACAGGCGCCGATGAGCGTCATAAAGCCCGAATCACCTTGTTTCTTATCTTCGGGAATCGCGCAAGGCGTTGAAAAATCAGCGGAAGTTTACCTCTCGACCGTCAAATATTCGTCAAAATACAAAAACCGGACCGACTTTGTCGTCACAAAAACAACAAAGCGATCCGGCTTGCGGAGGACTTCGATTCGAACGGTCGATTAACCGCGCTTTTCAAGATAGCGCTGTGCGTCGAGCGCTGCCATGCACCCCGAGCCCGCGCTCGTCACCGCCTGGCGGTAGATGGAATCGGCACAGTCGCCGGCGGCAAAGACGCCCTCGACGTTGGTGGCTGTGGCCGCAAAACCGGCCTTGTCGGTCACGATATAGCCGCCCTGAGTGTTGAGCTCTTCGGCAAAGACCTTCGTGTTGGGCGTGTGACCGATGGCGATGAAGACGCCGTCAACCGCGAGTTCTGCATCAGCGCCGCCTTCAAAGTGCTTGAGCTTGAGACCGGTGACGCCCTTGTCGTCGCCCAGAACTTCTTCGACTTCAAAGGGCGTGTGCAGCACGATCTTGCCTTCCTTGACGACTTCCATGAGCTTGTCGACAAGGATGGGCTCGGCCTTGAACGTGCCGCGACGGTGCACAAGATGCACGACGCTTGCAATCTGCGAGAGATAAAGCGCTTCTTCAACGGCCGCATTGCCGCCGCCCACAACGGCCACAGGTTTGCCGCGATAGAAGAACCCGTCGCAGGTGGCACACCCCGACACACCGCGGCCCTTGTACTTGGTTTCGCTTTCAAGACCAAGGTACTTGGCGCTCGCGCCCGTCGCAATAATCAGCGCATCACACGTGTAAGAACCCATGTCGCCTTCCAGGCGAATCGGTTTTTCTTTGAGGTGCGCGGTGTGAATGACGTCAAAGACGATCTTGGTGTCAAATCGCTCGGCCTGCTCAAGCAGGTTCTGCATCAGCTGCGGGCCCTCGATGCCGTTGACCGCACCCGGCCAGTTGTCCACTTCGGTGGTCGTCATCAGCTGGCCGCCCTGCTCCATGCCGGTGATCAAGAGAGGCTTGAGATTGGCGCGGGCGGCGTAGATGGCGGCGGTGTATCCCGCCGGACCAGAGCCGATGACAATAACAGGTGCGTGAACGCTCTCGCTCATGGTTGTTTCCTTTCAAATTCGTGCTGAGAGCCGCGCCAGAGGCTCGGCCCTGAAATGGCGTTTTTCAGATTATAGGAAGAGGACCGCGGCAAGTTATGTCAAAACTTTTCCGGTTAGAGAGCCTCTAACGACCCGATAGTTTCGGGCCGCATCAAAAGCCGAAAGGCGACAAACCGTCTTCGGGAAGCCCCAACTCACTCGGATATTCGACGCCCGTGAGATAAAGCCCCGAAGGGTCAAACGTGGGGGCAGCAACGGCACGGGATTTGGCTTCGAGGACGTCGGCCAACCACTGCACGCTTTCGCGCCCGGTGCCGACATAAATGAGCGAGCCCACGATGTTGCGCACCATATGCTGCAGAAAGGCGTTGGCGGAAATTTCCACGCCGATCAGGTTACCTTGACGACGCACGGAAATATGCTTGATCGTGCGAACGGGCGTAGCCGCCTGACATTCGGCCGCACGAAACGAAGTGAAATCATGTTCGCCCACAAGGATCTGCGCGGCCTCGTGCATTTTCTGCGCGTCAAGCGGCCGCCACACCCAACCCGTTTTGCCGTGCATCACTGGAGAGCGCACCGGATGGTTGAAAATCCAGTATTGGTAAGTGCGGCTCAACGCATCAAAACGTGCGTGAAAGCCCGCGGGAACTTCGCAGGCCCACTTCACGGCGATATCGTCAGGCAAAAAAGTATTGACGCCGCGAATCCAACTGGCTTCAGCTCGTCGAAAGGGCGACGCGATACTCACCACCTGATGTGTGGCATGCACGCCTCGATCCGTGCGACCGGCACAGATCGTGGCAACGGGAACGGTAAGGAATCGGCGCAGGGCGTCCTCAAGGACATCCTGCACCGTATTGCCTTCGGGTTGCGTCTGCCAGCCGAAATAATTGCGGCCGTCGTACTCAATGCCGAGCGCAACGCTCTGCACGGACTGCGTCGTATTCAAACTATACGCCACGGGTATCGTCACCGATCTGGGCGAGCATTTCGGAAGCCTGACGGCGCTGCTCTTCGTTGCCCGCGAGCATCACTTCATGAAGCACTCGACGGGCTTCGGGCAAAGCACCGACGGCAATGTATGTGTGCGCCGTGATGAGTTTGCCGGAAATCGTTTCGGCGCTCGTCGCAGCGGGAGCCTGTTCCTGCTGTTCGTCGCCCACGTAGGCGGCAGCCACGTTAAAGCCGGCGGCCGGGGTCTGCGGCTTTTCGATGTCGCCGAGCTTGGGTTCAGTACGGGCAGCCTGAGCGGCCTGCATGCGCTGCGTGGCACGTTCGGACTCCAGACGGCGATCGAGCATTTCCTTGGTGCCCTGCAGCTGTTCGGGCTTGGTCGCCTCGCTCTTGCGGAACTTCACGACACCCATGCTTTCTTCCTTGCGGCGGAAGGTGGCCGTACGTTGCTTCATCCAGTACCAGGCACCGCCGGCAGCTGCACCGACGAGCACGAGGAAACCGATGAGCGCACCCCAGAAGCCGCCGGACTCCTCTTCGGACTTCTCTTCAAGGGCAGGCATGGCAGGCACCGGCGTCGGAGCCGGTTTGGTTTCGGGTGCGGGTTCAGGCTGTGCCACGGGTTGCGTCACGGGTTCAGGAGCCTTTTCAACCGGGGCGGGTGCCTGAGTCTGCTGCTCCTGAAGCTTTGCGTCATGCTGAGCATCAGCCTTGGCAAGGGTGCCCGCCATCGGATCCGCTACGGGCTCGGTCTTGGGAGTCGGAGCGGGCACAGGCTGCTGCACCTCAGGCTTCGTCTCCTTCTGGACTGGCTTTACGGGAGCCTTGGGAGCTGGCTTGGTCGCTTCGGGATGTTCGGCCTTCCACTTGCGCCACAATGCGGGCGCCTCCTTTTGCATGCGCTTAT
>OJMI01004007.1_pt1 | contig 10309 bp, 9 predicted proteins | sample 1597131 | NCBI WGS metagenome assembly OJMI01 (sample SAMEA2452116, study PRJEB22498) | human gut metagenome | reverse complement strand
GCCTCCTGTACCACTTCTTTCAATTGAGCGAGTGTTACTTTTTTATCCATAGATCAATTTATTTTTTTACGGTTTTATGACGACGACCACCGTGATTGAACATCTTGGCTTCTACCGGAAGATTCTTTTCCTGAGCCATGCGGGTAGGAGTCGGGAAGTCCAGTTTTTCCAGTTCGGCAATTGCGTTCTTGATGTCGCCCAGCAACATGTCTGCCATGTCGCGGCTGAATCCCTGACGCACAACCACACGCATCACTACATAATCTTCCAGTTTAGAAGGCAATGTATAAGCCGGAACCATCCAGCCGTGTTGAGACAGCTTATCCTGCAAATCGTACAATGTCCATTTGGCTGTTTTTGCATATTCCGGTTTCAGATACCAGATGAACAGTGGGTTCACTACATTTTCGGAGTAGTTAACGAACGGAGCCATCTTGGCGATTTCATCATGAATGTATTTAGCAATCATCAAAGAGTTGTACTGAACTTCTTTGTAACCTTGGAATCCTAAACGGATGAATTGATAATACTGTCCCAGAATCTGGGCAGCCGGACGAGAGAAGTTCAAACCTACCTGAGTAATGTTAGCACCCAGATAATTGACGCTGAATGCCATTTCTTCGGGCAGATATTCTTTGCCTTTCCAGCAAACCCAGCCAAGACCCGGATATACCAGACCGAACTTGTGACCGGATACACTGATAGACAATACCCATTTCAGACGGAAATCCCACTTCGTATCCGGATAAAGGAATGGAAGAATGAAACCACCGCTGGCGGCGTCTACGTGGATAGGAATGTCATAGCCTGTTTTTGCATTGTAAGCGTCGAGCGCTTTATCCAATGCTTCAACGTCGTCGTTCAGTCCTGTCCATGTAACACCTTGGATAGGTACTACGCAGATGGTGTTTTCGTCACACATCTTCAAAGCTTCTTCGGGGTCGAGAGTGGTTTTATCGAGAGTCAAAGGTACTTCACGCATTTCGATCTGCCATAACTGTGCAAACTTTTCCCATACAACCTGAAAACCTGTTGAAATAACGAAGTTTGGTTTATCAAACGGTTTGCCCTGAGCTTGTCTTTTTTTACGCCAGCGCAGCCATGCAGCTACACCGCCCAGCATACAAGCTTCTGAAGAACCGATAGCCAGCGCACCTGTTTTCCATGTGTCTTTCTCCGGAGAGTTCCACAAGTTGGCAACGATATTGATACATTTACCATTCATTACAGCGATACGAGGATATTCAGTTTCATCAATATAGTTGATGTTGATTGCTTCGTTCATCAGTTTGGTAGCGTAATCGTCCATATAAGTGGTAACGAAAGTTGCTAGGTTCAAACGTGGCTGAGTTTGGGCAAAGGTTTCATCTTTAACCATTTGGTAAGCGATTTCAGGAGTCGTTGGTCCTTCAGGGATTTTTTCTACCGGAGAGGGTTGTAACATTCTGTCTGAACCGAATACGTCGGTTTTTGCATCACCTTTTCTGAAATTTAAATCTTCCATACTAATTTGTTTTTTTAAAGGTTTAGGGCGATGGGGATTTTCCCCGTCGAATTTCCCTCAACAACAGCAGATAGTTTTGAAAGTTTTCAGGTTTTACATTATTTGGCGTTTATTAAGGGGGCGGACTTTTTGCCAATGGAAGGCGGGCGGAATATAAATAACCAAAGGCAAGAAATAAATAAATCCTTCTTGCCTTTGGTTGTGTGAATAGTAGCCGGTTGCTATCGTTATCTTGATACCTATTGAAATGTGTCGTTAAAGTCTAGCGGAAGTCTTTCAGTTCTTCCTGCAGTTTTTGGCGAGTGAAGAAAATGCGGCTCTTTATAGTACCTAGCGGAAGGTTCAGCTTTTCTGCTATTTCACGATACTTGAAGCCGGAAACATGCATGGCGAAAGGTACTCTGTACTCTTTGGGTAATGCATTGACTACCCGATGCATTTCTTTCAGGTCGTAGGCGTTCTCCGTACTTTCAAAACCTGCGTCCTGCGGTAAATTCAAATGGTAAAGATTGTCCGTACGGTCAATAAATGTCTGGTCGCGAACTACCTTGCGGTAGTTGTTGATAAAGATGTTGCGCATAATCGTGTACATCCATCCTTTAAAATTTGTGTCAGGTGTGTATTTATCTTCATTATCTAATGCTTTTAATGATGTTTCCTGCAACAAATCGTTTGCTTCTTCGCGGTCGGTTGTCAGCTTATAAGCGAAACGGAGCAGTTCTTCCTGTACTCCTACTAAATCTTTTCTGAAGCTTAAACTTTTCATATACGTTGCTTTTTAAATTGTGAGTATTCTTTGTTAAATTTCGATGATGCAAGTTTACGGGATTTTTTTAAGTTCGTTGGGGGAGAAACTGACGGAATTTGACCTAAAAACTGTCCACGGATAGTTTTTAGGTCATAAACTGATAGTTTATGGGTGTTTTTCACTCAGTTTTGGAGTATTCAATAATGCCTCATTTGAACTTTATAAGGTCATTGTTGTTTTCATCAGACCTAAACTTTTAACGAACCGGTATATGAAAATACAGACGGGAAGGGGTACCATACCTCTCATCACTTTACTAGCTATCTGGTCTATTTCGGCACTGACCTCTCTGCCGGGGCTGGCTGTTTCTCCCATATTGGGCGACCTTACTAAAATATTTCCGGAAGCGACGGACTTGGATATTCAGATGTTGACTTCGTTGCCGTCGTTGCTGATTATCCCTTTTATCCTTCTGGGCGGTAAACTGACGGAAAAAGTAGATTTGGTCCGTATCCTGAAGATCGGACTCTGGCTTTTTGCGGCAAGCGGCATTTTATATTTGATTTCCAACAGAATGTGGCAACTGATCGTGGTGAGTGCCATGCTGGGCATCGGAGCCGGATTAATCATTCCCTTATCTACCGGACTGGTGTCGAAATACTTTGTGGGCGCTTACCGGGTGAAACAGTTCGGACTGAGTTCCGCTATCACCAATTTTACATTGGTAATAGCTACAGCCGTCACGGGTTATCTGGCGGAAGTTAGCTGGCATTTGCCGTTTTTGGTTTATCTGCTTCCTCTGCTTTCGATTCTGCTGGTCGGCCATCTGAAGGATCGTCAGGATGAATCGGTTGTCCGGCAGCCTGAATCAGAAACTTCCTCTCCCGAACAATCAGCTTCTGTAGATACAGGAGGGAGTAAATATGGAATCCATGCTAAGCACTTGTTTCAGATTATGCTTTTCTACGGGGTGACCACCTATATTGTGCTGGCAGTTATCTTCAATCTGCCCTTCCTGATGGAGAAGCACCATTTTACCAGCGGTGATTCGGGACTGATGATATCGCTTTTCTTTTTGGCGATTATGGCTCCGGGATTTTGTCTGGATAAGATTGTGGACGAGCTGAAAGAGCGTACCAAAGCTTACAGCTTACTATCTATGGCTGTGGGGCTGGCTCTGATCTGGATTGCCCCGATCGAATGGATGATTATTCCGGGGTGTCTTTTTGTCGGGTTGGGATATGGAGTTATCCAGCCTATGCTTTATGATAAAACGACACATACGGCACTTCCTCAGAAGACGACCCTGGCGCTGGCTTTTGTGATGATGATGAATTATCTTGCCATACTGCTATATCCTTTTATTGTCGATTTTCTCCAGAAGTTGTTTCACACTCAGTCGCAGGAGTTTCCTTTTATTTTCAATTTATTGATAACGGTCGTTACTTTCTTCTGGGCCTATCTGAGACGCGATTCCTTTTTGTTTAATGATCAATTGAAATAATAAAGATGAAGAATAAGAAACTGGAAGCCAATCTGAGTATGGCTGTATCAAAAATATTCAGCGGTTTAAATATGAATGCCTTGAAGTATCTGCTTCCCTTATGGATGAGCCCGTTGACGGGTGCGACGCTTCGTTGCACCTTTGCCGCCGTTGCATTCTGGGTGATCGGATGGTTCATGCCGCCGGAGAAGTCATCTACTAAAGATAAATGGTTGCTTTTCCTGTTGGGAGCATTCGGACTGTATGGCTTTATGTTTCTTTATCTGGCCGGACTGAGTAAAACAACTCCGGTGTCCAGTTCCATTTTTACCAGTCTTCAGCCTATCTGGGTATTTCTGATTATGATCTTCTTTTATAAAGAGAAAGCGACATGGAAGAAGATTCTCGGGATTTCGATCGGTTTGATCGGTGCGCTGGTCTGTATCCTGACACAGCAGAGTGATGATCTGGCATCCGATGCTTTCATGGGGAATATGCTTTGTCTGGTCAGTTCTGTCGTTTATGCAGTTTATCTGATACTTAGCCAGCGTATCCTTTCTTCCATCGGGGCGATGACCATGTTGAGATATACATTTTCCGGTGCGGCAGTCTCTGCTATTATAGTTACATTTATTACGGGATTCGATGCACCGGTGTTTTCTATGCCGTTCCATTGGACACCTTTCCTGATTCTGATGTTTGTACTTGTATTTCCAACAACGATCAGCTATATGTTGCTTCCGGTCGGTTTGAAATATCTGAAAACGACAGTTGTGGCAATATACGGTTATCTGATTCTGATTGTTGCGACGATTGCTTCTCTGGCTTTGGGGCAGGACCGTTTTAGCTGGACGCAGACAGCCGCTATTATTTTTATCTGTATTGGTGTATATCTAGTTGAGGTAGCCGAAAGTAAAGATAAGTCGCCGGACCCTTTGAAGAAGTAGTTGTATATACATCAGAAAATGACGGTTATGATACAAAAAAGCGGGCGCCTTTCTCAAGGTGCCCGCTTGCTTATGTCATCATCATGTTTTATAGAGAGGAGTTGATTGCTTGCGCAATGGATTTGAATTCTTCATCCGATAGTTTCAGTTTCGGATTGGAGAACAACATATCCGATTCCTTCTGAATAGGAATTAAGTGGATATGAGCGTGCGGTACTTCCAGACCGATAACCGCTTCGCCTACCTTTTTGCAAGGGAAAGCTTTTTCGATGGCACGGGCTATCTGTTTGGCAAATACGTGCATGGCTGCGAGGTCTTCGTCACTTAAATCGAAGATATAGTCTACTTCCTGTTTGGGGACTACCAGTGTATGTCCCTTTACCAACGGATTGATATCAAGAAAAGCAAAAAAACGATCGTTCTCCGCTATCTTGTAGCAAGGAATTTCGCCTGCGATGATTCTACTGAATATGGTTGCCATAACTTTTGATAGATAAAAGAAGGCAAGCCTCACACGGAGACCTGCCTTACTGTTAAATGGATATGTTTACTACTTCTAATGCAATTTTACCCTGCGGTACGGTAATTTCTGCAACATCACCCACCTTCTTGCCAAGCAAACCTTGTGCGATCGGGGTGTTAACGGAAATCTTGCCTTCCTTCAGGTTGGCTTCACTTTCGGAAACGATGGTATAAGTCATCTTCATACCATTCTTTACGTTCTTCAGTTCCACCTTGTTCAGAATCTGTACAGAATCTGTCTTTAGTTTGGATTCATCTATGATTTTTGCATCTGCGATGACCGCTTTCAATTTGTTGATGCGCATTTCCAGCATCCCCTGTGCTTCTTTGGCTGCATCATATTCTGCATTTTCCGACAAGTCGCCTTTATCTCTGGCTTCGGCGATGGCCGCAGAGATCTTAGGGCGTTCCACTGTTTCCAGTTCTTTCAATTCTGCCATTAACTTTTTGTAACCTTCTTCTGACATATAAGCCATGATGTTTTTCCTCCTTTTTATTTAAAATGGTCATATAAACAAAAAAGAATTCCAACATGGCACATGTTGGAACCCTCTTCTCAATTATTTCTTTGCAAAGATAGCCTTTTAAGTGATATCTGTCAAGTGAAAAAAGATGCTATGTAACATATTTAAATGAAATATGCTAAATTATAACAACTTAGAGCAGTGACTTGACGGATGCTTCAAGGTCTTTGATATCTTCGCCACGAAGCTTCAATTCGTTGTTTCTGTTGATCAGGAAGATGGACGGTACCTGACGAACATTATATACAGCTACGTTGGTAGAATAGACACCGTTTCCGTCGCGCACACAAACCCAGGGCAGGTTGCCGGCAGCTGTTTTCCAGTAGTGTTCGTCTGCGTCGAGAGATACCTGATAAATTTCCAGTCCTTGCGAAGCATACTTGTTATATAGTTCACGAAGCATCATATTATGCGGTGCTCCTGCCGGTGACTGGAACACGGAGAAATCCAGCAATACTACTTTTCCTTTCAGGTCAGTCAGTTTGCGGGTATTTCCTTTTACGTCACGCAGAGCAATGTCGATGATGCCTGTTTCTATGATCTTGTCTTGTGGAATTTCCAGAGACTTGCTTTGTGGCTGGCGGGTATTCTTCATACCTTTGATCACGATGTTATACAAATTTTTCGAACGTACGGCGTTCGGATATGCATTGTTGAGGCTGGTAGCAACAGCCGCAAAACATTTCACGTCCTCTTTATTGTTCAGCGGATCGAAAATCAGATAATCATTCAATTTCTGGAACAGGGCGAAGTAAGCAGCTGACGTGTTGGGAGCGGCGAATATATAATTCACTTTTACGTCCTCTTTATAATTTTTCAGTAACGTTGCCAGGTTTTCTTCGAACGTGTCGTGTCCCAGTTTATTGGCACGCAACGCATTCAGTTGGTCGTTTACGTTCTTTTGAAGATTGATTTGTTTCAGTGTCAGTTCCTTAATCTTGTTGCTGTTGTCAGATCCTTCTACCGTGTAGGCAGTAGAGAAATCGACGTACGGAGCTTTGATCTGTATCGTTTCGATAGAATCCACAGAAAAGTTGATGACTTTGTCGTCTACCCGCAAGCGGTAAAACTCAGGCGATTCGGGGCGGGGCTGTTTGAATTTGAATGTACCTTCTCCTTTCAATTTTACCGAATCAAGCGGGACAATACCTTCCAGACCGGAAGCTTCGAGATAAAGCATTTTCCCGTCGGCTCCTGATACGTCTCCGTTCACTTCAAACTCAGGACCGGAACTACAAGCTGTAATGGTAAGTGCGGCAAGCGCTACAAAAGTTATCTTTTTCATATCTCGTGTGTTTTTTAAGAGTTGCAAATATACGTCTTTTCGAGATTACTCAAAGCTTTTTGCCTGCTTCTTCACCTCTATTTTGCAAAAAAAACATATAGTATCTAACTTTTTAGCTCATTTCCACCTGATTACAACGATAAATGTATATCTTTGCAGGAATTTTGAAAGAAAAGTATAGATAAAACAATTTTTATGATTAACCCAATTGTTAAGACGATCGAGTTACCTGATGGAAGAACCATCACACTCGAGACGGGAAAGTTGGCAAAACAGGCAGACGGTTCTGTAATGCTACGCATGGGAAACACCATGTTATTAGCTACTGTTTGTGCCGCTAAAGATGCAGTTCCCGGAACAGATTTCATGCCTTTACAGGTAGAGTACAAAGAAAAATTTGCGGCATTCGGCCGTTTTCCTGGTGGTTTCACCAAGAGAGAGGGTAGAGCTTCTGATTATGAGATTCTGACTTGCCGTCTCGTAGACCGTGCTCTCCGTCCACTATTCCCTGATAATTATCACGCAGAAGTATATGTAAACATCATCCTTTTTTCTGCTGACGGTATAGACATGCCGGATGCACTGGCCGGACTTGCAGCTTCTGCAGCACTCGCTGTTTCAGATATTCCTTTCAACGGACCGATTTCTGAGGTACGTGTAGCACGTATCGATGGTCAATTTGTAATTAATCCTACTTTTGATCAACTGGAAAAAGCTGATATGGACCTGATGGTAGCCGCTACTTATGATAACATCATGATGGTAGAAGGTGAAATGCACGAGGTATCCGAAGCTGAATTGCTGGAAGCAATGAAGGTGGCTCACGAAGCTATCAAGGTTCATTGCAAGGCTCAGGTGGAGTTGATGGAAGAAGTAGGAAAGACGGTGAAACGTGAATATAATCATGAAGTAAACGACGAAGAATTGCGCAAGGCAGTTCGTGAGGCTTGCTATGACAAGGCTTATGCCGTTGCTGCTTCTGGAAATAATAATAAGCACGAACGTTTCGAAGCTTTTGATGCTATCCGCGAAGAGTTCAAGGCTCAGTTCTCTGAAGAAGAACTCGAAGAGAAAGCTGCGCTGATCGACCGTTACTATCATGATGTAGAGAAAGAAGCTATGCGTCGTTCTATTTTGGATGAAGGCAAGCGTCTGGATGGTCGTAAGACTACGGAAATTCGCCCGATCTGGTGCGAAGTTGGCCCTCTGCCTGGTCCTCACGGATCTGCTATCTTTACTCGTGGTGAAACTCAATCTCTGACTTCTGTCACTCTGGGTACCAAGCTCGACGAAAAGATTATCGACAATGTATTGGAACATGGAAAAGAACGTTTCCTGTTGCATTATAACTTCCCTCCTTTCTCTACAGGTGAAGCAAAAGCACAACGTGGTGTAGGCCGTCGTGAAGTTGGTCACGGTCATTTGGCTTGGCGTGCTTTGAAAGGACAGATTCCTGCTGACTATCCGTACGTAGTACGTGTTGTTTCAGAAATCCTCGAATCTAACGGTTCTTCTTCTATGGCTACCGTATGTGCCGGAACACTGGCATTGATGGATGCCGGTGTGAAGATCAAAAAACCGGTATCAGGTATCGCTATGGGATTGATCAAGAATCCGGGCGAAGAAAAATATGCAGTATTGTCTGACATCCTCGGTGACGAAGACCACCTCGGAGATATGGACTTCAAAGTAACCGGAACAAGAGACGGTATCACAGCTACTCAGATGGACATCAAGGTAGACGGTCTTTCTTATGATATTCTGGAACGCGCTTTGAATCAAGCTAAAGAAGGACGTATGCACATCCTCGATAAGATCACTGAGACTATCGCCGAACCGCGTGCTGACCTGAAAGACCATGCTCCCCGCATTGAAACAATGACTATTCCTAAAGAATTTATCGGAGCTGTAATCGGCCCTGGTGGAAAAATCATTCAAGGTATGCAGGAAGAAACCGGTGCAGTGATCACTATCGAAGAAACAGATGGTGTAGGACGCATCGAAGTTTCCGGAACAAACAAGAAATGCATTGAAGACGCTATGCGCATGATCAAGGCAATCGTTGCTGTTCCCGAAGTAGGTGAGGTATATAAAGGTAAAGTTCGCTCTATCATGCCTTACGGTGCATTCATCGAATTCCTGCCGGGCAAAGACGGTTTGTTGCACATTTCCGAGATCGACTGGAAACGTCTGGAAACAGTAGAAGAAGCCGGAATTAAGGAAGGTGATGAGATTGAAGTGAAACTGATCGACATCGATCCGAAGACAGGAAAATTCAAACTTTCAAGAAAAGTGTTGATGCCAAGACCGGAAAAGAAGTAAAAAAGCAGATAGCTTTTAGATAATGTGATAGCCCGATTACTCAGTATTCGGGCTATTTTTTTTGTCTATTATTTTGCTTTTCTGCGAAAATATGTGTTCTTTTGTACGAACTAATGAAAATAGCCTGTAAATCTTATGCGTGATGCACCAAACGAACAACATATCTTCTATTCAACTTTTTTCTGAATTCTTTCATGAGAATCAAGAGAAGTTTTTGTCGTTTGCCTATTCTTATATAAGAGACAGGCAGGAGGCGGAAGATATATTGATGGAGTCAATGATTACTCTGTGGGAAAACAGGGATAAGTGGGAAGAAGATTCCAATCTGCACGGTCTGCTGCTGACTATCATCAAAAACAAAGCGCTCAACTATCTGGCACATCTGCAGGTGCGTCTTCGGGCCGAAGAAGAGATAAATAGCCATAGCCAGCGGGAACTGGACCTGAGAATCTCTACACTGGAAGCCTGCGAACCGGATGCGATCTTTGATTCGGAAATACAGCATATCGTACAGAAAGCATTGCCGAACCAAAGCCGGCAGATTTTTATATTGAGCCGTTATCAAAATACTCCGAACAAAAAGATAGCGGAACAACTCGGCATTTCCGTCAAAAGTGTGGAGTTCCACATCACCAAAGCATTGAAAATTCTGCGTACCGAACTGAAAGATTACCTGGTTTCTATTCTTTTTTAAAAATAATCGCATTTTTCGTTAGGGTTGTTCAGGGCTGACCTGTTTTATATATAGAAGGGAGAGAAAAAGCCTTTCTATAAATATAAATAGGAAAAGCCAATATCTATGAACCAGGATTTACTACATAAATATTTTAAGGGCGAGACTTCTGTCGACGAAGAAAAACGCATTCTTAACTGGGTGGACGAATCGGAAGAAAACCGGAAGACATTGCAGAAAGAACGTATGCTGTTTGACATCGCCCTTTTTACTGACTCTAAGAGAAAAATGAGAGAGAAAG
>OJMI01004006.1_pt1 | contig 10310 bp, 8 predicted proteins | sample 1597131 | NCBI WGS metagenome assembly OJMI01 (sample SAMEA2452116, study PRJEB22498) | human gut metagenome | reverse complement strand
ATGCAGCTCAATCGATGCCGTTGTACGCTTGCCGGTTTTTTCGCTTGCAAGCCGACCGAGCAGCAGCGCAAGCATACGCGTGTTTGCCGCCGCACCATCGCGAACAGGCCGAATTACACCGCTGCGATGCAGCAGTGCTGCATTGCCCGCTGCGGCAACCGTGAGTTTTGCTCCCGCTTCAAGAGCGATTGCCGTTTCCTCCGTCGCAACTTGCCCCCGAGCAACACATTTAATGCATTTTGAACCTATATCCGCTGCAAAAACGGTTTTGAACATCTTTGAACGACCTCCGAAACAATTCCTTCTCGGCACGGGGAATGCATTCAGTCTTTGCACTCCCTGTCCCTATAAGAAATTATTCCCTTTTTTGCAAAGAATAACCCGTTCCGATTCAAAAATTTTCGGTTTTTTTGGCTTTTTACGGCAAAGCAAAGTGTTCCGCACCGCCGAGTTGCCGCACACGGCAGAAACCTTTCTCACTTACTCTATTCGATACGTTCGTAAAAACCGTGTGGTAATATCCCTATTTTTTTAAGCATTTTGTACAGTACGGGAATCGGCATGCCGATAACCGTGAAATAATTGCCCCGAATTTCGCGGACAAACATGCCGAACGGCCCCTGTATGCCGTAAGAACCCGCCTTGTCCAGCGGGTCGCCCGAATTCACATAATCTGCTATCTCGTCGGGAGACAGAGTTTCAAACGTGACCTCCGTAATGCTGCATTCAGTTTGAATTTCCGCTTTTTCCCGAATGCTGCATTCGGTTTGAATTTCCGCTTTTTCCCGAATGCTGCACTGAGCGGCGGCGTTTTCATCAGGGATATCCGCAATCACGGACACTCCGGTGAAAACTCTGTGGGTTTTTCCGGACAGCATTGAAAGAATGCGCACTGCATCCTCCGCATCTTTGGGCTTGCCGATAATCACGGGCTTTGTTCCCCCCTCCTTTTGAAAAGCAACGACCGTGTCGGATCCGATAACCGCAAAATCCCGCCGCCCCGCCGCAAAAAGACGGTCAAACACGTCTTTCGCCTTGCGAAACGAAAGAGCACGAACAAAACTCTCCGGGTCATTTTCATCAATCGTTTCATCAGCATTGCTGACAATAATCTCATAGTCATATCCGCACATTGTCAGCAGCTCGCGCCTGCGCTGTGAGCCGCTTGCAAGAACAAGTTTCATAGTCATTTTCCTTACGTTGTATAAATTTCGGAATACTGTATACGCGGTTCGCACGTATTTGTCGCATTTTACATTTTATTGTCAAATCAGACTTTTTCAATACGTCTCGTTCTGCGTTTGCCTTCGGGCAGGGCTATAATACCAGTATTGCCGATGTATTTCAAGGGCTGATTCCCCGTTTTAAAAAAAATTCAAAATTTTTTTCATTGAAGTGGTGAAAGGTGTTGATTTGTGGGGCGATTGATGATATAATCAACACACATCCCACGATACGGGTAATGCATTACATAGTAAACGCCGAATCCGGCTTATCCTGCAATAAAGACCATGAATTCCGCGCTTTTTGCAGAAATGCGGATTTTCGGTGTACTCAATCGAAATTAAGGCGGTGTCGATATGCTGTTGGGGCAATCCAGAAACAATTTGGACTCCAAGGGGCGAATTTTCGTCCCCGTTAAGTGGCGTCCCGACACCTCCGATCACGTTGTTGTTCTTATCGGATTGAATCCTGCCGATGTCAAAAAGGAAGAAAGATTCCTTCAGATTCTTCGGTACGAAAAGTTTGTTGAATTTGCAAAGGATCTAACCTCCTCGCGTCCCTCCGATTTATCCCTCATGCGTGCCAAGCGAAAGATCTTTTCAAGCGCGGAAGAGTGTACCCTTGACAAGCAGGGACGCATACTGATTCCGCAATGGCTTGCAAAGTATGCAAACCTTAAGGATGAGGTTCTGCTTTGCGGCGTTGAAGATCGCATTCTCGTTTGGAATCCCGATGATTTCGAGGCAGCGGAAGCCGACTACACGCTTAATGAGCTTTGCTCCGATGTTCAGAATTATTCCGATAAAACTCCCGGTAATTCTTCTGCGGCATCGCTCATATCATCCGCATTCGGAGGTTAATAAAAGATGCTCAATGATATAAACACAAGCTCTTATCACACCCCAATAATGCTTCCGCAGGTTCTGTCCCTGCTGCGTCCGGAACGCGGCGGAACATATGTTGACGGAACGCTCGGCGGCGGCGGTCACAGCCTCGGAATTTTGCGTTCACTCCCTGCCGGCGGCAGATTGTTCGGCATTGACCGCGACGGCGAAGCTATCGCCGAAGCCTCCGCAAGGCTTTCGGTTTTTCCGAATTTCACGGCTGTTCGCGGCAATTTTTTTCAACTTACCGAACTGCTCAATGCCCGCGGAGTCAACGGTGCGGACGGAATCCTGCTTGATCTCGGCGTCAGCTCGCATCAGCTCGACGATGCGGAGCGCGGATTTTCATACGGGAGCGAGGCGCGGCTCGATATGCGAATGGACAAATCCGCTCCGCTCAGCGCACATGATGTTGTAAACGGCTATGATACAGCTGCGTTGACACGAATCATACGCGACTACGGCGAGGAACGCTTTGCCTCACGCATTTCAAATGCGATCGGTGCGGCGCGTGCGGACAAGCCCATTGAAACAACAACCGAACTTGCCGAAATTATCAAAAATGCAATACCGGCGGCGGCAAGGCGCGACGGGCCGCATCCGGCAAGGCGAACGTTCCAGGCAATTCGAATTGAGGTCAACGGTGAGCTTGCGGGACTTGAACAAGCGGTGCGCGATGCAATCTGCTTTCTGAATCCGGGAGGAGTAATTGCTGTCATAACTTTTCACTCTCTTGAAGACCGAATCGTTAAGAACGTTTTCAAGAACCTTGCAAACCCCTGCACCTGCCCGCCCAATGCGCCCGTTTGCGTATGCGGACTTAAGCCCGAGGTTGCAATACTTACCAAAAAGCCGCTTGTTGCGGATGATACCGAATTGGATTTGAACTCAAGAGCGCGCAGCGCAAAACTCCGCGCAGCACAGAAACTCATAAATACGACGGGGGACGAATAAAATGGCAAAGGATTCAAGATTTAACGGCAGAACTGTTGAAGAAATGCGTGTCTATGCGCCAAACAACGGCTCATTGGCATACAAAAGCGATTATCTTTACGACACAAGGCTTGCAGCGGCTCAACCCAAGCGCAGGCAGGAAACTGCCGCGCCCGCAGAAACCCAGCCAAAGATTCGCCCGCAGAAAACGCGCATTCCGCTTTCCGTCACGCTGCGTGAACGCAAAGTCGGAATTAAGCTGACTGCTTTCCTTTTTGTTGCGTTGATCGCAATGTCCGCGCTTTTGGTAGTTCTCCGTTTTGAGCGCATTGCCGGAGTTCAGCGCGACATCAACGAAATCAATGCCGGCATAGCCGCCGCCCAGCGCGGGTTCGGAGAACTTGACATGGATCTCAACTCCTCCATCGACCTTGAAGCGGCACGACTCGCTGCCGAAACCGCAGGCCTGCACCCGAAAAAATAGCGGTAAACGGCGGACGAAAACGCCTGCCGATAAAACGGAGTCCGCCGCGCGCACGCAAGCGGTGATCGGCAGAAAACGAAATATATCCTTTGTTCATTTTCTGAGCCGACCGGCGTTTGTCATATATATTCGGAGGTAATTCTGCAATGAGCATCACAGCCGTTCCCCCCGGCAAAAAACATCGCAAAAAGAATAAAAAAGCACAAAAAGCCCTGAAACCGCAATGGTCAACATACAAGCGGATTGCATGGCTTTTGCCTGTTTTTGCTTTATTTTTTCTCGCCCTCCTTATTCGCATTTTCTGGCTTCAGGTTATTGACGCAAAAGAGCTTCAGCAAAAGGCATTAAGCCAGTGGACGCGCCCGACAACCGTTACGGCTGAACGCGGCATGATAATCGACTGCAACGGGCAGACGCTTGCCAAAGACGGCCCCGTTTACAAAATTGTGATATGGCCGAATTCCATTTCCGAAAGCGACAGAGTTCGTGTTGCCACGGAACTCAGTCGTGTTCTTGACCTTAACTATGAAAGAGTTCTTGAACGAGTTTCAAGCGGAAAACTTCGTGAATTTATTCTCAAACGACAGGTGAGCAAAGAAGCCTGCGACGAAATCCGCAGTTTGCAGCTTGGCGGCGGTGTCGGAATTTCACCGGACACAAAGCGCTATTATCCGTTCGGCACTCTGCTTTCACAAACCATTGGGTTCACAAGCACGGACGGAACAGGTCAAAGCGGACTTGAGCTGACATACAACAAGTATCTCACCGGCAAGGACGGCGAACGTATTGCCGAAACGGACAGCAGGGGAAACCAAATTGCCGACAGTATGATTCAGGAGTTTCCGCCCACGGACGGTTCAACACTGAAGCTTACCGTTGATGCAAACATTCAAAGTTACCTTGAAAACGCGCTTGCCGAAGCTGTTCAGGTCAACAATGCAAAAAACGCACAGGGAATCATCATGGATGTCAACACCGGTGCCATCGTTGCAATTTCAACAAAACCCGACTATGACCCGAACTCCCCCCCGAGGGACGACATGCAGATGCTTGCCGAGCTTTCCCGCAATCGCATTGTAACCGATGCATACGAACCCGGTTCAACTTTCAAAATCCTTACCCTTGCGGCAGCACTTGATTCCGGAAGTACTCATCTTGAGGACAGTTTCTACTGCAACGGCGGTTATATTGTAAACGGTGAACGCATCAAATGTTGGAAACATGCCGGCCACGGCTCCCAGAACCTGACGCGCGCCACGGAAAATTCCTGCAACTGCTGTTTCATGAAACTCGCCTTGACAATGGGTACCGAAAAGTTTTATGATTATCTTTATGCGTTCGGCCTTGGGCAAAGCACGGGCAGCGGACTTGTCGGTGAAAGCGAAGGCATCGTAACTCACCAGAAATACGTTACCCAAAACGATCTTGCACGCATCGGCTTCGGGCAAAGCATTGCCGTGACGCCGATTCAGCTTGCAAGCGCAGTCTGTGCCGCAATCAACGGAGGCGAACTGCACACACCCTATATCGTTGACGAAATCATATCGGCCTCCGGTGAAACGGTATTCAAGGCCGATACGTCCCCCGTTCGCAGGGTCATCAGCGCGGAAAGCTCCGCATACGTTCGTCAGATACTCCAAAGTGTTGTTGATAACGGAACGGGCAAAAACGCAAAGCTTGCAAACTACACCGTCGGCGGAAAAACGGGAACGGCGCAGAAATATGACGAATACGGCCGCGTATCCTCGGGAAATTATATCTGTTCATTCATCGGATTCGCTCCCGCGGACGAACCCCGTTATCTCTGCCTCATCCTTGTTGATGAGCCTCGTGTAAGTTCAATCTTCGGCAGCACGGTTGCCGCACCTTTCGTTCGCCGTGTGCTTGAAAATGTGTTGACGCTGAAGGAAGTTCCCGGATTAACCCCGGAAACAAGCTATCAGACGGTTCAGCTGCCCAACCTTGTCGGAATGTCCGCGGCTGACGCTTCCGCACTGCTTGCGCAGTACGGACTTGAGGGCATTTTCGAATGCGATGCGGTTGTAACAATGCAGGTTCCGGCAGCGGGCCAAAGCGTTGTTATCGGCTCGTCCGTTCTGCTGTACACCGGACTTGAGGGTGTGAACACCGCCGAACCGACCGCTGAGCCGTATTATGTTACCATGCCGAGTCTAATCGGGAAAACCGCGCTCCAGGCGCATGATGAGCTTAAACAGCTCGGGCTTACAATGATTGCCGACCCCGCCGATCCGTTCGGATATGTCATCGGACAAAGCATCTATGCAGGCACGCAGGTTGAATTCGGCTCATCCGTAACGGTTTATTTCGGCTATTCGACTACAGGCGGTTAATTTCCGCAACAGGCAGACTTTTTGCTGCAAAATCAATACTTGCTTTATAACAGGAGAAAAGCAATGCTTATAAGTGAACTGACAAAAAATACCGACTGCCGCATAATCGGCAGCGACTGCGACATCAGCAGAATCGAATACGACTCAAGAAAACTCACCGGCGGTGAGCTGTTTTGCTGCATCCGCGGCACTTTCAAAGACGGACACGAATTTGCCGAAAGCGCAGTTGCCCGCGGCGCAGCCGCGCTCCTTGTTGAACGGGAGCTTCCTCTTTCCGTGCCGCAAATTATTGTGAAAAACTCACGTCATGCAATGGCCGAACTTGCAATTGAGTTTTACGGTCATCCGCTTGACGGAATCCCTGTCATCGGCATCACCGGCACGAACGGAAAAACGACAACAACATACATGATAAAAGCGATCACCGAAAAGGCGGGCTATAAAGTCGGACTGATCGGCACGATTCGAAACCTTATCGGCGACAGAATCATCCCCACCGACCGCACCACACCGGAAAGCGTTGAGCTTCAGCGTGTGTTCAGGCTTATGCGCGACGAGGGTGTTCAGCTTATCGTGATGGAAGTCAGTTCGCACGCATTGGATCAGGACAGGGTTCACGGAATCGAGTATCTCATAGGCGGATTCACGAACCTTACGCAGGATCATCTTGATTATCACAAAACTTTTGAAAATTATCTTGCGGCAAAAAAAATTATGTTCACACGCAGCAAATTTGCCGTTATGAATGCTGATGACAGCCACAGCGCGGAGCTGCTTCGCGGTATCAATATTCCAAGCATCACATACGGCATTCGCTGCGAAAAAGCCGATGTTCGCGCTGCCGACATTGAAATCTGTGCGCGCAACATCGAATTTGAAATGCTGACGCCGAACGGAAACAAGCAAATCAATGTTTCCATTCCCGGGCTTTTCAATGTTTTTAACGCAATGCTTGCAGCATCGGTCTGCATGAAACTCGGAATTGATTTGGACACCATCGCGGAAGGGCTGAAAAGTGTGAAGGGCGTTTCCGGCAGGATGGAATCGCTGCCTGCGGAAGGCTTTGATTTTTCCGTTATACTGGATTTTGCACACACACCGGACGGACTGTCCAACCTGCTCTCTGCCGTTCAGGGTTTTGCCAAAGGACGCGTCATTGCCGTGTTCGGCTGCGGAGGCGACAGGGATAATGCCAAACGTCCGATAATGGGTGCAACGGCGGCAAAACTTGCAGACTTCTGTGTTGTAACATCCGACAATCCGCGCACGGAAGATCCGACGCGCATCATCAACATGGTGCTTGAAGGTGTGCGCAGCGAAAAAACGGAGTACGTTGTTATTGAAAACCGCCGCGAAGCGATACGTTACGCACTGAATATTGCAAAGAAGGACGATGTGGTTGTTCTTGCAGGCAAGGGTCACGAGAATTATCAGGAAATCAACGGCATCAAGCATCCGTTCGATGAAAAAATAATCGTTGCCGAAATTCTTGAAGATATGCGCTGCGGGCGCAAATAATTCCGTATTCGGCGCAGTTTTGCGCATCGGGCCGTTTCGGTTCCGTGCAAAGAAAAAATATAAGAGGTTCGTATTATGCAAAAGATGATTTTCGCTTTCATAACCGCCGCAGCAGCGGTCATGCTCATTTCTCCCCTGTTCATTCCCATGCTCCGACGACTCAAGTACGGGCAGGTTGAACGTGCCGAGGGGCCGCATGCACATTCCGCAAAGGAAGGCACTCCGACAATGGGCGGCATTATGTTCATAATCGCGATCATTATTGCAGTTGCGGCATTCAGCATATACGGCATTGCATTCGATTTTTCGGTTCCTGCCGTGCTTATCATGCTTGCGTTCGGGCTTGTCGGCTTCCTTGACGACTTTATAAAAGTCAAGCGCAAGCGCAATCTCGGTCTCCGCGCATACCAAAAAATTATCGCACAGCTTCTTCTGTCCTTTGCGGCGGCGTACTATGCCTATAAAAGCAGTTTTATCGGCTCAACATTGTATGACCCGATTTTCGGCAGCATCGAACTCGGCGGATGGTACATTCCCTTTACGATGTTCATGATAATTGCCGTTGTCAACAGTGCAAACCTGACCGATGGCTTGGACGGTCTGCTTTCCGGCGTCTCGCTGATTTACAGCATTGCAATGGGTGTGCTTTTTCTCTATTTTGCAAAAGTTTTCGACGGCAGCTTCATTAACGAACCCCGTTTCGTTGCAAACCGCGACGGAATGCTTTGCATGAGCGTTTTTGCGTTTGCGGTCGCCGGCGGCTGCCTCGGCTTTTTGAAGAGCAACAGCTATCCCGCAAAAGTCTTTATGGGAGATACAGGCTCAATGGCACTGGGCGGCGCAATGTCCGCAATGGTCATTTACAGCCGTTCCCCGTTCCTCTTCCTGCTGATGGGCGTATGCATTGTTGCCTCCGCCGTGAGCGTTGTGCTGCAGGTCGGCTCGTTCAAACTGCGCCACGGCAAGCGCATATTCAAAATGGCACCTCTTCATCACCATTTTGAGCTTTTGGGCTATCCCGAAACAAAAGTCGTTTCGGGATACATGATAGTGACCGCACTTGCATGCGTTGCCGCTCTCGCACTTTTCCTTTGATAGAGCAAACAAATCCGAGTTTGTTATATCATGCAGCATAACTCTGCATTGCAGAATTCCCACCATTGGTTCCTGCGGTTCGGGTGAACCGTTTTGAACACATAGCCGCCGTTCGGCGCCGAAAGTCGTGATTTTTGTTGGCACTTGGCACGACCGATAATGATACCGGGTTTTTAAGAAGGAGCATCGGCACACTTCTCAAAACCCCGCTGCGCCGAACGGCCGCATCTAAAAAGACTGCACTGCCGCAGATACGAATTTGTTCCGCAGGCAGCTTAATTCACCGAATAAAACCTATAAATAACGAAAGGACGCGATTCGATATGAAAAAAACCGCACTGATCGTCGGAATGGCAAAAAGCGGCATTTCGAGCGCAAAACTGCTTTACAGAAACGGGTATAACGTTATCATTAACGATATGAAACCTGTCATTCCCGGGCTTGAGGAAGCCCTTTCCGGCATTGAATACACCGACAAACTCGGCGAAGCTCCCGAAACACTTTTGGACGGAGTGGACCTGATGATTATTTCCCCCGTTATTCCGATTTTCGCTCCATTTGTCCGCAAGGCACAGAGCCGCGGCATTGAAGTTATCGGCGAAATTGAACTCGGTTATCGTTATTGCAGCAGAGGAACGCATTTTGTGTGCATCGGCGGCACGAACGGAAAAACCACAACCACTGCGCTTACCGGCGAAATATTCAAAGCAAACGACGAAGGCCAAACGTTTGTTCTCGGCAACATCGGCATTCCAATTACCGAACATGCATCCGAAACGCGCCCGGGCGACACCGTTGTTGCGGAAACCGCCGCGCTCCAGCTCGAAAGCATCCGTGACTTTCATGCCGATGCAGCCGGGCTTTTGAACATCACCGAGGATCATATCAATCGGTTCGGCTCGATGGAAGCGTACATTGCGGCCAAAATGCGCGTTTTTGAAAACCAGACCGAACAGGATTTTGCCGTTCTGAATGCGGATGATCCAATTGTTTCGGCCGCGGAAACAAAAGCAAAAAAGCTTTACTTTTCAAGGCTGCATGAGGTTCGGGACGGCGCCTTTGTCCGCAGCGGCATCATCATCTTCCGCATGAACGGAGTTGAAACGCAGCTTATTCCCGCAAACGAACTCGGCATCATCGGTGCACATAACCTTGAAAACGCGCTCTGTGCGGTTTGCCTTGCTATGTCCATGGGAGTAAAGCCGGATGTCGTCTGCAATGTTTTGAAATCATTCAAAGGTGTTGAGCATAGAATTGAATACACCCGCTGCCTGAACGGAATCACCTTTTACAACGATTCAAAAGGCACAAACCCCGAATCCACCGTTAAAGCCGTTGAAGCAATGACAAAGCCGACAGTGCTTATGCTCGGCGTCGGTAATTATGATAAGCAAAGTGATTATCGTCCCGTCTTCCGCGCCTTCAACGGAAGAGTTAAGGCTGTTGTTGTAAACGGTTCGAACACCGAAGCTATCATGCGTGCGGCTGAAGACGAAGGGTTTAAAAACATCTACCCCTGTTCGGATGATTTCCGCGCACTGATACTGAAAGCAGCATCCCTTGCCGAACCCGGCGATGCAGTGCTGCTCTCCCCCGCCTGCGCAAGCTGGGGCATGTTCGACAATTTTGAACAGCGCGGTGACATATTTAAGGAAATAGTAAACTCACTCTGAGGCGGTTTTGATTCCCGCCCATCGGGCTTGAGTTTCCGCCGAAAAATGCCGCATTCTGCCCGAAACGGTCCCTCCCGTTTCGGAATAATCGATAAGAGAGGTTGAGATGGAAAGCAACGCAACACATATTCATTCCGCCGAAAGGCGC
>OJMI01004000.1_pt1 | contig 10324 bp, 7 predicted proteins | sample 1597131 | NCBI WGS metagenome assembly OJMI01 (sample SAMEA2452116, study PRJEB22498) | human gut metagenome | reverse complement strand
AGAGTGGCACGGTTCAGCAGGATGGCTGTTGCATAAGGAGTAATATTCAAAGCCATGGTGTACGCTTCGATGGCTTCGTCTATCTTCCCCTGACGTTTCAGCACGGTTCCCAGGTTGGAAAAGAGCAAAGCATTCCGGGCATTGTACGGGTCAAGCCGCAGGGCTTCGCGAAACAATTGCTCGGCCTGTTGCAGACTGTCCTTGAAAGTATAGTCCATCGCCTTTTCCACCAGCTCGTTGTACGACTGCGCACGACCGGTTGTCAGCAGGAGGGCACCCATCAAACATAGAAGTATTCTTTTCATTCAAACACAATTTTAATTAAATCTGTAAGCAAAGGTAATGGAATAATCTGTGGAGATAAGTGTATATTAAAAAGTTTTTGTAAGTTTGAACAATCATTTAAACAGAAACTATCATGAAACTAGAAAAAGCTATATTCGCCTGCGGGTGTTTTTGGGGAGCACAATACCAGTTCGAACATGCCAAAGGAGTGGTACGCTCCACAGTAGGTTACATCGGCGGACACAAGGAACATCCTGCCTACGAAGAGGTCAAGGCACATACTACCGGACATGCCGAAGCAACGCTGGTAGAATTCGATGCCGAACAGACATCGTTTACAGACTTATGCAAACTTTTTTTTGAGATTCACGATCCGGCACAGACCGACGGACAGGGTCCTGACATCGGACCACAGTACCGTAGTGAGATTTTTTATCTGAACGAAAAACAGAAACAGGAAGCCGAAGCGGTCATTGCTCTGCTGCGTGAAAAAGGATATGTGGTGAATACCAAACTGACTCCTGCTTCGACTTTCTGGGAAGCAGAAGAATATCATCAGCACTATTATGACAAGACGGGAGGAGAACCTTATTGCCATATCCGCACAAAGAAATTCTGATATTTCCGATAGCCAGTGTAATCAGCGTATATTTATACACAATATTGGATAATCCGACAACAAAAAAGCCGTTGCTGCAAAAATTGACAGCAACGGCTTTTTGTTCTTATCATTCAATTCAGCAATCGAAACAAATCAGGCTTTTTTGATGTAATCGACAATCCATGCACCCACTTCCTTGGTTCCATATTTAGGCTTGCCTTCAACCTGAATTTCGGGAGTACGTACACATTCGTCGAGTGAAGCATCGACTGCCTTACGAATCAGTGCACCTTCCTCTTTCAAGTCAAAGTATTCGAACAACATGGCAACGGACAGAATCTGTGCCAACGGATTGGCGATGTTCAGTCCCTTAGCCTGTGGCCATGAACCATGAATCGGTTCGAACACCGGAGTGCTTTCACCGGTAGAAGCCGAAGGCAGCAATCCCATAGAGCCGCTGATGCAAGAACCTTCATCGGTCAGGATATCTCCGAATGTATTTTCTGTAACCATTACATCGAAGAAGGTAGGTTCCTGAATCATACGCATGGCAGCGTTGTCTACAAACATATAGTCGGTAGTTACCTCAGGATAAGAAGGAGCCATTTCCTGAGCAATCTGACGCCACAGACGAGAAGAGGCCAGCACGTTTGCCTTGTCGACTACCGTCAGATGTTTACGACGTTTCATGGCATATTCGAAACCAACCTTCAGGATTCGTTCAATTTCGGGACGAGTATACATGTTGGTATCGTAAGCCTTGTCGTTGTCTTGGTATTTTTCGCCGAAATACATACCACCGGTCAGCTCACGGATGCAAAGGAAGTCGGCACCTTCTACCAGTTCGGCACGTAAAGGTGACTTATGCAACAGGCATTTGAATGTCTGAACCGGACGGATATTGGCAAACAATCCCAATTTCTTACGCATGGCGAGCAATCCCTGTTCCGGACGAACCTTCGCAGTCGGATCGTTGTCAAATTTCGGATCGCCTACAGCCGAGAACAATACAGCATCGGCATTCTTACATATTTCATAAGTTGCTTCCGGAAACGGATCTCCCACCTTGTCGATGGCATCCGCACCGCACAGCGCATATTCGTAGCTTACTTTATGTCCAAATTTCTCACACACAGCCGACATCACGTCCACGCCCTGAACAGAGATTTCAGGACCGATTCCGTCGCCTGGCAATACAGCTATTTTAAAATCCATAGTTCTTTATTTTTTTGATTCTTCTATAATGTTAAGCATTTTAATTGTCGCCTTGATAGCCGCTTCTGTCTGGTCGGCATCAAAGCCGCGGGTACGAAACTCCCGGTCCTCATAGTTCCAGGTAATGACTGTCTGCACAAAGGCATCCGTACGTCCGCCGGGAGGGATGGTTACCGCATAGTTCACGAGCATCGGGAAGGTACGTCCTAAGATGTCTTTGTAAATCTTACGCAACGCACGTACAAAGGCATCGTACTGTCCATCGCCGGAAGAACTTTCCTGATAAACCTTTCCGTCGATTTCGATACTCAAGGTTGCCATCGGTTTCAGTCCTTTTGCCAGCGTGACAAAATAACTCAGCAGTTTCACCTTATTGGTTGTGGTGTCGTGCTTCAGCACATCAGATATGATGTAAGGCAAATCTTCCTGCGTAACCTGCTCCTTACGGTCGCCCAACTCGATAATGCGGTCGGTCACTTTCTTCATCGACTCCTCGTCCAGCTCCAGTCCCAGGCTTTCCAGATTCTTCCGGATATTCGCCTTGCCGGAATTCTTTCCCAACGCATATTCACGTATTCTGCCGAAACGTTCCGGAAGCAGATCGTTGCAATACAAATTGTTCTTGTTGTCTCCGTCGGCATGTACTCCAGCCACCTGCGTAAATACACTGTCGCCTACAATCGGCTTGTTGGCCGGGATGGTCACACCCGAATAAGATTCAACCAGCCGGCTGACCACATTCAGACGACTCTCGTCGATATTGGTAATTGCATGGAAATGATCTTTCAAAATTGCCTGCACACTGGCCAGCGGTGCATTTCCCGCACGCTCACCCAAACCGTTGATGGTAGTATGCAATCCTTTGACACCGCTCAGCACGGCTGCCAGCACATTGCTCACTGCAAGGTCATAATCGTTATGTGCATGAAAATCAAAATGCACATCGGGATAACGCTTTTTCATCTTCCGCATATACTCGATAACCTGCAACGGATTGAGGATACCCAGTGTATCGGGCAACATGAAACGCTTGATGCCGCAATCTTGCAATCCGTCCATCAGTCCGAATACATAATCGGGAGAATCTTTTATGCCGTTACTCCAGTCCTCGAGATAGACATTCACATCCATGCCTTTTTCATGGGCATAGCTCACTACCTGCCGAATATCTGCCAGATGCTGTTCCAACGTCTTCTTCAGCTGAAACTTACAGTGCTTTTCCGATCCTTTCGTCAACAGATTGATCACCCGGCATCCCGCATTGTAAATCCAGTCGACAGACATATTTCCGTCGACAAATCCCAACACTTCTACCCGAGATAACATTCCCCGACGAGCTGCCCAGTCGCAAATCATTTTTACTGCCTTCGCCTCTCCTTCGGACACACGTGCCGAAGCTATTTCAATACGGTCGACCTTCAGGTCTTCCAGCAGCAAACGGGCTATCATTAATTTTTCATGGGGCACAAAAGACACTCCGCTGGTCTGCTCACCGTCGCGGAGTGTGGTATCCATGATTTCTATTCTCGGATGATTGTTCATTGAAATTGTTTAATTAGTTACGAGCTTTTTCGTAAGCTTCTATTTTATCTTTATTTTCTACCAGAAAATCGATGTCGTCGAGTCCGTTCATCAAGCAATGTTTCTTGTAGGCATTGATTTCAAACTTTTCCGACTTACCTGTTGCCTTATTGGTAATGGTTTGTTCCGGTAAATTCACTTCGACCTCAGTTTTCGGATCGGCATAAATAGAATCGAACAACTCTTTCAGGAAACCTTCGCTTACGACTACCGGCAACACGAAATTGTTCAGTTCGTTATTTTTATGGATATCGGCAAAGAAGCTCGATACTACCACGCGGAAACCATATCCGGCGATGGCCCATGCTGCATGTTCACGGCTGGAACCACTACCAAAGTTCTTTCCGGCTACCAGAATCTGTCCGCTGTATGTAGGATCGTTCAGCACAAAATCTTTGTTCAGCGATCCGTCGGGATTATAACGCCAGTCGCGGAAAAGGTTATCACCGAAGAATTTTTCATCACGGGTAGTCGCTTTCAGGAAACGTGCTGGAATAATCTGGTCTGTATCCACATTTTCCAATGGCAAGGGGATACAAGTACTGGTTATGATGTTGAATTTCTGTTTCATAATAAATGTACAATTTTACGGATTACATAAGTGTTCTGGGATCGGTTATCACGCCGGTTACGGCAGCAGCAGCGGCTGTCAGCGGGCTGGCAAGCAAGGTACGCGAACCCGGACCCTGACGTCCTTCGAAGTTTCTGTTGCTGGTAGAAACCGAATATTTTCCTGCCGGAATCTTATCGTCGTTCATGGCAAGACAAGCCGAACATCCCGGCTGGCGGATTTCGAAACCTGCTTCTTCCAGTATCTTGTCCAAGCCTTCCTGACGAATCTGTTCGTCTACCATCCACGATCCCGGTACAAGCCATGCCGTGATGTTTTCGGCTTTCTTACGTCCCTTCACGATAGAAGCAAACGCACGGAAGTCTTCGATACGTCCGTTGGTGCATGCTCCGAGGAATACATAATCAACTTTCTTGCCCAACAGCGATTCGCCCGGCTGGAAGCCCATATAGTGCAAAGACTTTTCGAACGAACCTTTCTCTACATCGCTCATTCCTTCGGTAGTAGGAATATGATCGGTAATAGCCATACCCATACCCGGATTGGTTCCGTAAGTAATCATCGGCTGAATATCGGCTGCATCGAAGCGGACTTCTTTATCGAATACCGCATCATCGTCACTCTTCAGCGTTTTCCAGTAAGCAAGTGCCTTGTCCCATTCTTCTCCCTTCGGAGCATATTCACGTCCCTTGATGTATTCGAAAGTAACTTCATCCGGAGCAATCATACCTCCACGAGCTCCCATTTCGATACTCAGGTTACACAAGGTAAGACGTCCTTCCATCGTCAGGCTGCGGATAGCCTCGCCTGCATATTCAACAAAATATCCAGTAGCACCACTTGTTGTCATTTTCGACATCATGTAGAGCGCCACATCTTTGGCTGTTACACCTTTACCCAGTTTTCCGTCGATAGTGATGCGCATGGTCTTCGGACGTGCCTGAAGAATACACTGAGAAGCCATAACCATTTCCACTTCACTGGTACCAATACCGAAGGCAACAGCTCCCATAGCTCCGTGAGTAGAAGTATGTGAGTCGCCGCAGACAATGGTCATTCCCGGCAGAGTAAGTCCTCTTTCCGGACCAACCACATGAATGATACCATTCTTCTTGTTCATCATGCCGAAGTGAGTCAGGCCGAAATCGGCAGCATTCTTGGCAAGTGTATCCACCTGTGTACGAGAAATAGGATCTTCAATCGGTTTGTCCTGATCGTGAGTCGGAGTATTATGGTCGGGCATACAGTAAATCTTTTCCGGACGGAAACATTTCAATCCGCGAGCCCGCATACCAGCAAATGCCTGAGGACTTGTCACCTCATGGCAGTAAAGGCGATCAATATACAATTGAGTAGGTCCTTCCTCTACTTTCTGCACTACATGTGCATCCCATATTTTGTCGAATAATGTATTAGCCATACTTAAAATCTCATTATATTATTTTCTGAATTTATTGATACAATCTATATAAGCTTCTACAGATGCCGCGATGATATCGGTATTTGCTCCGAAACCGTAATACATCTGTCCGTCGTATTCTACCTGCATGTGAACTTTACCTACATCATCACTACCTTTGCTGATAGCCTGAATGGTAAATTCCTTCAAAGTCATCTGGCGCTTGATAATCTGTTTTACAGCCTTGATGGCAGCGTCTACCGGACCATTACCGGTTGCAGCTGCTTCAAAGTGCTCGCCGGAAATATTCAGTCCTAAGCTGGCAACCGAACGAACTCCCACACCACTGGTCACCTGAAGGTATTCCAGCTTGATGTGATGGTTCACATTGCGATCGGCTCCGGCAAGTACCAGAATATCATCATCAGTAATGTCTTTCTTCTTGTCGGCAAGTTTCAGGAAGTCTTCGTATACCTTGTCCAACTTTTCCTGATTCATTTCAACACCCAGTACATGCAGACGGTGTTTCAATGCCGCACGACCACTGCGGGCTGTCAGTACAATTGCATTATCATCGATACCGACATCTTTCGGATCGATAATTTCATACGTCTGCACGTTTTTCAAGACTCCATCTTGATGAATTCCCGAAGAGTGAGCAAAAGCATTGCGTCCTACAATAGCCTTGTTTGGCTGAACCGGCATGTTCATCAGGCTGGAAACCATTCGGCTGGTAGGATAAATTTTCTGCGTATTAATATTAGTATCGATGTCAATGCCGTGATGGCAACGTAAAATCATGGCAACTTCTTCCAGAGCCGTATTTCCGGCACGCTCGCCGATACCATTGATGGTTACTTCTACCTGACGGGCACCGTTCAATACTCCACTGATGGTATTGGCTGTTGCCATGCCCAAGTCGTTATGACAGTGCGTAGAAATGATTGCCTTGTCGATTCCGTCTACATGATCTATCAAGTATTTGATCTTGGCACCATACTCGTCGGGCAAGCAATATCCAGTTGTATCGGGAATATTTACTACTGTAGCTCCTGCCTTGATAACAGCCTCTATGACACGAGCCAGATATTCATTTTCTGTACGTCCGGCATCTTCTGCATAGAACTCAACGTCTTCTACATACTTCTTAGCATATTTCACGGCTGCTACCGCGCGTTCGATGATTTCTTCACGAGTGGAATTAAATTTATACTTGATATGAGGATCTGAAGTTCCGATACCCGTATGAATGCGTTTGTGTTTTGCATACTGCAATGCTTCGGCAGCCACATCGATGTCTTTCTGTACGGCACGTGTCAAAGCACAGATGGTAGGCCAGGTTACTGCTTTCGAAATTTCGATTACAGAATTGAAATCTCCCGGGCTGGAAATAGGAAAGCCCGCCTCAATTACGTCTACTCCCAAAGCTTCGAGCTGCTTTGCTACCTGAATTTTCTCGACTGTATTCAACTGGCAACCGGGAACCTGTTCCCCGTCACGCAATGTCGTATCAAAAATAAATAATCTGTCGCTCATAAACGTATATCTTTTTATTGTTTTATTCAAGCAAAAAGCCTTTCGCACCAGAAGTGAGAAAGGCTTTATATCATAAATCTTATACCGTCATGCACACGGCTCACTTCCCACTGGTTGCACCAATAGAATAATAATACCGCCTAGCAAAATATGTATAAGAAATGTACTCATTATTATCTTTTATTTGTCTTAAACGCTTGCAAAGGTAGATAATATTTCGACATTACAAAATAAAATGAAAGTTTTTTATTCATTTCAGCAACAAATTAGTATTTGGCAGGCTATTTTAAGCGTAATTCATACAAACAAGCTTCCACTTCTGCATTGCTTCCCATGTGTTTTCCCATATCATCTGACAATTTAACACATTCTCGCCACTCCTGATTAAGATTCATTTTACAGCGCGATAATTTCATAACAATATTTGAGGGTTGATAGCCTGTATCGTTGGTAAGGTTTGTTCCTATTCCAAAAGAGCAGCGTATCTTACCTTTACAGTAATCGAATATATGCAACGCTTTCTCAAAGTCGAGTGCATTGCTGAAAATAATTGTTTTCGTCTGCGGATCGATACCTAATTCTTTGTAACGAGCTATTAACCGGTCGATGAATTCAAATTCATCACCTGAATCACATCGTACACCGTCGAAGAGCTTGGCTTGCTTACGACTGAAGTTTGACAAGAAGGAATCCGATGTATAGGTATCGGAAAGGGCTGTACCCAAATCACCATCATACACATTTACCCAATTTTCCAACGCCATGTAATTGGCATGCTTATAGCCGAACTGAGCTCCATGGAACATGAACCATTCGTGCGGATGGGTTCCCATTGGACGCATGTCGTATTTCATGGCGAGATAACAGTTCGACGTACCGGTACAATAGCGAGCATGCTCTTTCAGATAGGCTACAACAATATCGTGAACATCCAGAGAGAAGCGCCGACGGGTTCCGAATTCGGAAAAAGGCATATGATGTTCGTTCGACAATTCAACCTTTCCTGCCAGCTTCGCTAAGATAGATTCTTTATCCGGTATTCTATTTAAGAACTGGTTTTTGATTTCGGAAACAATCGCCAGCAACGGAACTTCGTATAATGTTACCTTATATAAATAATCGGTCACCTCGATATGTAAATGATGCTGCTCGTCCAGACTCACAGCTATTTTGTCAGGATCGAAACGGAAAGAAGACAGCCATTCCCAATAAACACGCGGCAGGAACCGGCAATGAGAAGACATGTACTCCAGCTCTTCCTTGCGGAGAGAAACCAATGACAAATTATGAATTTCATTTTTCAGAGCTTCCAGAAAACCTTCTGTATATTCTGTTTCATCTCTATCCTTAAAAGTAAATGTTCCTAACGCATAAGGAAAAAGCTTGATATAAGCATACGAAGTGGTAAACTTATACAAATCTGTATCTAAAATCGTTTTTATTACCATAGCATTGTTTTTATTTCTTTCTGTAAATATAAGGAAGAAAAATTACTTCCCATTATTCTGACAAGATTTTTACTTCAATTTCAATGCTACGATACAATCTGCCGACGGTTCCAAAGTCGCGGTATGCAAGACAATTCCTCCATCAATTTTCTCCCATTTTACTTTTTCTCCAGAAGCAAACAAGGTGGCAGATACGACTTTTTCAGTTAACGGCAAAGTAACAAATTGAGGCATCTTATCGGCTAGCAGATGTACATACAGCATATTTCCTTTACGGGTAGTAGTTCCCCACGAAGCAGTTACCACATTCCCCGAAGTCGATCCGTAAATGGTTTCTCCATTTTTCGCCATCCACTCTCCTATTCCCTTTAATCGTTCTACGGCAACAGCAGGTAACTCTCCGTTGGGCTGAGGACCGATATTCATCAACAAATTGGCACCCTTACCGGCAGCACGTACCAACAGGCGTATCAGCTCGGTGACCGATTTATAATTTTGGTCTTTAATCTTGTACCCCCACATGCCATTCATCGTTTCACAAGTCTCCAATGGCAATGCACTGATAGACTGTCCTGACAATCCTGCCGTATTCTCTCCGGGAAGATCGCGTTCAAACATTTGAAAATCCTCACCCGGGAAAGGCGTTTTATGATGGTTATTTCCAATCAAACAAGCGGGCTGCAATTTATGAATCAAAGCATATTGTTCCTTCAGTCCCCAATTGAAATCATCAGGCTGATCCCACAATCCATCGAACCAGATTGCCCCTATCGGACCATAATTGGTCAACAATTCCGTCAACTGATTATTCATAAACTGATAATATGTACTCCACTCTCCATGAGATTTACGTCCGGTTCCGCGTCCGGTTCTTCCTAAAGGATAATAATCTTCACGCGTCCAATCCAGATGGGAATAATACAAATGTAGTTTGATGCCCTGTTTCTGGCACTCCTCGGCCAACTCTTTGATAATATCCCGCTTAAACGGAGTAGCGTCCACTATATTATAATCAGAATATTTAGTGTCAAACATCGAGAATCCTTCGTGATGCCGGGAAGTAAAACAGATATATTTTGCTCCCGAAGCCTTAATAGCCGCAACCCAATCGTGTGCATTGAATCGGAAAGGATAAAAACCGGATGCCGCTTTCGCATATTCATGACAGTCAATATTCTCATTAGTCATATACCATTCTCCCTGTCCGAACATACTATAAAGTCCCCAATGAAGGAATATACCAAATTTACTATCCTGAAACTCCTTGCGTGCCTGCAAATTCTCTGGTGCGGGTACATACTCTGTTCCCGAAGTCTGTGCATAGAGGGAAGATATTCCTAAAAGCCCACTTAAACAAATAGTCTGCCAAAAACGAAAAATACGTGTTTTCATACTCACCCGATAATAAAAAAAGAATAATTAGATTTATTTTTTCAAAGATACAATAAAAAATCGAGTTTCATCGTAGGAGCTTTTTTGAAAGCGGGGAATCAATTTCGGAAAGATTGTACGACATTCAGCTGTTTACCCATCAAGTACAACTATGCTTTTAAGACATTCTCCAAGCAATGAAGCATATTTTTATGTATCTCAATTGTATGCAGACCCAATCTTTTACTTGATACAAAAAAACTCAGCCTGGCGGGCACATGCCTGAAGCCGACTTATCCGATGCAAAGAAAAGAGTA
>OJMI01003997.1_pt1 | contig 10327 bp, 8 predicted proteins | sample 1597131 | NCBI WGS metagenome assembly OJMI01 (sample SAMEA2452116, study PRJEB22498) | human gut metagenome | reverse complement strand
GTGAAAAGCTGATCCTTGAGAAAATGCAGGAGCATGATGGCTGTCTGGGATTTGTGGATATGGATAATCTGAAGAAGATCAACGATGTCTATGGACATAAGGCAGGGGACCGTGCTCTCAGGCTGGTAGGAGCAATGCTCACAGAGTGCATGGAGAACGCAGTGGTCTGCCGGCTGGGAGGAGATGAATTCCTGTTCTATCTGCCGGCGGCATCAGAAGCAGAGATGAGCATGCGGATAAGAAAGCTGTTTGACAGCTTTGGTGCGGCAAAAAATGTCACGGCGGAGACTTCACCGGCATCCTTGTCCTGCGGTCTGTGCATGTGCAGACAGGGAGGAAACTTTGAAGAATATTATATAAAAGCGGATAAAGCGTTGTATTATGTCAAACAGAACGGCAAGAATAATTACCGGTTCTATGAGGAGCTGGAGGAACAGCAGCCGGATGCACAGGCCAGAAAAAATGATCTGGAGGTAATCGCCGGAGCATTGCTGGAGAGCGGAAGCTATACAGGAGCATTAGATCTTGACTATCGTGAGTTCGCCAGACTGTATCAATATGTAAGCAGCCTGGGAGAACGATACCGGCACCGCTGTTATCTGGTGCTGGTCACCATGGATGCAAAATCAGACCAGACGATGTACATTGATCATATCGATAAAGCAATGGAGTGCATGGAGAAAGCAATCCGGCAAAATATCCGGAAGAACGATATATGCACCCGATACAGCTCTCTCCAGCACCTGATCATACTGGTGGAAGCAGAAGAATCGTATATCCCGGATATTTTACAGCGGATATTCATGAATTATTATGATGCCTACGGCAGGAATGATTTTCTTCCCCGGTATGAGTACAGGAAGATGACACAGGCATCAGATGGAATCCCGGGAAAAACAGAAGATGAAGATTAAAAAGCATGCTGTAAGCTCCATGACGGGTGCTTACATGGAATCATATGAAATCATATCAAAAAACCCAGGCACATCAGCTCAGCTGATGTGCCTGTTTTATGTGCATACGATTGAATTTTTTTATTAAAAAGTTTACAAAATTTTACGATAATGTTCAAAAATATACAATTTATCAAAAGTGATGTAGACAAACAATAAAAAAGTGGGTAATATGTATATATAATAAGCTCGACAGGCAAAAAGTATGTACAATATGCTACATAATTAAAGCAAGAAATATAAAATAGAGAGGAATGTTGTCGATGAAACAGTTCAGCTATGTTATTAAGGATGAAATCGGTCTGCATGCACGTCCTGCGGGACTGCTCGCCAAGGAGGCAAAAAAGTATCAGAGTACAGTGACACTTTCCTGTAAGGGGAAATCAGCTGCAGCAAGCAAGCTGATGGCGATCATGGGAATGGGCGTGAAGCACGGAGACAACGTGGAAGTTACGGTAGAAGGAGCGGATGAAGATACCGCCGCAGCAGAGCTTCAGAAGTTTTTCCGTGAGAACCTCTAGGAGAAGACCTGCACGACAGAGTTTGGAAGGTAGAAAATGGAAAAATATATTGGAAAATCCGTATATAAGGGAACAGCGATCGGACCTGTCAGTGTTCTGAAGAAAAAGGACAGTCTCGTTAAGAGGATCCATATCGACAACACAGCGGAAGAACTGAAACGGCTGGATGCGGCTAAGGAACGTACGATGACGCAGTTGGGACAGTTATACGAGAAGGCTTTGCAGGAGGTCGGAGAAGTCAATGCAGCCATTTTCGAGGTGCATCAGATGATGCTCGAGGATGACGATTATCAGGATGCCATTCACAGCATGATTCAGAACGAAGAAGTGAATGCAGAGTATGCGGTGGCAGTGACCGGTGATAATTTTGCAGAGATGTTCGCCAACATGGATGATGAATATATGCAGGCCCGCTCTGCGGATGTCAGGGATATCTCCAACCGGCTCGTCCGCAATCTGTCCGGGGAGGAGCAGATTGACTGGAGTACCATGGAGCCGTCGATCATTGTGGCAGATGATCTGACTCCCAGTGAGACGGTACAGATGGATAAGAGTAAGATCCTGGCCTTTGTCACAGTACATGGCTCAACGAATTCCCATACTGCGATCCTTGCACGTATGATGAATATTCCGGCACTGATAGGGGTACCATTGGAACTGGAGAAAATCCATAACGGGACCCGGGCTATTGTGGACGGCAGGGAAGCGGTATTTTACCTGGATCCGGAGGAAGAGCAGATCCGGCAGGCAGAAGCGGCACAGCAGACGGAACAGAGACTAAGAAGCCTGCTGGCAGAATACAAGGGACGTGAATCCGTGACAAAGAGCGGACGCAAGGTCAATGTATATGCCAATATCGGCAGCGTATCGGATGTGGCATATGTACTGGAGAATGATGCGGAGGGTATCGGCCTGTTCCGCAGTGAATTCTTATATCTCGGAAGGGACTCTCTTCCGGATGAGACAGAACAGTTCAATGCTTACCGTCAGGTGCTGCAGATGATGGCAGGGAAAAAGGTCATCATCCGTACCCTTGATATCGGTGCGGACAAAAATGTAGATTACCTCGGACTGGGCAAGGAAGATAATCCTGCCATGGGATACCGTGCGATCCGGATCTGTCTGGAGCAGCCGGAGATCTTCAAGACACAGCTGAGAGCACTTCTTCGGGCGGCAAAATACGGAACATTGGCTATTATGTATCCGATGATCATTTCCGTGGAGGAAGTGTTGGATATTCAGAAAATCGTGGCTGAGGTGGCTAAGGAGCTGGAGGAAGAAAAGCTTCCTTACGCAATTCCGGAACAGGGAATTATGATCGAGACTCCTGCAGCTGTCATGATGAGTGAGGAGCTGGCGGAGCATGTTGATTTCTTCAGTATCGGCACGAATGATCTGACACAGTATACGCTGGCTATCGACAGGCAGAACAACAGACTGGACAGATTCTATAATCCACATCATGAGGCAGTCCTGCGTATGATACAGATGACTGTTGATGGAGCACATAAGCATGGCAAATGGGTCGGCATCTGTGGAGAACTGGGAGCGGATACGACACTGACCACACGATTTGTGCAGATGGGAATTGATGAACTCAGTGTGGCACCGTCCATGGTACTGAATGTCCGTAGTAAAATATGCGAAATGGAGTGAGAGATTCATGAGAATATACAAAGCGAAAGATTATGCAGATATGAGCAGAAAGGCTGCAAATATCGTATCGGCACAGGTTATCATGAAACCGAACTGTGTTCTCGGACTGGCTACGGGATCTACTCCCATCGGCCTGTATAAACAGCTGGTGGAATGGTTCCGCAAGGGAGATCTGGACTTTTCTGAGGTTATGACGGTGAACCTGGATGAATATAAAGGCCTGAGCCGGGAAAACGATCAGAGTTATTACTATTTTATGCACCAGAATCTGTTTGACCATGTGAATATCCCGGTGGAAAATACACATCTGCCAAACGGAATGGAACCGGATTCGGAGAAAGAATGCCGTAGATATACGGAACTGATCCAGTCACTGGGCGGCGTGGACCTGCAGCTTTTGGGAATTGGACATAACGGGCACATCGGCTTCAACGAACCGGGAGAGAGTTTTGACAAGCAGGTACATTGTGTGAACCTGACAGAGTCTACGATCGAAGCCAACAAGAGATTCTTCGCATCGGCGGAGGATGTCCCGAAGCAGGCATACACCATGGGGATCAAGACCATTATGCAGGCGAAGAAAATATTGATCGTAGCCAGCGGCGAAGACAAGGCGGAGATCGTACAGAAAGCTTTCTTCGGCCCCATTACACCGCAGGTGCCGGCATCGGTATTACAGCTTCATAATGATGTGACACTGGTGGCAGACGAAGCAGCGCTTAGTAAGCTTTCTGAATAAGAAAGGGGAAGCTGATAGGTCATGAGAATCAGAAATGCAAATATATATACAGAAGAGCATCGGTTTGTCAGAGGGGATGCAGCCGTGGAGAACGGCAGGTTCGTAAGCTGCACCGGGGATCCGGCAGGTGAGGAAGCTGTTGTGGATGCCAAAGGCATGTATCTGATACCGGGACTGGTGGATATTCATTTCCATGGTTGTAAGGGCGCAGATATGTGTGACGGTACGAAGGAAGCACTGGATGTCATCACATCATATGAAGCCTCCGTCGGTGTGACAAGTGTCTGCCCGGCTACCATGACGATCCCTAAGGATGAACTGCTGGAGGTCATGAAAAATGCCGGCAGCTATGAGTATTCCGGTGGATCCCACCTGGTGGGCATCAATATGGAAGGACCTTTTATCAGTCCGGCGAAAAAGGGTGCTCAGGCTGCAGAAAATATCATGCACTGCGATTATGAATATTTCAGCAGGCTGCAGAAAGCAGCGAACGGGCTGATCAAGCTGGTAGATATCGCACCGGAAGAGCCGGGAGCGATGGAATTTATCGACAGAGCCAAAGGAGAAGTGGTCATTTCACTGGCGCATACAGCTTCCGGTTATGATACAGCAAGGGAAGCCATTGAACGTGGAGCATCTCATGCGACACATTTGTATAATGCAATGCCGCCGCTGAACCACAGGGAGCCCGGCGTGATCGGGGCAGTGAGAGATTCAGAGAAATGTCATCCGGAGCTGATCTGTGATGGTGTACACATTCATCCGTCAGTGATCCGTGCAACGTTTGCGATGTTTGGCGCTGACCGCATGATCCTGATCAGTGACAGTATGCGTGCAACGGGCCTGGAGGATGGTGAATATACTCTGGGAGGACAGCCGGTTACCGTCAGAGGCAATCTGGCTACCCTGCATGACGGCACGATCGCCGGATCTGCGACGAATCTGATGGATTGTATGCGGTTTGTAGTAAAAACGGTCGGTCTGCCGTTAGAGACGGCAGTGATGTGTGCCACGGAGAATCCGGCGAAGGAGATCGGCATTTTCAATGAAGTGGGCAGTATATCCGTTGGTAAGAGGGCAGATTTCGTACTCCTGGATCAGGAACTGAACATTGCAGCGGTATATATCGACGGAAAGGAGTTCACATGTTAGATTTTTTGAAAGGTAAGCGAAAAGGGAATTGTATCGGATCTCCCTGTAAGGGGAAGGCAGTTGCTCTTACGGAGGTACCGGATCCTACATTTTCCGAGAAGATATTGGGAGACGGATTTGCAGTGATCCCCTCTGAGGGGAAAATATATGCTCCCGCAGACGGAGAGGTGACCGTGGTATTTGATACGCTTCATGCGATTACCATGACAACGGATCAGGGAGCGGAGCTTCTGATCCACATCGGACTGGACACCGTGACGCTCAAGGGGGCCCCCTTCACGGCACATGTTGCTGCCGGAGACCATGTCAAAAAGGGCGATCTTCTGCTGGATGCGGATCTGGAGAAGATTCAGGAAGCCGGACTGCATATCATCACTCCGGTCCTGGTCTGCAATACCGATGAATATAACAAGATCAGTATTCTGAAAGAGGGAGAGGTATCTCCCGGCGAGGACGTGCTCCAGATCTCTTAAGAGCGGTACGTCCGTATCAACTAATGAAACTGACCGGAACTGTTCCGGTTTAGTATAATGTAAAGGAGGAGAAATGTATGAAGTTTCTTCAAAAACTGGGTAAAGCGTTAATGCTTCCCGTAGCGGTTCTGCCGATCTGCGGTATCCTCATGGGTATTGGTTACTGGTTGTGCCCGGCAACAATGCAGGGTGGTGCGATCGAGGGTGTAAGAAATCTGATCGGTCTGTTCCTCGTAAAAGCTGGTGGTGCTCTGATCGACAACATGGCGATCCTGTTTGCAATCGGTGTAGGTGTCGGTATGTCAGAGAAAAATGACGGTACCGGAGCCATTGCAGCTCTGGCTTCCTGGCTGATGCTCACAACACTTCTGTCTACCGGATTTGTTACGACCATTATGCCCTCTATCGCTGAGGATGCTACCAAGACACTGGCATTCGATAAGATTGCGAATCCCTTTATCGGTATTATTGCCGGTATTATCGGTTCCATGTGCTACAACAAGTTCAAGGATACCAAGCTTCCCGACTGGCTATCCTTCTTCAGTGGTAAGCGCTGTGTAGCTATCGTAGCAGGTGTGGTATCTATTCTGGCATCTGTTGTACTGCTGTTCGTATGGCCTTTACTGTTCGGCGGTCTGGTAGCTCTCGGTGAAGCCATTGTAGGTCTGGATGTAGTCGGTGCCGGCATTTATGCTTTCCTGAACCGTCTGCTGATCCCTACCGGATTACATCACGCACTGAACAACGTATTCTGGTTCGATACCATCGGACTTGGAGATCTGAAGCACTTCTGGGCAGGTGAGACAAGCGCTGATGTATCCTGGAGCCTTGGAATGTATATGTCCGGCTTCTTCCCTTGTATGATGTTCGGTGTCCCCGGTGCGGCTCTGGCAATGGTAAAATGTGCAAAGCCCGCCAAGAAAAAGGCAGCGATCGGTCTGGTAGCTTCCGCAGCAATCTGTTCCTTCATCTGCGGCGTTACCGAGCCCTTTGAGTTTGCATTCATGTTCTTAGCTCCCGGACTGTATGTGATCTACGCAGCACTGTATGGCATCTTCACCATGATCACTGTTGCTCTTGGCTTCCGTGCAGGCTTCAGCTTCTCCGCAGGTGCGATGGATCTGCTGTTCTCATCCTCCCTGCCTGCAGCAGCCAGAATCTGGCTGATCATCCCTCTGGGTATCGCAGCATTTGTTGTATTCTACTTCGTATTCCTCTTCGCTATCAAGAAATGGGATCTGAAGACCCCCGGTAGAGAAGATGATGATGTAGAAGCAGAGAAGAAGATCGAGCTGGCAAATGATGATTTCGCAGCAATCGCAGCAACCATTCTGGAAGGCTGCGGCGGCAAGGACAACATTGCAAGCATTGACAACTGCATTACAAGACTGAGACTGGAAGTAAAAGACATTACCGCAGTGAATGATAAGGTGATCAAATCTGCAGGCGTAGCCGGTGTCATGAAACCCGGTAAGACCTCCGTTCAGGTAATCATCGGACCTAAGGTTCAGTTCGTAGCGGATGCATTTTCCAAGCTTTGCGAATAATAAAGCACTGATAAAACTGAATATATGACCGGAAGAAAGACCTGCCTGGGAAGACCATGCGGGTCTTTCTTATACGCAGGCCCGATGCCTGCGGGATGTATTGTAATCTAATGGAGAGAAAAGTCATGAAAAAATCAACAGAAAAGTATAACCCGGTGATATATAGCATGTCTTCGGATAGACCGGATTCGCTGAAGCAGCGTGAAATTCATTTTCTGAACGGATCGACAGCCAAAATGCAGGCCGGATATTTCTCGGTGACAGAGGACACACGAGGGAAGGGGGGGATACAATATCTATTATTATTGTGATGAGTGTCTAAGTGATAATGATAGTGTGAAAAATAAGCATCTGGATACCTGTGCGACAACATTTCTGTGATGGCGGTTGAGAGGAATATGTTATCTTCCCAGACATAACCCGATATTATCAGAAATATAGCAGATGTACCCATGCTTCCCGGCGTAGGCGGCTGCCTGCCTGCGGATGGTGGGATCCATTGCGTATTCCAGGGTGTAAGCGGTACAGCCGTGTGACATAGCCAGATCCAGATACTCAGTATAGTATTCACGCGTGCTTTGATCATTTTTAGTATAGATATCCTTTGAAAAATCATACGCAGTAAAAACGTTCTCCTGGTTTACCCCATCGATGAGAACGTTTTTTTCAGTTGTAAGATATTTTTTTACAAAACAGTCCCCACCGTTGAGTATGATCTTTCTGCCTGTATGGTTCATATAGTCCAGAATCGTAAGGATTCCGTCATAGATGGATTCCTGCGGATAGTTATAGTATACATCCGTGTTATCGACAAAAAAGCCGTCCACACCCTTCTGTACCAGGGCGTCTACTCTGGAAGCTGTACATGCCTGCCATTCCGGAGCTGAGACATCGATCCATTTTTCCTCCGGCCAATTCTCATAGGCACCCAGAGTATATTTCTCAAAGTCTGTATCATAGGACCGGAAGCTCTCGATCGATCCGATATTGATATAGGAGTAGATTTCGCGGATACCATTTTCTCTTAAACGGGCAATGTCATTTTGGGAAAAATATTCCGCATCTATGACAAGCAGATCAATGTCAGAAAGCTTTTCTATGATTTCAGAATCTTCGCCGATCAGGACAACGTATTTTTCTGCTTCATCGGAAGGACCAGCGGAGCAGGCACTGAGCAGGGCGGCAGATAATATCAGAACGAGAACATATATTTTTCTTAAGAATATCTTCGTTTTCTTCAATTAACGGCACCTCCCTTTTCCACGATCAGCACTCATATCTGCATCCAGATAATTATACTATAGATGGCATTGCATTGCATCTATTTTAGAGCGTTTGGAGGGAAGGAAGCATAGATAGAAAATGTTGTTAAAATATCGGTAAAAATGGAAAAAAGGGCGAAAAATATTGCGGTTTGTGGTATAATTTTTATGTAAATGTAAGATGATGCCGGGATCAAAAATTACCGGCTTTGATGCGTTCGGCGGTTAAGATAACCGGGAAAGTAGGAAGTTATATGAAAATTCAGGATTTTTGTGACATGAACAAATTCGAGCAGATCATGAAGAACTGGGCAAACAGCACGGGACTGGCAACCGTGGCTGTGGGTGCAGACGGAAAATACATCAGTGACTGTTATAATTTTACGGAGTTCTGTATTGATCTGACGAGAGGAAGCGCAGAGGGGAAAAAGCGCTGCGAGCAGTGTGACAGAGAAGGCCATGGTGTGTATCCCTGCCATGCGGGACTTGTGGATTTTGGTATTCCGATCACACTGGAGGATGGAACCGTGCTGGGCAGTATTATCGGAGGACAGGTGCTGCCGGAGAATCCGGATGAGGAGAAGTTCCGTCAGACAGCAAGAGAACTTGGCATTGATGAGGATAAATATATCAAGGCCTTGAAAAAGGTAAATGTAAAGACAAGGGAGCAGATCGACGCTTCGGCAAATCTGCTGGGAGATGTGATCAACATGTTCGTAAGAGCCAGCTACGTCAACAGGAAAAACGAGAATCTGGTAGGTGAGCTAAAGGGTGGCATTACGAAAGCTGCGGAACAGATCGAGGAAGCAACGGACAAGACCAAGGAAATCGATGGCTACAGCAAGAGACAGCAGATTCTGGCACTGAATGCTTCGATTGAGGCTGCAAGAGCCGGAGATCAGGGCAGGGGCTTTGCCGTGGTGGCAACGGAAGTACAGAAGTTAGCAAGAGATATGGCGACCTCCAGTGCGGACATTAAGAAGCTGTTGGGAGAGCTGCATGTTACGATCAACCATTTGAATCAATAGTAATTTAGGATAAAGTTTACAGGAAAACCGTTTTTCTGATCCACAAAGGCGCAGAAAGGCGGTTTTTTTGCACATTTTTGCATGTTTCCTTTTGGTGTGTATAAAAAAGTCGGAGAAGTTGTCCGATATTCTCAATAGAGGAACCAGGTAAACAAACGGATTTGGCATTTATTTTCAAGGAGGAAATAATTATGGCGGGAATCGGAGCAACCGGCAGCGTAGGTGCGTATGCTGCGCAGAGTGATTACAGCAAGAGTACGAAGACGAAGAAGCCTGAGGTATTCGGAACGCCGGATAAGACAGCCGGCACAACAGGTACGGGAAAGACGTCCGAAACGGCACAGACTAGGGGAAAGACTGAGGATTACGGCAGAACCATCGGTCAGCCGGAGCTGTCGGAGAAGGCACAGAAGTATTATGAACAGCTGAAAAAGAAGTACGGCAACTATGATTTTATTCTGGTAAGTCGAGACCAGAAGGAAAATGCAAAGGCAAATGCCGCGCAGTATGCCAACAGCTTTAAGACGGTGGTACTGATTGATGAAGACAAGATCGAGCGGATGGCGACAGATGAGAGCTACCGCAAGCAGTATGAAGGAATCTTGAGCGGTGCGGCTGCACAGATGCAGCAGTTAAAGAGCAGCATTGAGAAGTCAGGGGCAAGCGTCAAGGGCTATGGAATGCAGGTAAATGATGGAGGCACATTGTCATTTTTTGCAGTGCTGAAGAAGTCAAGCGCAGACCAGAAGGCGAGAATCGAGAAAAAAGGCGAGCAGAAGAGAGCAGAGAAAAAAGCTGCGGAGAAGAAGGCTGCTAAGAAAGAAAAGGAAGAACGGCTAAAAGACAAGAAGTCGGATAAGATAGCAGACAACAAGGAGGAAACCGGCACAGAGGATACGGTGACAATCAGCGCCGGTTCCATAGAAGAACTGTTGTCTAAGATAGAAACCTACAATTTTAATCAGCGGAGTGACAGTGTGCAGACCGCAGGCGAAC
>OJMI01003985.1_pt1 | contig 10343 bp, 8 predicted proteins | sample 1597131 | NCBI WGS metagenome assembly OJMI01 (sample SAMEA2452116, study PRJEB22498) | human gut metagenome | reverse complement strand
GGGGCCAGGCCCGCCAAAGCCGCCGCCGGGGCGTGGGCCGGGATTACCAAATCCACCGCCCGGAGGGGGCGGCGGGGGAGGACGCCGGGGACGGCGCGGCCGGTAAACCGGTCCGCCGAAAAAGAATACGTTCGGCCCGCGGTAGCCGCCTGTGTAGGTGGGACCCTGCGGCCCGCGGGGTCCGCGCGGCGTTTTCAGGATTGCAATCACGATCACTGCAATAATAATCGTCAGTAAAATCAAGGTAAGCACCGCCCCTCCATTGCTGCGGCTCTGGGTGTTTTCCACAATCCTGCCGGAAGAATCTGCCAGGCCGGAGCCGATCGCGTCCATATCCAGGCTGACGCCATATACATCGCAGATGCGCTCGGCCATGGCCAGCACGGTTTTGCGTGCGCCGGTATCGTAATCCTGCTTTGCCCAGGAAGCTTCCAGGTTATCATACAGCAGATCGCTCAGCACATTGCCGGAAAACGCGCTTTCCAGCCCTTCGCCGGGGGTGGCCCAATAGTTGTCGTCCCCGGTGGCCATCAGCAGCACCATGCCGTTGTCCTGGTCAGCGCTGCCAAGGCCCCATGCCTGGAACACCTCGTAGGCATAGCCTTCCATGGTGTTGTTGCCGACGTAATCGGTGGTGTAAACGCCGATCTGTGCACCGCTGCAGTTTTCCTGCAGGGCAACAGAAATGTTGGTGATATATGTTTCGGTATCGCGGCTTAGAATATTGGCATTATCGGCAATGCAGCTGGTACTGCTGATGCCCTGAACGGAAGCAGCTGCCGCTGCCGGTACCGCCCAGACTGCCGCCGCGGTCACAGCCGCCAGAACGGCGGCTGCGGTGCGGGTCAAAATTTTCATCCGGCCCCCTCCTTTCCGGGGTCACTGCGCTGCATACAGCTCCACCTGCCCCGCGCCCCACAATGTACCGATCACATTGGCGGGAAAACCGGAAGCCATGGTGTTGTAGCTTTGGGCAGCGGTGGTATAATTCTGCGCAATTTCGCGCTGCAAAATGCTTTGGGTGCTCACATAGCTGGCATCCAGGCTGTTGATCTGATCCAGCGCATCGTCGGTGGCTTTTGCCTTGGCGGCGGTGTACATGGCGTCCACAGCGTTATCCAGCTGGTGGATGACCGCATATTGCGCGGCTGGGGCAATAGCGGTATCCTGCCACTGGGCCAGCAGGTCTGCTACGGTGGTGCAGTTGCTGTCAGCTTCGCCCAGTACCTTCTGGCAGGCACGCATCAGGTTGGCAGCGGTATCCGTCAGGGTGGTAAAATCCCCCTGGATGCTGTTGCCGTGCTTGTCAACCTCGCTGGTGTAAATTTCAGCCACATTGCGGTAACGGCTTTTCAGCTGCACGCCGCCAATGCCAAACACCGAAACCAGCACCATCACGGCCAGGAACCCGGCCGCAAAAGGCCGCTTTTTGGCGGGGGCGGGCAGTTTGCTTTCCACCTGGCCAAACACTTCCAGCTGCGGGCTTTTGATCTCAAATGTTTCCTGCTGCTCCAACTGCATGGGTCGTCCTCACTTAACGGGGATGCAATAATGCACCCTAAAAATAATTACTTGTTAATTTCCAACAGCTTCTGCTTCAGCTCGCCCTCAATGCGGCCCAGCTCCTGCTCGGCGGCGGCGCGCTTGGCCTTGCCGTCTGCGCGGATCTTGTTCAATTCATCCAGTGTGCTGATCAAATCGCGGTTGGTCTGCTGCAGGGTCTCAATATCCACCACACCGCGCTCAGACTCTTTGGCGATGTCGATGGTGCCCTGCTTGAGGGTTGCGGCGTTCTTGCGCAACAGCTCGTTGGTGGCATCGGTCACGGCGCGCTCGGCCTGCATGGCCTGCTGGCTGTGTGCCATGCCCAAGGCCAGAACCATCTGGTTCTTCCACAGGGGGATGGTGTTCACAATGGTGGTCTGGATCTTTTCGGCCATCATCGTATCGTTGGACTGGATCAGGCGGATCTGTGGGCCCATCTGGATGGAGATATTGCGGGTCAGCTCCAGGTCATACAGCTTCTTTTCAAAGCGGTCGCACTGGTCGGCCAGGTCGCGGGCGGCCTGGGCATCTTCCGGCAGGCCGGATGCTTTGGCCTTGGCTTCAGCGGCGGCCAGGTCGTTCGCCCGCACCTGCTGCAGCTTTTTGCGGCCGGCCAGGATATACATGCTCAGCTCCTTGAAATAGACAAGGTTCAGCTGGTACATCTTGTCCAGCATGGCAATGTCTTTCATCAGGGTTACCTGGTGGTCCTCCAGTTGGGCCTTGATGCGTTCCACGTTCACATCAGCTTTGTCGTATTTCACTTTCAGGGCTTCCAGCTCGTTGGACTTTTTCTTGAAAAAGCCCAAGAAGCCTTTCTGATTTTCTGCGGTGGCGTCAAAGCCTTTCAGCTCGCCGATCAGCTGGGTGATGAGTTCGCCGGTCTCACCCATATCCTTGGTGCGCACGCGGGAAAGCGCACTGTCAGAAAAATCGCTCAGCTTTTTCTGGCTGGCGGCGCCGTACTGCAAAATCATCTGGGAGTTGGTCAAGTCGATCTTTTCAGCAAAATCCTGCACCATCTTCTGCTCTTCGGGGCTCAGCGGGGTATCCTCCACGGTAACGGGGGTAGCCTTTTTGGCTTCCTCCACCACCTTGGCATCCGCTTCGGGATCCAGGGTCAGGGTGGGGGCGGCAGGAGCCGCATCCAAGGTCAGGGAAGGTGCTGCGGGAGCGTTCAGGTCAAAATCCAGATCAGACATAGTGGCAAGTCCTTTCTCTTCTTCTTTTTATATTTTGGGTTGGGAGCATCAGGTCAAATTCTGACCGCGCATGATGTTTTCAAGCACTTCGATGTCGGTCGAAATATCCATTGCCTCTGCGGAATACAGGGCGTCCAGCTGGTTTTCAAATGCGGTGGCCATGGTGCCAGCGTTGCGGCGTACTTCGCTCAAGATCTGGGCGGCGTTTTCGCCGGTAATGCCGCCTTTTTCCATCTGGGCGTATGCGCTCATGATCTTGACCACTTCCGGCAGGTAATACCGTGCAAAGCGATCTACGGTGCGGGCTTTATCCGGCTTTTGCTCCACCGCCTGCACAATGCCGCGCCCGGCCTTTTCCATACGGTCCAGCTGGCGGGAAAGTTCGGCATCCGGGATGGCGTCATTCAGCTTGTGCAGCGCGTCCAGGTTGGCGGCAATGCCGTTCAGCATGGCATCGGTGTTCTCGCTGCCGGTGGCGTAGGGCTGTTCCACCCGCTGCACCCGCGTGGGGCAGAAGCGGGAAGAAACCAGATACACCACAGTGCTGAGTGCCGCAATGATAACCAGGTTCACCAGCCGGTAGGGCGGCAGAATCAGGGAAGCAACCGGCCAGGTCAGTGCAGCCAGGTACAGCGGCAGAACCGGGCGGGTGCGCTTTTCGATCCACTTGCTCATGGGTTCAAAGCTCCTTGTAGTAAGGTGCGCCCCGGCAAAGGCAAACGCCGGAGCAAAGGGAATACCCCTTCATTATAGTGCAACGGCGGGGACAATGCAAACAATTTTGCCCCTTTCGGGCGGCAAAACGGCGCTTTTTTGCGCTTTTTACGGTTTGTTCACATATCCTTCCAGCGCAGTGCCCCAGGCATCCAGCAACCGCGGCATGGTAAACGCCGCATTGGCCGGGCTGGTGGAGGGCAACACCACAGTTTCCAACCCGGTCAGGGGCTGGGCGTATTTGCGGTACAGCCTGCCGCTGGTGGCACCGTTGCAAAAAATGGCCTGTACGCCCAGGCGGTTCACCAGGGCTGCCAGATCATTCGGTTCCACATCTTTGATGGAAGCATCCGATGCCCCGCGGATGGAGCAGGCGTGGATGACATCCCACACCGCCAGCCCGCTGCCAATGATGATGGCGCGTTTGGCATCCAGATCCTCCCATGCGGGGGTGGGGCTGTGGGTCAGGGTAGCCATCAGCGGCCAGAACCGATTCTGCGGGTGGCCGTAATAAAACCCCTGTGCCCGGCTCTTTGGGCTGGGAAAGCTGCCTAAGATCAGCGCTTTAGCCTGTGCGCCGTACAGTGGGGGCAGCCCCGGCCCCACATGGGTGTATGGTTGTTTGGTGTTCAACGGAATGTCTCCGGCCACAGACTGCGGCACAGCTGGGCAATGCCATCGGGTGCAGCGGCAGGGGCCAGCGCCTTGGCGGCAGCTTTGGCGGTTTTCATGCCGTCCGCCATGCAGTAGGAACGCCCGGCCAGCGCCAGCATTCCGGCATCGTTGGGACCGTCGCCCACGGCAACGCAGTCCGCAGCGGCCAGGCCCAGATGGTCCAGCAGTGCCTGCAGGCCGGTTGCCTTGTCCTGTCCGGCGCGCAGGATATCGCACCCCGTCACGTGGTAGGGCAGGAACTTCAGCCCCAGGTAGCCGTATTTGGCCTGGAACTTGGCGATATCTTCCGCCGCCAGCATGCCGAACGCGGAAAACGGCATATCCAACAGGTGGCGGTCCTGGTCCTCGCCGTCTTTCAGGCAACCTTCCAGTGCAGCGGCTTTCTCCTGCACATGGAAGGCCTCATAATCCAGGTAAACATACCCGCCGTCCGAAAAGCTGAATCCCAGCGGGTGCTCATAGTCCTCGCAAAAATCCACCAGAGCGTACATTTCCTCGGCGGTCATGTGGCTGGTGTACAGGGCGGTCCCGGCGGCATCCTCCACCTGGGCACCGGCGGCGCAGATCCAGTAATCCGGCCGGATGCCGCGCAGCATTTTGGCGGGGATCTCTGCCCGGCAGCGCCCCGTGGCAATCACGAGCTTGACCCCGGCTTTCTGCACGGTGCGCAGGGCATCGACGTTTTCTTTGGGCACGCGCGGCTCCCCATGGGGGCGCAGGGTGCCGTCAATATCTAAAACAAGCAAAGTGGCAGGCATGGCAGGTACTCCTTAACATTTGGTTTGGTTTCTTCTATTATATCAAATCTGCCCCCAAAGTCTAGCAGGGGGCGGGCAAACATATAGTTGTGGAGAAAAACAATGAGCGAAAGGCGGGCGGCGCACCATGCGGCATACCAGACGAAAAGAACGGGACGGGCTGGACCTTGCGCGCCCGGCACCGCGCAGACGGCACAAAACGCTCCGGCAGCTCTGTGCGCTGCTGGGGCTGGCGGGCCTTGCTCTGCTTAGCATGGCCGTGTGGGGGGCGGCTTTGCCCCGGCGGCTGGATGATGCCTTAGCCCAACACTATGCCGCCCAAATGAGCGTGATGCAGCGGGAGCTGTTTGCCCTGCGCCGCCGGCTGGCAGAACACGAACCGGATGCCGAAGAAAACGCCGCCCTGCGCAATTTTTTGCAAAGCAGGCAGACGGACGGCGAACGCTGGGACCCCGTGTGGACCGCCGCCCGCTGGCCCGGCGGATTTTTGCTGGCAGGCGGGGGCCGCCGTGTTGGACCGCAGCGGCCGTTTTGCGGGCATTGCAGGGGAGCATGGCACGGTGTCCCCGGCGGGCAGCGGAGCGGGGGCAGTCCCGGCTCTGGTGGGGCAGGCTCTTGGCACGCTGACCCGCCAGAACGGAGTCCTGTGGGTGACCGGCCTGCCCTGCAGCTGTAAGGCGGCAGCGGGGGAGTTGGCCGTTACCGCGCAGGGACAGTATTGGGCCGGGCAGCTGGCAGCAGCGCCCCAGCCCGACCCCGGCGGCCTGACCCTGCGCGCCCCGCTGGAAGATACTGCCGATGAAACCGACTGCCTGTATTTCATCGGGGGCTGACAGCTGCGGCAAAACCTTGTATAATACCCATATGGCAAAAGGACAGACCAAAGAACGATCAGACCAGAGCAGGCAGTGGCCTGCCGGGAGGTGCGCATGAAAAAAGACGGCAAAAAGAGGGTGTGGTTCCTACTGATTTTCTGCACTGCCGTGTTTGCGGCATTTTTGGTGCGGCTGTACTGGATGCAGTTTACCATGGCGGATCACTATGCTAAAAAGCTGGAACAGGCATCTCAGACCAGCTATACCGTGCGCATCCCGGCGGCGCGGGGAAGCATTGTGGACCGCAGCGGCACGGCGCTGGTGCAGGATGACACTGTGTATGACCTGGCGCTCTGCGTTCCGGCCCCACCGGACACCGAGATGGCGCAGACCCTGCAAACGTTAAAAGAACTGGATCTAGGCGGCAAGGATGTGGAAACACAGCTTGCCGCCTTTTGTTCTGCCGTTTCGGCGGGGGAACTGCCGCTGGCTGAAAATCTGACCCAGGCACAGTGCCAGAGCCTGCTGGCTGCCGGTCTGCCCCAGAGCGGGGCGGTGCGGCTGACTGCCCGCGGTACCCGCACGGCGGTGGATGGCACCCTCGCTCCGCAACTGCTGGGCGGCGTGGGGGCCATGAGTGCCGAGCAGTGGGCACAGAAAAAGGCCCAAGGCCTTGCCATGGATGAATCCATCGGCCAATGGGGGCTGGAAGACGCCTGGGAGGATGCGTTGCGCGGCAGAGCGGGAAGCCTGAAAGTGACGGTGGATCGGAGCCGCCATACGCGGATCGAAACTGTGCAGACTACCCCGCAGGCCGGGGACACCCTGCATCTCTATCTGGATGCTGACCTGCAGCGCACCCTGCGCAGCGCATTGCAGCGGCAAATTGAAACTTTACAGGCCACAAAGCCGGAAGGCAAGGGCAAAGAAGCTCGCGCCGGGGCGGCTGTGGTGATGGATGTGCAGACCGGCGGCGTTCTGGCGGCGGTCAGCCTGCCGGATTATGACCTTGCCAGCTGGCGGCAGAATTATGCCGCACTGGCCACAGCCCAGGGAGCACCGCTGGTCAACCGGGTGCTGAACGGCCAGTATGCGCCGGGGTCGGCGTTCAAACCGGCAGTAGCGGCATCGGCTCTGGCGGCGGGGATCATCACCCCGCAAAGCACCGTAAACTGCGGCGGGCGGTACACTTACTATGCGGGCTACCAGCCGCGCTGTTTGCAGCTGGGGCACCGCGGGGCCGTCAGCATGGTTACGGCGCTGCGCCACAGCTGCAACATTTATTTTTATGATGTCGGCCGCCGCCTTGGGGTGGATACGTTTTCCGCTACCGCGCAGCAGCTGGGCCTTGGAGCACCCTGCGGTACTGAGCTGCCGGAAACTACAGGCCGCCTGACCTGGAGCACCGATGAGAACTATCAGGCGGGCCTTGCACTGATGGCGGCCATTGGGCAGGGCAACACGTCGGTCAGTCCCTTGCAGCTGGCGGCCTATGCCGGGGCCCTTGCGCGGGACGGCCAGCGCCCGGCACTGCACTTTGCCCAAAGCACCACCGATACCGCCGGGAATATAACCTGGCAGGCGCAGCCGGACGTTTTAGCTCAGGCACCCGGCGGGGCGGCAGTGTTTGCCCCCATCCGGGAGGGGATGGCCCAGATGGCCCAAACGCTGCGCACTTTGCGGGAATCGCCCATTCCCCTTGCCTGCAAGACCGGCAGCCCCCAGCTGGCGGGCACGCTGACGGATGGCACCCACTACACAAACTCGGTGCTCATCGGGTATGGGCCGGTGCAGCAGCCGCGGTTTGCGGTGGCGGTGGTGATCGAATACGGCGGCGGGGGCAGCAATGCCGCGCCCGTTCTGCGGGCTGCGGCGGACTGGTTTGCAGCAGCCGGAATGGCCTGAACAGGATGGAATTTTGTGGGGAATTTTTGCATTCAACATGCAGGATGAACTTTTCGCTTTTTGTCCACAAACGGGGTGGGGAAAACCTGTGGAAAGTGAAAAAACGGGCAAAATCCCCGTAATAATTGTAAGTTTTACCCGCAAAAACAGGGGTAAAACTGGTAGTTTGCCCAGTGAGCGGGGGCGTTTATCCGTACTGTTATGTTGAAAGGTTTTCCACAATATGTTGAAAACACCCCCTGAAACGGTGGAAAACTGGCCATACAAGCGGGTTTTCCACGCTTTCAACAGGGTTTTCAACATCTTCAAAGGAAAACCTTTCCAGTACGGTTTGTATAAACCGCGAAAACACGCACAAAAGCACCGCGCAAAAGGGTGAAAAATCTGTACTTTTGACGCCAAGGAAAAAGGTGACAAAAGCATAGGAAATGTGCTATACTATATCTGTGTAATTATCGAATCATGCCAGAAAGCTGTGCGGGCTGCCATACGCGGCAAAATGGCTGCCAAACGCCGCCGCACAGGGCTTTACCCAATCGTTTTAAGGAGTAACCACATTGCAGATGGAAAATAAAAAACGCATGCCCCAGCAGGCCCCCCAGGCCAAGGCAGACAAGGCCCCTGCGGAGCAGGATACCGCCCTGGTATGGGGCAAAAACCCCGTGACCGAACTGCTGAAAAGCGAAGCCGGGGTGGACACCCTGCTGCTGGCCGACAGCATGGAGCCGCGCATGGCCGGGTATTATACCGCGCTGGGCAAAGCGGCCGGGGCGGTCATCAAGCGTGTACCCGCCGGCAAGCTGCAAAAGCTGTGCGGTACCCAGGACCACCAGGGTGTGGCGGCCTGGGCTGCCCGCATCCAGTATGTTGGCGTGGAGGAACTTTTGCAGATCGCAAAAGACCGCGGCGAACCGCCGTTCCTCGTGCTGTGTGACGGTATTGAGGACCCCCACAACCTGGGCGCAATCCTGCGCAGCGCGCTGCTGTGCGGTGCCCACGGCGTGATCATCCCGCGGCGCGGCGGCGTTGGCGTGACCGGCACGGTCATGAAATCCAGCGCCGGGGCAGCTGCCCGCATCCCGGTGGCGCGGGTCGCCAACCTGCCGCAGGCCATCCGTGACCTGAAAAAGCAGAACATTTTTGTTTACTGTGCCGACCTGGGCGGTGCTCCGCTGGAAAAGACCGATCTTTCCGGCCCGGTGGCGCTGGTGCTGGGCAGCGAGGGCGCAGGCCCCGGCGCACTGGTGCGCAAACTGTGCGATGCCGCCGTTACGCTGGATATGGCCGGTGGCAAAACCGGTGTGGACAGCTATAACGTCAGCGTGGCCGCCGGTATTTTGATGTACAACATCATGCAGCGCCGCAAGTAACGGCTGCGCAAAAAAAGGAATCCCATACCAAAGGGGAGAACAACATGCCAAGCAAACGTACAAATGATTCCGTGGACCGCATTCTGGAAGAGCTCAGCCATGAGCAGGCCGAACGCGGCATCCGGGATAGTGTAACAGACCGCCAGGTGGATGCCATCCTGCAAAGCCTGGGCCACGGCAGCATGGAGGAATCCTCCGGCGGCGGTTCGGCATTGGGGCCCATCCAGAAAGAGGACCTGCCGGATATCACGCTGGGCAAAGGCAATAATTTTAACACCGAGGACCGGTTTTCCACCGCTGTGCTGGACGACCTGCTGGGCGATCTGCCCAGTATGCGGGCTGCCAAAAAGAATAAACCCGGCCCCGCTGCCCCGGCCCGCCGGCCTGCTTCTGTGCCGGAGCCGCGCCGCATGCCGGAAGTTGAGCCTAAAGTAGAAAAACAAAATAATATACAAACTGTACAACCGACTCGGCCGGTGCGCCCGGAACCTGTTCCGCAGCCTGCCCGCCCTGCCCCGGCACAAACTGCGCCCCAGCAGCCGGCCCCGCAGGTACAGCCGGAGACAAAACCGGCCCCGCAGCCGGAACCAAGACCGGCGGATGCAACATCAGGGGATACCACCCGCACCAGCATCATTAAAGCCTTTTTGGGCCGCATGGTGCCGGAAGCGGACAGCAAGTACCTGGATGAAGGAAAAAAAGATTTTACCAACTTTTTTGGCACCAGCGTGGCCGTTGTTCCGGATGATATGAAGTCCGAGCAGGAGCGCCAGCAGACTCCCAAGAAAAAGGGCTTGTTTGGCTTTGGATATGCTACCGATACCGGGGAGTTTGAGCCGATCAATGTTTCGGTCAGCGGCAGGGTGGAAAACCAGAGCACCCAGCAGCTGGAAGAACAACTGCCCCGGTTGCAGGATGAACCGGACGAGATGGAACTGCGCGAGCAAGAGCCGCCCCGCCACTACGCTGCAAAGAAAAAAGGCTTTTTTGCCAGCCTGTTCGGCGGCAAAAAGCACGATGTCTATGACGAGCTGGAATCCTATGACCCGTATGAGGGCGAGCCGGATACAGCCCCGGTAGAAAACTGGGAGGTTCCGGAACAGCCCCGGGAGGAGCCGGAAACAGAGGAAACGGGCGAGATGCCCCGCCTGACCGCTACCAACGCAGGGCTTTCCATCTCCGGGCGGCAGACTTCCCAGTTTGCCACCACAGGCAAACCGCCGCTTCCGAAGGATGAGCCGGCCCCGCAGCCGGAACCTCAGCCCAATGTTTACCGCAAAAATAAAAAGCGGGATACCGTGGAGTTCACCCCCCGCAAGGAGCGGGAACGCACCATGCCGTTCACTCGGCCTGCCCCCC
>OJMI01003981.1_pt1 | contig 10350 bp, 5 predicted proteins | sample 1597131 | NCBI WGS metagenome assembly OJMI01 (sample SAMEA2452116, study PRJEB22498) | human gut metagenome | reverse complement strand
ACCCGCCGCATTGAGAGTTCCCGCCTGCAGGAGGTCTATTCACGCAACCCCGAAATAAAAAAGCTTGATGACAACCTTGCGACTATCGCATTCGACATGGGCAGACAGCTTATGAATGCGGGAAATTCCGAAGAAATTCGTGGGCTCGCCAACGCTCTTATAGAAAAAAAACAGCGCGAGCGTCGAGAACTGCTTGTATCCTCCGGTTTTCCCGCCGATTATCTTGACCCGCAATATGAGTGTACGCTGTGTCATGATACCGGCCGCGTTGCCGGTGGGGAACTTTGCCGTTGCGTTGTCCAGCTTGCGATCAACACCGTGTTTGAAAGCTCCGGTGTCAGTGCTGCCCAAAACTTTAGGAATTTTGATTTGAACCTTCAAAAAAATCCAAAGGACAGAAATGTAATGAGCCGCATTCGTGATGCTGCCGAGGCCTATGCAAACGCATTTCCGAACAATGAACGCCGTGATCTGCTTTATCAAGGCGAGACGGGCGTCGGTAAAACTTATCTTTTGAATTGCATCGGCGGAAGAGTTCTTGAACGCGGCTACTCCGTGCTGAAAATCAGTGCTTATAAGTTGATTCAATTAACTCTGGACAACCTCCGCAACGAACCTTCCGAACGGCCCGATTACATACTGCCGGATCTTTTGATAATTGATGATCTCGGAACAGAGCCTATGATACGAAATATCACTATTGAGACGCTGCTGTCCATCGTTTGCGAACGTCAGGATCTTGACAAGGCAACAATTATTGCAACCAATCTTGCCGTCACCGATGAAGACGGAGTGGACACGCTTCAATCCGTTTACGGCGAAAGGTTTGCATCAAGATTCATGGCTCCGCGAACCGCAAAGATCCAGCGAGTCCGGACGCAGAATGTGCGTTTGTCATTGTAATTCGTTTCCTTATTTTCACTTGCACTACAGTTGAACAGCACAAAAGGGCAACGCAGCGCGTTTGCCCTTTCAGTGTTTCATATCCAATGTGCGGCAAGGCACACCTTTATGTTGCTTATTTCCTTGCTTTGTGTTCCGCTGTCCGCTGCTTAATTTTTTCGTACAGTGAAAGTATATTCTTGCGCTGCCAAAGAAGAAGTCCGGCAAACAGCAGTAAGGGTGCAACATACAGTGCCGCAGAAAGGAAATCACCCTCCACAAGCTGATCGCCGACAGCACAAAGCGTCAGCACCGTCGGTATGCAGCCCGTCATTACAGCAAGCATATATGAACGGAAACCGATTTTCGTTTTTGATGCAACATACGGAATCAAACCGTTCGGAATAACGGGAAGAATGGATGCAAAGAAAACACTAAATGCAGGATACTTTGCATCGGTAATAAAATTCTTTTTTTTGCTGCCCGTTTTTTCAACAGGTTTGCCGGGAAGAAGCTGCTCAAGCTTTGTCCCGAGCTTGCGGACGGAAATAAAAATTAAGGCATTTGCCGATATATAGCCCAGATAGCAAACAAGAAACCCGCGCCATGTTCCGAAAATTACTCCGACAGCAACCTGAATCGGAACACTTGGAAGGATTATTGTAATTATTTGAATGAACTGCAACAGAAAACCTATTGCGTAACCACTGAAGTCATGAAATGAATTCAGATACTCCTGCACATCACTCTGCTGACCGTTTGCAAGCACATCAATAAAACCGGGCAGAACACTGTTCAGTGAAAAAAATATTAACGCCAAAACAACAAGTATCAGGCCGATTTGAATCAATGTTTTGATTATTCCGTTTCGCTTTGCCAAAAAACTCCTCCGCTGTGCAGCGCGGCTTCATCAAGCCCCGCTGCTTTTATTGTACTGTCGATAATATTTGTTTTATATTGCCGGCAGGCTAATCTTCGTTTTCCATGCTTATATTCTTCGTAATTTCAAGTGCTGTTGCCGTTGCTGCCAAACCGCCGCGTGCTGTTTCACGCAGATCAACGTTCATGAGTCTGCCGACACTCCGCATTGCGCCGACAACCTCATCAAACGGGATAATACTTGAGATTCCCGCAAGAGCCATGTCCGCTGCCAACACGGCATTTGCCGCGCCCATTGCATTGCGCTTTATACAGGGGCATTCCACAAGCCCTGCAACGGGATCGCATACAAGTCCGAGTATGTTTTTAACAGCCATTGCAGCCGCACTTAATGAAGCAGTCGGAGACGCTCCGCAAAGCTCCGCAAGCGCTGCCGCAGCCATTGCAGACGCAGAACCTATCTCCGCCTGGCATCCGCACTCCGCGCCGCTTATCGAAGCGTTCGTCTTTATAACGTTGCCGATGATTCCGGCGGTCGCAATGGCTCTGCGTATTTCATTTTCGGAGAATCCGCGCCTGTCCGCCGTGTATCGCAGAACTGCGGGCAGAACTCCGCACGCACCGCAGGTCGGGGCAGTTACTATCTCGCCGCAGGAGGCGTTCTCTTCGCTGACTGCGTAGGCGTAGGCGCAAACGAGCCTGTTTTCGCGCGTCTCCGGGCTCTCGTCCATGTGGCGGCGGTTGTTGAGCATATGAGCCTTTCTCATTATGCCGAGTCCGCCGGGCAGCTCGCCCTCGGCGGCAAGTCCGCGCTTGATGCAGCTGTTCATGACGATCCACACGCGGTCGAGATAATGCCAGATTCCTTTGCCCTCGAATCTTTCAACCAGGTCGGGAATACGGATATTTTCTTTCTTGCAGTATTCTTTTATCTCCGCGAAATTCTTGAACGGGTAGACTTCGGGCGGCTCCGCGTCCTTTCTGCCCTCAATTTCTATCGCACCGCCGCCGACGCTGCAGACTCTGCGCTTGCCGATGACGTTTCCGTCCTTGTCAAATGCCGCGAAGTCGAGCGTGTTGGGGTGGGGGATGTCGGTCGTCGTCATGTCGAATTTTATGTCGAGCACGCGGGGCGCGAAAGTCTCGCGCAGAACTCTGTCCGTGCCGTGACCTTTTCCTGTCTTTGCGAGTGAGCCGTAGAGAACCGCTTCATATCTGTCCGCCGACGGGAACTCGTTTATAAACATTTTGGCGGCAGACTCGGGTCCCATGGTGTGCGAGCTTGACGGGCCGCGTCCGATTCTGTAAATTTCTTTGATAGATTTCATTTGCCTCTCCTGTAAGCCGTTGAAATATGTTGCCTCATACATTGTTAAGTATATCACATAATATTTCCAAACTCAACAAGTTGCGGCAAAAAGACCGTTGACAAAAAATAACCGGGTGTTATAATTGCTTCATCACGGGTTGGGAGAGAGTCATGGAACAGCGCAGGAACAAAGAAAAAATACTTTCGGCGGGCACGCTGCTTTTTGTTGCCTGCTGGGCGGCTTATTGTGCCTCGTATCTCGGCAGAATAAACTATACCGCCGCGCTCACCGCGATAGTCGCGGACGGCGTGTTTTCAAAGTCCCACGCCGGGTTTATCGGCACGGTCTATTTCTTCTGCTACGGAGCGGGTCAGATATTCAGCGGAATCCTCGGCGACCGAGTGTCTCCCTATAAAATGATAGGCGCAGGGCTCGCCGGGACGGTGTGCGCCAATATTATAATGCCGCTGTGTTCGTCGAGCTATATCACCATGAGCATTATCTGGGGACTTAACGGAATAGTTCAGTCCATGCTCTGGACACCCGTGCTCTATATAATAGCCACCGTCCTGCCGGAGGAGCAGCGCAGCCGTGCGTGTCTGCACATAGCGTCGTCGTTCCCGATAGGCAGCCTGCTCTCCTATGTGATATCTGCGGCGGCGATAAAATTCGCGTCGTGGCATTTTGCGTTTTATATCCCCGCCGGAATAATAACCTGCGTGCTGGTCTTTTGGTGTATATGCGCGAAAAAGACCTCGAAAATCCTCGGGAAAGGGGAGAAGCCGTCGCTTCCCGTCCATGAGAATACTGGCGAAAAAATCTCTCTCGGCAAGCTCTTTATGATTTCCGGCGCGTCGGTCATATGCGTCGGCGTGCTCGTCCAGGGTATGCTGAAGGACGGAGTCAGCTCGTGGGTGCCCACGCTTATTACCGAAAAATATGACGTCTCCGCCTCGTTTTCGCTGCTGCTGTCGGCGATTATGCCGATAATCAATCTCAGCGGCGCGTGGATAGGAACGAAGCTTTACGAGAAGGTGTTCAGGCACAATGAGGCCGCAACGTCGGCGTTCGGCTTCGCCATGACGCTGATACCGCTGACGGGCATAGTCTTTGTCGGCAAATATCCTATCGCCATTTGCGTGATACTCATGGCGCTGTTTACTACAATAATAGCCGCCATGAACCATCTGCTTATGACGCTCATACCGGTGCACTTTGCGAAATTCGGGCGCGCATCGACGGTCGGCGGAATATTCAACTGCTGCACATATATCGGCAGCGCGATATCGACCTACGGCTTCGGCGCGGTGTCCGAAAAATTCGGTTGGACGGCGACGGTTGTTTTTTGGATTATTCTCGGCGTGATAGGCGTCGCGGCGTGTGCTCTGCCGATGCGCCGCTACGCAAGATTTGCCAACGGAAGCGATAAGGCGTAAGTCAACAGCTTTTCTTGATAAAAAATCACAATATCCTATAAAGCGTGTCAAAAAACAGCACGAAGCGCAAAAAAATTAAAATTAGGTATTGCAAAACCCGGAATCTTATGTTATTATAATGTGCGTTCGGTGAGAGCCGACAAATTGGCCCGGTAGCTCAGTTGGTTAGAGCGCTAGCCTGTCACGCTAGAGGTCGACGGTTCGAGACCGTTCCGGGTCGCCATTCGCTGCTATGGCTCAGGTGGCAGAGCACATCCTTGGTAAGGATGAGGTCACCAGTTCGAATCTGGTTAGCAGCTCCATAAAGATCCCCGAAATCAAACGGTTTCGGGGATTTTTACTTTTATAATCGCAGAAACGGCATATAAAAAGCAGCTCCGAGGCAACGGCTTCGGAGCTTATTTGCTTTTGTCGGGCTCGTCCGGAACATGGTGCATTATGCCGTCGACATCGCAGTTCAAAATATTGCACAGGTCATTTAACGTCACGGTGCTTATCGGCTTGTTATGCTTGAGACGGTCGATGAGACTGCGGCTGATGTTGAAATCCCTTATCAGCTTGTATGTCGTCATCCCTCTGTCTTTCATGGTTTTGTAAAACGGCTCATAAGTAATCACAAAATCACCTCAACGCCATTTTAATTTATGCTCAATATGTTGACAATTGTCGATATATAGAGTATAAATATATCAAGCACCAAATATACAAAAAACTCGGTAAAACCTCAAGAATGTTCCAATAAATAAAATAAGACGGTTATTTATCCTCAAAACCCGTCAATTATACTAAGTATATTGTGTTTTTCTGACAGAGTGCTAATATATGATTGAGAGAATTCTGCCAAAGAGGCATAAAGCACAACCGAGGTATAAAACGGCACTGCCGTAAAAAATAATGCATAAAAACAAAACGGAGGTAAAAAACAATGAAAACAAAGCGAAAAAATATTTTTAAATCGCTTTTGGCTCTGACCCTTGCACTCATCATGGTGCTCGGCGTCGCACCATTGAGCGAGTTTGCCGGCGTTGATTGGGCAACCCTTTTCGTACCCAAAGCCGAGGCAGCAACATATGGCATTTATACTTATGGGGTCAGCTCGGACAACAAGGTCACAATAATCGGCTGCAACAAATCGGCAAAGGGCGCAATAACAATACCGTCTAAAATTGACGAAAAGTCAGTAACAAGCATCGGATACGTGGCTTTCCGGGATTGCACCAACCTCACAAGCATAACAATCCCCGACAGCGTAACACGCATCGGAAGCATGGCTTTCCGGGATTGCACCGGCCTCACAAGCATAACACTCAGCAACAGCGTAACAAGCATCGGAGACTGGGCTTTCTGGGGTTGCACCGGCCTCACAAGCATAACGATTCCCGACAGCGTAACAAGCATCGGAATCTGGGCTTTCCTGGGCTGCACCGGCCTCACAAGCATAACACTCGGCAACAACGTAACAAGTATCAGAGAAGGGGTTTTCGACGGTTGCACCGGCCTCATAAGCATTAATGTTGCAAGTGGAAATAATTATTATTCCGACAATAACGGTGTTCTGTTTAACAAGGAAAAGACCGAATTAATAAAATATCCCGCAGGAAAATCTCAGACTTCATATACAATTCCCAACAGCGTAACAAGCATCGGAAAAAGGGCTTTCTACAAATGCACCGGCCTCACAAGCATAACGATCCCCAACAGCGTAACAAGCATCGGAGACTGGGTTTTCGACGGTTGCACCGACCTCACATGCATTAATGTTGCAAGTGATAATAATTATTATTCCGGCAATAACGGTGTTCTGTTTAACAAGAAAAAGACCGAATTAATAAGATATCCCGAAGGAGAATCTCAGACTTCATATACTATTCCCAACAGCGTAACAAGCATCGGAGAATGGGCTTTCCGGGATTGCACCGACCTCACAAGCATAACGATCCCCAACAGCGTAACAAGCATCGAATACGGGGCTTTCGCCGGTTGCGCCGGCCTCAAAGACGTTTACTACACCGGTACTCCCGAACAGTGGACAAAAGTATCAATCGGTTCGAACAATGACTGTTTGGTAAACTGTATTGCATTCGAATCCGGCGGATCCATGTCCGACGAAGAAATGAATAAATATATCACCGAACATATTAATTTCCATGAATCAAAGTTTGATAGCTTTGAAAGCAATAACGGATTTTATGATTTAATATGGTTCGATGAAAAGGGAAGACGTTTGCTACCGTTTAAGATATGGGATATAGTCGGTGATGTAGGTGAAGTTGCGACTTTTAAATTTGACGACCTCACCATATCGGCAGATTACTATGAACTGTTTCTTGCCGACTTTATGATGCTCATAAACAATAAAGAAGTTTCAAAAGAAATCGATTACGGAGTTTTAAAGGTCGGCGATGACATTTATTCCGGAATTAAAAAGGCTCTGAAATCTACGGATGAATGGGAAAAAGAAATTAGCGGAATCGGATCTGTTGAAGTTGAAGTAAAAGGCTTTTTCACGGATCCTGATTATGAGATTTCGGACAAGACGAGAAATATTCTTGAGAAGGTTTTAAAAGAGGGCTTTGATAAACACGAAAAGGAAATAGATAAAGTATTCAGCGGACTCAATTTGTCCTCGGATATCTTTGGCGCTATTCAAGACACGACCGATATTGTAAGCGCCTTTAAAGACGCCCAAAATGCATATCAGGTTGCATTGAGTTACAAAAATGCTAATGAAGAAGTTTTCAATATTTTGTATGCAGCTGCCGAGAAAATGAAAGAGACTAACCCTAAGCATGCAAAATGGTTTAAAGAGTCGCTGGACAGCTACAGAGAAAAAGCATTGAATGATGATGCTATTTATTCTTATACTAAGTCTCTCGCGGCGGATCTTGGGTGGAAGGCGTACGACCTTATTATAAAAGACTTTGCAAAAAAAGCCGCTCTTAACGGTGTCAGTAAAGTGCTTGGCTGCAATCCGGGAAAACTGGGCTTGACATATGCTGCTGTAACGGCTTCGTATAATCTTACATATGAAGTGCTGAATGCAGTTCTCCCTGCCGGAAAGGCAAAGACGCCATATTACCTTATGCACTATATCTCTACATTTGAAAAAGGCTTGAGCCAGACAGTGAGGTCATATGGAAATACGCTCGAAATCCTGAAAAATTCGGATGTTGCAAATGCTTACAAGAGCGCGGAAAATTACGATTTGGCTTTTAATATGCTCAGAGCCGCAAATAAATATCTCTACGAGTGTTCTTATAATTTCTGCGCCAATAATCATGCTAAAGATGAGTTGGTTTATGCGACGGCATACAAAAACGAATGGGTAAATGCTAAATGCCATAATATGAATGCAAAGTCAGGAAAATCAAAATTTGTTAGCATACAGTGCCCTACTAATGTTTCTGTATGTGACTCGGCGGGCAAGCGAATTTTGTCGATAGTTGATGGAAAAATAGTTGAATGTGATCCTTCAATCACGGTAATGAATTATGCCGGAAAAAAATCTTTTTGTTATCCGGCGGATAGAGATTACACAATTAAGATCGACGCAACCGCCGACGGTTCAATGAATTACTATGTTTGCGATATTGATAGCGATCGGATTGAGAGATCGTTCGAATTCTATGATATCCCCTTGAAAAATGACGAGTCGTTCAATGGAAATATACCGGCGGAATCCGATGCATCCGGTTCTGTGTACGGCTTAAAATCGAGCTTGGGAAATGATGTTTCCCGCAGCTATGACAGTTCCGATGATTGTGGAGACGGTAAACATAGTTTCTGTGAATGGAAAACTGTACAAGAGCCTTCCTGTACTGAATTCGGGTCTGAAATCCGTGTCTGCGCAATGTGCAAAAAACAAGAATATAGAATAACAAATATTCAGCACGGACAGTACGAACTTAAAAATTATAAAAGCAACTGCGAATCCGACGGCTATAGCGGTGATAAGTATTGTTCGATTTGCGGAGAACTGATTGAAAAGGGCTCTGTAATTACTAAAGCCGGTCATACCTTCGGCTCATGGCAAATCGTCACTGAGCCCACCATTGACTCCGAAGGACTTGAAAAGCGCGTCTGCTCAAAGTGCGGAGCGGAGGAAACACGTGCCATAAGCAAGCTTGAGCCTGTTCAGGTTACAGATGTAGAACTTGATATTACTCAAAAAGCCCTCAATGTCGGCGATACATTCACTCTTACCGCTACTGTTAAGCCCGACAATGCGACGGATAAGTCCGTCACTTGGAGTTCGTCAAATACTTCCGTTGCGACAGTTGATGAGAACGGTGTTGTGACCGCCGTTACTGAGGGTACTGCAACTATAACCGCAACTGCCTCGAACGGAGTCGAAGCAAGCTGTACCGTGACCGTAAAGCAGAAGGGCGACAGTATATTGAAGAAAATATTCAAATTCATCTTCAATATCATCCTCGCTCCCTTCCGCGCGATAATCAACCTCTTCAAAAAGCTTTTCGGTAAATAAGCTTACTCCCTATCCCCGCCAAGCAGACCATCCCTTTCAAAAAATAAATTAACTTCCCGGCGGGGAATTCGCGGGGCGGCGTCCGGTTTGCGCGCCGCTCCTTTTGATACCGAAAACTGCACATTTCTTATAGTTGCCGTCGGACTCCCGTCCGGCGGTTCGCTTTTTGTCTGCATTTATGACCTAACTCGCCGCCGCATTTCTGCAATTTTTGAGCACCTTGCCCTTTTTTCAAAATCTATGGATTTAACTTCCGCTTTGTGCTAAAATGCCTTTTGTGTTGTGTTTGGAAATCCAAATGGTTAATGATAAGCGCGGCACCTGTGTGCAATTCTCTGTTGGGGGAACGAAAATGAAAAGGATAGGATATAAACATACGGTTGCGGCGAGCTTTACGGCGTTCGTCGTTCAGGCGGTCGTCAACAATTTCGCGCCGCTGCTGTTTTTGACCTTTCAGGCGCAGTACGGCATAGAGCTCTCGAAAATAACCGTTTTAATCACCGCGAACTTCTTTATTCAGATATTCGTCGATCTGACCGCCGTGCTGTTCGTCGACCGCATCGGCTACCGCGCTTCAACGGTGCTCGCCCATGCGATGTGCGCGACGGGTCTTATTTTCATGACGATCCTGCCGGAGATACTGCCCTCGGCTTTCGCGGGACTGCTTATCTCCGTGTTCTGCTACGCGGTCGGAGCGGGTCTTTTGGATATCACGATAAATCCGATAGTCAACTCCTGCCCGTCAACAAATTCCAATCAGCTGCTCTGCCTGCTCCATTCGTTCTATTGCTGGGGCAGCGTCGCGGCGGTCGGCATATCCACCCTGTTCTTCGCCCTGTTCTCGACGGATAATTGGAAGATAATGTCGCTGATATGGGCAATTCTCCCGATAGTCAACGCCGTTATGTTTGCCCGCGTGCCCATAGCGCCCGTTGTCGGCGAGGACGAGGAGAAGCTCTCGATAAAGGATATGCTCAAAACAAAGGCATTTTGGATATTCATGGTGCTCATACTCTGCGCCGGTTCGAGCGAACAGGCGGTCAGCCAGTGGGCTTCGACTTTCGCCGAAAAGGCGCTCGGGCTCACAAAGACCGTCGGCGACCTTGCGGGCCCGATGCTCTTCTCGATTCTTATGGGCGTGTCGCGCTTTATGTACGGCAAGTTCGGCAACAGAATAAATCTCGATTCAATGATGCTCCTGAGCGGCTGCGTCTGCACGGCTTCTTATTTTCTCATTTCGCTGACCTCATCGCCTGTGCTCGGGCTCGTCGGCGTCGCCGTGTGCGGACTTTCCGCCGGTATCCTCTGGCCGGGCACGATAGGCAAGATGTCCTCCGCACTCCACGGCGGCGGAACG
>OJMI01003980.1_pt1 | contig 10355 bp, 14 predicted proteins | sample 1597131 | NCBI WGS metagenome assembly OJMI01 (sample SAMEA2452116, study PRJEB22498) | human gut metagenome | reverse complement strand
AACGATCTACATATTTTTCAGGTACCCACCACTCACCACCGAAAGAAGAAGGTGTCACCAACAAAAAACCCGCACTATCACGGATGACCGATACTAACGCTCCATCACGCCCATATCGTTCGGGAACTTCCCAGTTCCCTGTTTTATAAAATGGAACGGATTGATCTCTTTTCACCCCGTATTTATCTTCGATAGCCCGATAAGCGTCTTTCCGACTCGAATCCGACAATGGAGCACGGCCGTTCCGGTTTTTATAATTACTCAAAGCTCCGAACTCTTTAGCCTGATTTTCAAAATTCAACAAAGAATCTATCATCCCTGCAATCTTATCCCACTGAAAACTCCGTTCCACCTTCCTGTATTCATAATTATCCTCCAAGGTATGCCGATCGTACAACAATTGTTTTTCAATCTTCACTCCCCCATTCTCCGAGAAAAAAAATGAAAACAGAAGAAATAAAAATGACATCTTTCCCATTCCTTAAAATATCAAAATATAAAACATGTCATTTGATACGTAAAAATAATTTTTTTTCCCAAACCTCACTCCTTCTTTTCGTACTATTTATAAAAGATTCACATTCAGGTGGTAAGAATTGGCTTTATTCAATAAATATTTTATATTTGTAGAAAGTTCATCCTCCAAAGGAGGAAGGAAATCGGAAAGCGGTAAATCGATGTATTTATCGCTTTTCGTCTCAATATACTTTTGCCAGCCGACGTTTCAATTTATGTTCAATTTTATACCGGTTTCTTCCCAAAAGATAATAGGCAGTCAGTAAATAATACCGATTGTCTCCCCGGGGTTCCAGAACGATAACATAAGATTCCTGTACATCATAAAGGTAAGTACGAATGGCTACTTTGTCTTTTACGGAAAACACCTGCAAATGTTCAGGTTGTCTTTCCTCGAGATGATATTTGATCCAATGTAGCCTCACCGCCCGATTCCGGTCATAGATCCTCTCCCTATGCAAGCGATCTTCCATTGTAATCAAATGATTGAAAAAAATGGATAAAGTATTTTTCCCTTGTGACAATGTCGGTAATACCTTCTTTTGCCTGAAATAATTTCCCGAATCGACAAAATCCCTTTTAAAAATGCCCATTAACGATGCATTACGTTCCTCCTCATCGAACGCATCCAATTCCAAAAGAGAATTATATGTCTTGATCAGATTAAGGGGCATATCAAATCTGAATTCTAAACAAGTTGAATTTTGAAATTCTTTTTGAAGTTGTACTTTCCAGATCCGTCCGGGTACGGATTTTTAACTTTTCTATGAATCGAACTTTAGCTTCCGACGCTTTCTCTGTCTGATTCAGATTATAGGCAATGGCTCCGATAAATAAATCACACAGCTGTAATAAATCCAGTTCATGAGAACGCACATGCTGAATTTTTTCAATGATCTCCATCCTGACATTCAGTATGTCTTTCAGCTTTTCAGTCCGGTAAGAGCTGAGATTATCTTTAATATCCAAATAAATATTATAATGCCAAACCGGATCCAAAGTATGAAAAAGCAACTGATAATACATCAGATAGTAAAATTTATTGTAATCATGATCACATTTATCGGCAATATACCGGCTTTTATCTACGATAATCGCCCTGAATCGTATCCCTCCTTTTTTGAAAAACCAATCTACCAACTTCGCATAAAACGGATAATTCCACTCATTCAAATAAGTCCATTTCACTTCCAGTGTATTCTTATATTTCACCCGCAAGCTTTTCAGCTCCCCCTTCATCTGTTCTATTTTATGCAAGGGAGCCGCAATATACCCCAATACCATGAACCGTTTGCCATCTTTTTGAAGATGACAGCTCTCATCGCAATAATAATTATATATCCAAGACCCACGCATGATTTTAAGGATAAGAAGATTAAGGCTAATTTAAGCAATTTTTACCTGAAAACAAAACCCAAACACATTTTTTCCCTTTACATAGCAAAATCTTTGATCTGGCGGTAAAACGTCGGCATTGGAAGCATGTAAAAACCGGTGATTTGCCGGAAAGTTGTCATCTGTCATTGCACTTACCTTTCACTATATTTGCTGTATGAAAAGGGAAATAATAGCATTCGGAGATTATTATGACAATCTCATGAAAACCCTGTCAGCGACCGAGCCTAAAAAGGTTCATTATCTACTTGACCTTCTACAGATCAGAAATAGAATTAGTACGAAATTCGTCATATTTATCAGAGATAGCCTCTATGAAATAAGGACTATGTATCATGGAAATATCTACCGGGTATTTTTCATTTTCGATGAAGGCCGGATTGTAGTTTAAGGGGTAGATTTGTCAACTTTAAACAAAAAAGAGGGTGTCCAAAAAGTATTTGGCACCCTCGATTTATTCGTATCCCTATTGGAGACTGAAATCAAATATCCGATTCTACAAGGGGGTATTTTGCCTTTTTGGACACCCTCTTTTTTGTCGAGATGACTGGATTCTTGACGCCTCTGTAAGCTTTTGATTTATATGTTCTTTGTTTTTGTCAATTTTGTCAATTAATATCTACCCGAAGATATTCCTAATGCATTCTTTGCAACTTTAAGTGTTGATTCTGGCATTTCCTGTTCATCCAACCATTTGGAATGTTTTAATAAATAATAAGCAAGTAATAAAAAGGCAGGTTGTCTTGTTATATGATTTTGATCATTTATAGCTAATTGGATTTTTGATTTTGTTCTTTCCACAAAATCGCTTATCTCCTCTACAGATATTTCTTTAAGAACAAATAAAGCAAACACATCATCGGTAAATCCCCAATCAATTTCATTCTCATTGAAACTGGGATCTATTTCTTTAAACAATTTTAATAAATTGTCAAAATAGGCATTATGTGGTCTCTCTTTATTCGTCATTTGGTCTATTATACGGCAAAAATAATCATCAGCGGATTCCATTAAAGCCATTGACTTTGCTAAATGCCTTAAAATTTTTTTGTCATTTTTAAACGGTCCTTTATATACATTATCATGGCTCATCTCAGCATAAGCATGTTGTAATAAAGTACGCAATTGTATCTCACAAGTTAGATATTTTTTTTCATCTTCAGAAAATTCTTTATCATTATTAGCCGGCCATACAACAATATGAATTGATTGGTAATCGAAAGAACTTGGTTGAACTCCAATTTCTTCTTCAATATGCCGTGTCGTTTTACAATTCCATCGGGTATCTTTTTTCAATATTTCATAGGCTTCATTTACATCCTTACTAATTAAAAAAACAACACGACCTCCAACCTTATCCTCTATTTCCACCATTGGATCTTTATAGGCCTTTTTCCTGTAAAGAGCTTTACCTATAAAAGATTCTATATTTTTTTCACGAAAGTCAGATTTAATTTTTACTTTTAATTGTTCTGACATTTCTTTCAAATCTTCATCCAGAAACGTTTTAACCTTTTCTTTCCATTTAATCAATAAAGGAAGTAATCTTGAAAAACTATCTCTCAATTCGCTTTCTGCTACATTCATGATTGATAAGGTTTTCCTTGAATCTTAACAATTGTAAATTCATTAGAAAGTTTCAATTCAGCCAAATCATCTTGATTCCTAATGAAGGTTACCTTTTCCATAAAAACATTATCAGGACCAACCACATTTATATTATCGGGAAAATTAACTTTTTTTCTTTTCAAATTCCCTTTAATTAAGGTTGAATCCTTCAAAAAAGTATCAGGTAATTGTGTACCAACTTTATTCAAAAATTCATCCTGAATATCTTCATTTTTAAAATTTGTTTCTGCAAACTCTGCTAAAGTTATTACTGACTCTTGATTTACAGTAAAAGTTGTATTAAGTACCGATAATAAATTCATTTGGTCCTCAAAATTTTCTATATTCTCCTTGATAAAATCAGAAGTCATTTCATAGAACTTTTTAGACTGAATTTTTGCATTTTGATCTGCCGAAAAACCTAAGAAATCTTTAGAAAAATAAACAGCTGGATAATTACCAGTAGGATTAAACTGTTGATCCATCAATATTGCCCCGTATTGATTATTAGGAAATTCTTTATCCTTCAGTACATTCTCCCGTTCAAAAATAATTCCTATTTTATATAGTTTCTGAGAAGGACTTAAGAAGATATCATCTAAAGCTTTAATATTAAATGAATCCTTACTTAATGCCTGATGTGGTTCAGCTTTAATAACAACATATATTGCTTTATCATTACCCATAGGAAATTTACATTCTAAAAAAATAAAATATCCCCCAGGAATTTTCTTCCGATTTTGAGTAGTAGCTAATAATCCTGCAATTTGCTTTGATACCTCGATAAATTGTTCATCAGATGCATTCTGTATACTACGACATAAACCAAAAAAATTACCATCTTGGTATTGGCTAATTTCCATTTCAAAAGCCTTAGAATTATGCCCTGCTGCATCAACCAAGCGCTCCTTTAATACTTTTTCAGCTTTATGATTTAAAGTCATTATCCGTGATTCATATATTGCACTTCCATGCTCTTGGCCATCTTGTTTTGGTCGAATTTCATGCATTATAGCTCTTTGAATACGGATGTAATTAAAGCTGATTAGTTCGGTTATTTCCATTAGAATAAAGTTTTAAGTTAATAATTAGCACATTTATATTCTTTATTCCCAAGCCATTTCAATATTCATTTTTTCAAAGACTCTATAAGATCTCGTTGCGTCTCAATGATTTCTTCTTTAGCCGCCAATAATTGTCGTAAATGCTCAATTTCCTTATGGCACTCACTTAAACCAATATCTCCTGTCACACGATTACCATCTCCTGTGATCTGATGTCCAATGCTTGTAATATTTCCAGGGTTATTACGGTCAAAAAAATAATCCATTGGAACTTTAAAGAAATCTGCTATTCTTTCCAACGATTTTACAGTCGGATTTCCCTCTATTATAGTCTGCAACGACTTATATTGCATATTCAATTGAGCAAGGAATTCAGTTTTTTTTAATCCGCTCTTCCCAATTAATTCATTTATTTTCTGACCGTTATACATTAATTTTTATTTAGAATTCGTATAAATAGTTACTTTTAATTCATTTATTGTGAATTATATTTCAATAATTGTGATTTTTATTTCATATTTGCATTATAAATATAATCATAAAAAACATTATGACATGGTAATAGCTGAAAAAAGAAAAGAAATAAGTTTTAGGGAATGGTACGATTCTCTTGATACACTGAAGAAACGAGAGTTTAGGGATGAATTCATAAGAGTCTCCGGTATGCAATTTTCGACCTTCTATTCCAAATTGCAGCGTAATTGTTCTTTTTCTCCACTGGAGCAAGAAGCAATTCAAAGGATTGTCGGGAATCAGATTCAAATCAAATTTCCACATATAAAAGCTATTTAAATTATTCACAGGCTAGCTGTTGATTTAAGGATAAAGTAAAGCTGTTTTCAGGTCCTTTACAACAGTAAAAAGTATGAAATTCTATTGAGATAAGTCAAACAAAAATCCCACTGCTAATCTTGGCGGACTCACAGCGGGATAAAATCTTTCGATCATGGAAACAAATGTACAACACTTTGGCCAGAGTGCCAACATCCCGGCCGGGATATTTTCCGGAACGGAACTATTTGCCCACAACGGGGACATGTATGCTATTTACAACGGAACAAGAATTTTATTCCAGGATTTACCCAGTATGGAAAAACGCAATTTTGTAGAAATGTATATGCAAGACAAAGAAGCCCAGGAATTTATCCGGAAACAATTCGGGATCACCGGTTTTGAATCCGGATTTAAACAATGGCTCTTCTGCAAGTTTGGCTCCCTGGACGGAGATCCGGACTCCATCAATGGTGAAATTACCCCCGACACATATAATTCAGCATGTCAGCGGACCGATTGTTCCGGTCGCGGAAAAATATGTGGCAGCAATATAGCTTTAAAAGGCCACGATATCGAAACACTACGTGAATTAAAATCCGGCAAAACAGCAAAAGAAATTGCAGACTCGTTGTGTATCTCCGAACCTGCTGTAAAAAGCCGGATCGAAAAGCTAAAAGATAAGTTTAATGTAGCCAATGCCGTCGCCCTGATCGGAATAGTTTCAGAACTAGGAATATAGTCTGTGTTGAGTGAATCCGGATGCCGCACCGGAAACAAAAAGCGGTGAGTTCTTTTACACTGTCCCGGCATAGCGTCATGCCGGGACATCCTCCGGAGAAGATCACAGGCGTGTAAAATGTAAAGATAACGGCTATCGCGCGAACAGCTATCATAAGGTTATCTGGGTTCGAATCCCCTTCTCCGGTCCATTCCCAACGTCAAAACTATGAAAAAGAAAAAAGAACAACAGTACCGCGTTTCTGACTTCGAAAACGCAATCAAGAAATCGGATCTCAATATCCAGGTTTCAATCATCAACTATCTTCCCGAATCTCTGTATGTAAAAGAGATCGTCGGATTTGTTGAGCAGAACAACCGGGGTATCCGGGTAACCTGGAACAGTCAGGGTAAAGCATCTGTCGCAGGTGAAAGAACACCTGAGTTTGATATTAATCTTTAGCTATGAATAAATATGTTATTAAGGCTGCCAAACACAAAAATGACGATCGGTTTGGTTTCAAGGAGGCTACAGAACATTTGTATTTTTTTGCTGCCGGATTAAAAGATTTGCAGAGAACAATCCGGTGTCTAACCCCACCCGGGTATCATGTCGGAAGTATGCAGTACTTTTCCCGTATCCTCCGTTCCGGAAATGCTAAATTGATGAATCCTTTACTAAAAACTACCATGTTTGAAATAAAACTGGTCGGGCACCAACCTTTAGTTGAAAAGGAAATAGAATTGACTAATTCGGCGGGGTATAAATACAAACTGAAAGTAATATCACCGAAGTGTTGGTAAATCTAATTAATCCTAGCAATACTAATCTTTAACTAATTGAGCCGTTTGGCTCGCAAATTCAAAAAATTATGGGAGTAAGTGTATATGCTTTAAAAATCAAACAGTTTATCTGTAAAGAATATGATAGTAATTTAGATGACAACGAAAATGCAAGATGTATTTTTTCTCTTGACTTCAAACCTATCATTCATTTAAGCCAATTTCCAGAGGGGTATTATGATACTCAGTTTTTAAATGCACCAGACTTTGATATGGGGTATGGCGGATACAATCATTTTAGACAAAAAATATGTTTAATGGTACATGGTGTCACTCCTGATGATATTTGGGACAATATCGATAAATGGTTAGGGAAACCGTTTATCGAGTTTATAAATTTTGCTGATAATGAAGGTTCGTTTGATTTTGTAATCGCAGAAAAACTATACAAAAATTTTTCTGATTTTAAAGAAAAGGCCGAGAAGGAATTACCCGCTGACTTGTATCGTCGATATTGTGATTACATGGAAATACTAAAAGTCGTCTATGAAAATAAAGGTGTTATTTATTACAGCTAAACATTCAAGTATGCGGCGATTTGAGCCATTGGGCTCATTAAAATACAACACTATGCGAACACCAATAACCTATTATGGAGGTAAACAAGGTTTATCCGGCCGGATCATTCCGATGATACCCCGTCATCGGATTTATTGCGAACCTTTTTTCGGAGGTGGGGCTGTTTTCTTTGCGAAAGGGAAATCCGAAATAGAGGTCATAAACGACAAAAACGAAATGCTGATAAATTTTTATCAGATCTGCCGGGAAAAGTTTGGAGAGCTTCAAAAAATGATACAACACTCTTTGCATTCAGAAGCCGAATTTTTAAAAGCCAAAGACATCTATAATAAACGCATAGAGAGTTGCGATGTCGAAAGGGCTTGGGCTTTATGGATTCTTTCACATGAATGCCATGCCGCCAATTTGCACGGAGGATGGAGGTATTGCAATGGGACTGCCGGAACTCATATTGGACGTGTTTTGCGGAAAAAGCGTGAAGAATTTACCAATAAACTGTATGAACGGATTTCTGAGGTTCAAATATCATGTAGGGATGCGCTGAGAGTGATTAAAGATAGGGATAGCGTAGAAACGTTCTTTTATCTCGATCCTCCTTATCCGGGAGCTTGTCAAGGGCATTACTATGGGTTTTCAGAAAAAGACCTGGCAGACCTATTGATGTTTATTTCTAAGTTAAAAGGAAAATTCATTTTATCAAATTACTGGACAGATACGCTAAGATCTGCCGTGGAAAAATACAAATGGAATTTCAAAGAGATAGATGTTACAACCCACTCTGCCGTCAATAAAAATGCACGGAAAAGTACAGAAGTTTTAGTTTATAACTATGAGCTTGAACCGACCTTGTTTAGCTCAATTTTTTAACCTATTGAATCATGGAAAACGTTGATCGGAACTGGTATTCTCCAGAAAGCCAAAAACAAGATCGGGAATCTGCGCAAAATGTTCTCGACAAAATGAAAGCATTAGAAATAAAATTCTCCTGTTTTCGGGGAAAAGTTGTTGAAAAGACAGATTTCGGAATCCGAATTAGGTATGTAAAAAAGAAAGAGAAATGAATTTCAGTGAACATCGCTTAACAGATTGGACTTGGCAGGAATTATATCGAGCGCAATTAGGTGAGGACACATACAACGATTATTTCAACTCCGTTTGGATGGCTCTCGATCGGTTGCAGGAAAACGAGTATTACGATATAGCTAAACAGGTCAAGACGGAGAATCGCGACCTGTTTATAAAAATCTGTTGTCAGTATGTGTTGACACATAAAGAATATGAACTTAGTAATGACTATACTAAAATAATCAGAAGACAATGTTTTATACTAACCGAAAACACTGGACAACGGCAGAAGAAAATTTCGTAGCCGAAAACGCCGATAAAATGACTACAGCCGAAATTGCCAGAAAGATAAACAGGACAGAAGTAGCTGTACAGCAATATATGCACAGGAAACGGATCAACCCGTATGAAAAGGTTGTTCGTAACCTGGTGCGTGAGATTTTAACAAAGAAATTTACAAATCCGGAATATTTCAACCCGAACCGGTCATTTTATGATTCGGTGGGTATCACACAGAAGAGGTGGTGGGATCTCTATTACGGACGTAAACCCATTTCAGACAATGAATATAAAAAGCTATCATCACATTTCGGAATAGAACTGGATGATATAATCATGAACGAACAATTAAATCTATTCGATAATGCAGATTCCTCCGGAGATAATTGATAAGATCCGCCAGGCTGCCGATATCGTCGATATTATCGGCAGTTATATAACTTTGAAAAAGAAAGGTGCAAATTACTGGGGACCTTGCCCTTTTCATTCCGAAAAAACAGCCTCTTTTAGTGTCAGTCCGGCAAAGCAAATTTTTAAATGCTTTGGTTGCGGCGAAGGTGGTAATGTATTTACTTTCCTGCAAAAATATGATGGTCTTAGTTTTCCGGAAGCTGTCCGGCAGCTCGGGAAAAAATATAATATTGAAATTCCTGAAAATGAACTGACCCAGGAAGAACTTGAAAAAATCCACCGCCGGGAATCTCTTCAGGTTGTTCTACGTGCAGCAACTCATTTTTTCCGACAACATCAGACTGACAAAACCGCTGAAAAATATCTTACCTCCAGAGGCTTTACCTCCGGAGATAAGATCCTGGAACAATATCACATTGGCTATGCTCCTGCCAGCAATAAGCTCCGGGATGAATTGCAACGGCAGGGGTACGACCTGCAATTACTTCAGGATAATTCCCTGATAAAAGACGGGAAAAACGGACCTGAAGATAAATTTCAGGACCGGATAATGTTCCCGATTTTTAATCTCACCGGAAATCCGATCGGATTTCAGAGCCGACGCATCAATGACGCTTTGACCAAGATACCGAAGTACTGCAACTCTGACAACAATGAGCTATTCTGTAAAGGTTCAATCATATTCGGCCTTTACCAAGCCAGAGGAGCTATCTCCCGGGAAGATAAAGTGTACTGGGTAGAAGGACAATTCGATGTACTGACATTTGTAAAGGCTGAAATTCCGAATACAGTTTGTGGCTCCGGCACAGCCATGACCGAAGAACAGATCCGGACACTGCTGCGTTTTACACGCAATATTACGTTGATCTATGACGGTGACAATGCCGGACAGGAAGCTGCACAGGAAGCGGATGCCGCACACCGCTGCCGTGCCGACGGCCACACCGACCAGGCGGTTCTTGAACGGCTTGGCAATCGCACCAGCCAGGCCCAGCAGGGTGAAGGCCAGCACGTAGTCCAGCAGGATCATACCCACCAGCGGGAGCAGGCCGGGAGCCGGGGGCGCGTAGAAGCCCAGCAGCATCTGCAGCAGGCTGTTGACAAAGCCCGTGAACAGTCCCCATTTTGTGCCGTGGCGGTAGGAGACCAGGATGAACGGCAGCA
>OJMI01003966.1_pt1 | contig 10385 bp, 12 predicted proteins | sample 1597131 | NCBI WGS metagenome assembly OJMI01 (sample SAMEA2452116, study PRJEB22498) | human gut metagenome | reverse complement strand
AATAACGAAGTTGAAGATTGTTTGAGTATGGTGCAATTTTAAAGGGTAGTCAAACTGAGATGAGCAGCTTTACGATAACGGACACGTTTGAGTATGGTGCAATTTTAAAGGGTAGTCAAACGACCATTGCGTCGTTGATAGCCGAGTACAGGTTTGAGTATGGTGCAATTTTAAAGGGTAGTCAAACGCGCGCTCCGTCGCTTTCTCTGCCTCGTCAGTTTGAGTATGGTGCAATTTTAAAGGGTAGTCAAACATGTACTTGTCACGCTCCGCGTCATAGTAGGTTTGAGTATGGTGCAATTTTAAAGGGTAGTCAAACAAGATAAATGGTATTCGTTGATGAGCAGAAGTTTGAGTATGGTGCAATTTTAAAGGGTAGTCAAACAGCAGTTATAGACCTGAAATAAAGACGCGAGTTTGAGTATGGTGCAATTTTAAAGGGTAGTCAAACGCAGGACAAGGCGACGCGTTGCTTACGTTGGTTTGAGTATGGTGCAATTTTAAAGGGTAGTCAAACAATCCGAGCAAAATAACGAAGTTGAAGATTGTTTGAGTATGGTGCAATTTTAAAGGGTAGTCAAACGACTACGACTGCGATGCAATTGCGGAACGCGTTTGAGTATGGTGCAATTTTAAAGGGTAGTCAAACCCTGAACGCCCTTGAACTCTTCCACGCTAAGTTTGAGTATGGTGCAATTTTAAAGGGTAGTCAAACAAGCCTTGCCGTGGGTGGTATATTTTTCAAGTTTGAGTATGGTGCAATTTTAAAGGGTAGTCAAACAGTGCCGCAAAGCGCAGTCGCGGGGAATACGTTTGAGTATGGTGCAATTTTAAAGGGTAGTCAAACGTATCTTTGCGTTCAGAAATAATAAAGAATGTTTGAGTATGGTGCAATTTTAAAGGGTAGTCAAACCGCGACTATGTGCAAAATCACGCTTGCTTTGTTTGAGTATGGTGCAATTTTAAAGGGTAGTCAAACCATATACACTTCTATTAAAATGCACTTGCTGTTTGAGTATGGTGCAATTTTAAAGGGTAGTCAAACCAAAGAAACGGATAACGGCTGTTATCTCCGGTTTGAGTATGGTGCAATTTTAAAGGGTAGTCAAACCGCTCCCCTCCACAGCTTTTACGCCTATCGGTTTGAGTATGGTGCAATTTTAAAGGGTAGTCAAACCACGTCTGACGCGCTCGCGTTGATGTCCCCGTTTGAGTATGGTGCAATTTTAAAGGGTAGTCAAACCCGCTTACGAGCCTATAACGCCGGCGGGAGGTTTGAGTATGGTGCAATTTTAAAGGGTAGTCAAACTATCAGTCCCGCCGCCAGTATGAAAGTGTAGTTTGAGTATGGTGCAATTTTAAAGGGTAGTCAAACAAAGAATATAAAGAGATATCCTTTTTAGGAGTTTGAGTATGGTGCAATTTTAAAGGGTAGTCAAACATGGCAAGCGAGAGATATTCCGCCGTCACTGTTTGAGTATGGTGCAATTTTAAAGGGTAGTCAAACCATTTTGAAACTTTTGAAGATATTTGGCAAGTTTGAGTATGGTGCAATTTTAAAGGGTAGTCAAACCAGTGAATTGATAAATAACGGAGTGCGTATGTTTGAGTATGGTGCAATTTTAAAGGGTAGTCAAACTATGCTTCAAGCATACGCTCTCTTTCACGCGTTTGAGTATTGTGCAATTTTAAAGGGTAGTCAAACTATCGGCAGCGGTGGGTGTATAATCGCTCGGAAGAGCGAATTTTTTGCCTTTTTGCGATTCAGGGTTGAAATTTTCCTCGTTTTGGTGTATATTATTAGTGGAATCTGTACCACGATCCGCATTGGGCGTTTGTTGGGGAGTTTTACTATCCAACGGCGTGGCAAGGGTTCCTTTTTATTTGGATATTCTTGTTTGAGAGCGTCTGCTCTGCAAAATGCGCGTTGATCTCGTCGCTGACCTGCAACGCGCTACCCTGTCCAACTTCCGAATAGCGTTTGCGTATGTTCTCCTTTCGGCGTCGGTCATTGTCTCTGCCCCCTCTGCAACTGTCAAGGAACCGTCTGTATCGTGTTTGAGTATGGTACAATTTAAAGGATAAAAAAATTTGGATTGACATTTTAGACTTAAAAGAATTGACAGATTGCCGGTGATGTGTTAAAAATATAAAGTTGATATTGATATGTTTTAATATATTGAAGAAGGTCGTTTATTCAATGCGACTTTTATTTGTGCTTCCGTAGTTAAATGGATATAACAAACCCCTCCTAAGGTTGTGCTCTATCCAAGCAATTCGGAACAAATCGGCTGTAAAGAGGTATGTTTCGGCGGTTTTTTATAGACAAACCGATTGACCGCCGACAAAATTACATCTTTTTTACACCCGCAAGGATATTTCTCGATTTTAGACAGTTGAGAAGTATCTGAAAAATTGAATATGTTTCCGTAGTTAAATGGATATAACCCAGACCTCCTAAGTCTGCATTTCGGGTTCGACTCCCGGCGGGAACACCAAAGAACGGCTTAATTTCCTTTGAAATTAAGCCGTTCCGCTTTACATTTCAAAGTTCTTTTTCCTCGTTTTTTTCATTTCCAAGAAATCGAGATATTCGCAGTATTCTTCAAGAGTTTCAAAACCAAGCCGCAGCATTTCGGCCTTTACGTGCCTAAATTCTGCCATATCGTCTTGTCCGTCGACATCGGGTATAGTTTCTTTTTCACACGTTCTTTCGGTCTCTGCGGGCTTTTCATCGCCTGAAAAGATACTGCCGAGTTTATCTGCCGCCATTCTGTCTGTGCTTCGCAATGCGTAAGCATAAATGTCGCTCGTCGTACTTGCGCGGGCGTGTCCCGCTCTCGCCGCGACAGTTACAACGGGAACGCCTGCGGCAATCTGCAAGGTGATGTTTGTGTGGCGCAGGCTGTGCAGAGAATAATGGTCGATATTCGCCTCGCGCAACATTTTATTCAGCCACCCCGTGAATGTACTCGGATAAAGTCGTTTGCCGTTTTCCTGCGTAAACACATAGTCGTTTTCTTCCATATAATCACCAAGCTCGCTACGGCGATTGCGTTGCCATTCGCGGTATTCTTTCAAAGTTTTAATCAAAACGTCGGGAACAGCAAGCGTTCGTTTCGACGTTTCCGTTTTCGGCTCTTTTTCTATCATTCCAAAGCCGTTTACCGTCGTAACGGAACGGCTTATCGTAATTTCACCTTTATCAAAATCAATGTCTTTCCATTCAAGCCCCGCAACTTCTCCGCGGCGAAAGCCCGCAAGCAGGAACAGGAGCATGGCAGATTTATAGCGAAGATCGGGATAGTCCAAGATGAATTTATAAAAGCGTTTGGCGTCATCGTCGCTCATACATTCGATTTTGTGCGGCGGTCGTTTCGGAAAATTGATATAATCAGCCGAAGCGTAGTTGTCCGTAACAAGGCGGTTTTTCTTTGCAAGGGAAAGAATTGCCCGAATAACCCGCTTGAATTTATGTATCGTTTCGTAAGCATAGGGTTTTTCCGTTATTTTCTCGTCAAAGAGTTCATGAAACGGAATGCCTGTGCGTTCGGAAAAATCGCTGCTCCAATTTTTACTGACGGCTTTTCCCGCGAAAGCATTTGCAAGCGTGCAACTCTGTATATTTACCTCGTAGCGCAGCCTCATATAATTGTAGCCGTGTTTTTCCAATACGGAACGAAATTCGGGTTTCGGAAATACCTTTGACGTTTTCTTTTTCATTGCGTCGAGCTTGTCGTAAAAATTCTGGATAACGGCAGGAGTGATTTCCCTCAATTTGTACCCGCCGATATATTCATTCGCAAGCGAAATACTGTCGCGCGCTTTCACATAGTAGTTCAAGGAGCAATCGCGTTTGGTTTTTTCCAACCACTGTGCGGCGAACTCTCTGAATGTGATATTCGGCGTATCGCCTGTCGCGGTAGCTCCGTTCACGGTTGCTTTGATTTGGCTCTCAAATTCTTCCGCAAAGGTTTGTACTGCTCGTTCTTCCTGTTTTGCGGTCATCTTTGCATCGGGGCGCCAAGTTGTTGTTTCAAGGATCGTTTTGCCGCTGCCTTTATCCTTGAGTTTGACTTGCACGGTGTAGGCGTTCCCGCCGTTTTTTAACTGTCTTTTTCGTATCGTCGCCATTATCAGCAAGCCTCGTCAATATCCAAATTTAGGTAATCAAGCAATTCATCATAGTTGATAAGAATTTTTTTGCCCGCACGGATAGATTTGATGCAACCGCTGTCGCATAACTTGCGGATAAAATGATAGGTAACGGCCGTTTGGCTATCTGCCTGTTTTAATAGCGCAATCGCATCTCTGATAGTACGAATTCTTGTTTTCCTTGCTGTATTGTTTCCCATAAAACCTCCTAAAAATTAAAGTAAAACGAGCATAAAGTTACGCTTGTTTCCGAGAAGAAATCGGGTATCCCGATTGTCTAAATATGAGAGCGAGACTGCAAAGTGAGTCTCGCTCCTTATCCTGTTCAAAAAAATAATTCAATTTTCTATATTTTGCCTTCACCCCTCAACCAAGAGGAACGGTCGCTTTCTATCCATCGTTCATTTTATAAGACTGCCGCTTGCGGCTGCCCGTATAGACGATGATATTTCCGTTTTGTCGGTGTAACGAATCGTAGCTCGGCCGCCGTTCAATCTGCCCGTAAATTTCCAAGTAGGATAAATCTGACTGTATCGTCCGTTCGCTTACGCCGAACTCTTTTGCCATTACAGCTACGATAAACCGCCGCCCATTTCGCTTGCGAATAAATCGCAAAAGCAATTCTCTGCGTTGATCTTTTTTGCTCATTTAGTACCTCCATTTTTTCAATTTTTCCCCTCATATATCCGTGGACAAAAATAGTGTATATTTTCGGGTTTTTTAAAAAATTTGCGTAAATCTTTTTTTTCATATGGTATCTTCATCTTTGAATACTATTTATTACTTCCCCTTTAAAGCAATAAGAGGGTAAGTAGTTTTTACAACAAAAAGTCAGCCTTACGACGGGCTGTCTGTTCGTTTATTCAACAAGTAAATTTTCCCTTCATATATCCATGGACAAAACAAAGGGAAAATCGGCTATTTTTTGAAATTTTTTTATTCTTAATAATGAAGTAAAAACCCTCTCATATATCCATGGACAAAATCAAAGCAAAATCGGAACTATTTTTAAAAATTTTTTTATTTTTAATAATGGAATAAAAAGCCTCTCATATATCCGTGGACAAAATCAAGGCAAAATCGGACCTGTTTCAAAAATTTTCTTAATTTTTTAAATTAAATATCTCTCATATATCCATAGACAATTTGAAGCCTAAATCGGGGGTGTTTTGAAAAAAAGTTAATTTTTTTCTTTTATATCATTGCGAACATTATGCTGTTTAGAATAAATGAGAAAGTATTTGTAAATGATAAATCCGCTCTTTTCAGAGCGGACATTCATACAGAACAAAATTGTATATTTAAATTATTATTCTGCTAATATATCGTTTTTTTGCATTATTCTCTTGACTTATGAAACCAGTTTCGATATAATATCACGATTTAGGATTGAAACCTAAATGGAAGGCGTGGGAAAAGAAGGAGAGTTTTATGTATCATTATGTTGAAGACAAAGCGTTTCTTAAAAAAGCGCAAAATTCCTGCGTGAAAATCTTAAACGATTTAACGCAAGAATTGCTTAATTATGGGATTGGTTCACAATTCATTCTTGTTGGTAGTGGAGCAAGAAATATGGTTACGCAAAATGCCGAAAACCCCATCGATTTTGACTACAATCTTTGTATTCAAAAATGTGAAAATATTAATGACTGTCGTTCTATTAAGGAAACTGTGCGAAAAGTCTTTAATAAAGTGTTAAGAGCAGATAATTTGTTTGATTGTGAAGATTCTACCTCATCTCTAACAACAAAGCCTATTTATTTTACAGATAATCCGGAGATCCAATTTTCTATGGATATTTGTATAATAACCAGGGATAATAACGGCTCATGGTATCGGCTTATACACGAGAAGACAGGTTATGTATCGGTCGATAAATATTATTGGAATGAAGTACCTAATTCAAGGCAAATCAAAGGAAAAGCAGATAGTATTAAAGAAAAAGGATATTGGGAACAAGTTAGGAATGAATATCTTAAAATTAAGAATCTTTATTTAAGAAAAAACATAGAACATGATTCATTTATTTGCTACATAGAAGCTGTAAATAATGTTTATAATACGTTAAGACAAAAACATATAATCTAATTTTACATCTACAAAATCTCTACAAAAAGTAGTTAAAAATGTGCTGGAAATTAAAAGCAGCAACAAACATCAAAAAATGCTCAAACAAAGCAAAAAGCCTAAATTAACGGATAGAAAAGCGGTCAAAACGCTAACTTTCCGATAATTTAGGCTGTTAGATATCAATAAAGAATGGCAGGCAACAAACGCAGAGCGAAACTTGAAATGTATTATGAACATAATCAAGCCTAAGAAGGTTTGCAACATTCCCCATGTGCATTGCCAAATTCTATATATTGTAATTTTCATAATCTCCTCCGTCAAATTCCAAATTAGTATTGTACCTTAAAATAGTCAAGGTAAAGTTTAAATTTGTCTTGCGCCATCAAACAAGTATCGCGTAAATAACCGCGCTCCTTGTTTCGGTGCTTAAAATCCGAGAAAGAGTAGTATAAAAAGGCTCTCCGGAATCAACATACTCGCTCAAAGGCTTTGTATCTCCGTCGATGTGAAAACTGTTCAAAACCTCGGTTTGCTCCGTTGTGGGAGTGCCCTCGAATATAGACGTATAAAAATGAATCGCAATTTTCTGTTCTTCCGCTTGATAGGTAAGATTTATATTTTCAGAAATATTTTCAAGCATAAAGGTACCGATCTGTCTATAAGTTACGTTATCAATATAATCATTAGAAAGATCTGCGTTTAGTTGCAAGGCTGTTTCCTTGTCGTTTGAAAAATTTTCAAAGTTGACGGGTCGTAGTCGTTTCTCAATTCAACAGAAAACGTAATACTCGATCCCTTTTCAATGGCATTCATGTCGTAATTGCCTGTTGTATTGATTTTGACAAGAGGCGTTTCCGTATCGTCGTGGGATAAAGTTATACTATAGGTATCTTTTTGAGTGGCGTTTCCGTTGTTACACGCAACAAAAAGCACTGCACCTAAGATTGAAATTGTTGCGAGGAGTAATATTGTCAATAATTTTTTCTTCACAGATATTGCTCCTTTTCAAATCATTTATTTTTTCCGAATACTGATCAAAATTTTCAGAATCAGTTGAATAATGCGTAAAATAGCAATGATGAACTGTAATACGTATTCGACCAGATAACTGCGGAAGATTTTTTTAACGGTGACCATTTCCTCGCCGGTCAATTCGTTTTCCAGTATAACTTGCGCACGTTCCATTGCTTTCTTTTCCACGGGAATATTTAAAAGAGTTACGATAAATCCGAATAGGATAAACAGTAAACCAATACCCGCGGTAATCAAAGAAAAGAGAAGAGTCTTTAACACGAACAAATCAACCAAGAAACCGATAAGAACCAACGGTACAAATAAAATCGGTGCAAACACGCCCAGTCCCTGCAAACGGCTTCTGACGATCATTTTTGTATCGCCGTCTCTGTGTTGTTCGGCAAGCGCAACCTTCTGCGCCGCCATTGCTACTGCCGTGAGACTGGGTTTATTGATCGTACGCATACGGAGATAAACCGTTCTTTTGGTGATACTATAATGGTTTCCGAATAAAATGGTTCGTATAATACCGCATTTTTTTACCTGTACATCCGGCATTCCGTTCTGATCGAGAAGCTTGCACGCATACTCTCCGCCCGAAAGTCCCAACGAATTGTTGGTGCGGTTTCCGCGCCAATATCCGATTGCAATCACAATTTGAGCGATAAACGCCGCAATAATCGCGATACCAAGCAAAACGCCCACCGCTATGTAAGCAATTTCCAATCCGTCAATATTTGCAGCCAATAAATTTAACATTTTCTCATCCTCCCTTGCTTAAATGATTATAAAACAAACTGCAACAATAACAGCAACCCGCATCAGCAAAGAAACAAGTTTGTAAACCTTCCTCCGTCTGCACGAAGTCTTGTCATAAACGTATGCGGCGTTTTCCAATGTTGCAACCGTTCCTTCAGGCACCGTTACCGCGGCTACGGGAATACTTGACTTTTTGTTGACAAAGTGGTTAAACCGAAGCCAAATATCCTGCGTTTGCCCGCTGTCCAAAATGACATTGCAATCCAACGCATAATCAAAGCGGGAATATCTGGGAGTAAACAAGCCCAATATTCCGATAATCCAGAAGAATGCAGAATAAAGCCACCAATTCGGATAGGAAAGTTCGGGTTTACGGATTGCCCGCAAAACAATTCTTCCATCCGGCAAAACAGGGGCGTCAATATACTCTCTGCCGTTTTCTTTCCCCACTTTTAACTTTTTGTCATCTGAAAAAAGTAAAACATCCGATCTGTTTATCAAAAAAATTTTCATAGTTACCCCCTTAAATCAGTTTCATATAATATACGAGGTTAGCAATCAGAACGATAAGGACTACTAATGATACAGAAACAATTTTTCTTGTTTTATGCGTTTCGTCCTGATTCCGAACGATTACGATAAGCACAATTGCAGATAGGAACGCGCATATCCCTGCAAGAACGGGTTGAGCAATCCGATATACTTGAATGACTTGGTTCGAAAGTTCTTGTAAACCATCTAAGTTGATTTTATATAACGCTCTGAAAGAATCATTCAGCAAAAAAAGACCTAATGTTATGATTGTGACTGCTATTAAAATCAAATAATAGAAAGCCATGCCGATAGCCGCCACGCCTATGAATATTTTTGACAAAACAGGCAAAATTGCAGCAATTGCGATCAACCAATTGATACGAAGCAATGTTCGGCAAAGCCTGTCTTTGAATTGCATTTGCTGCAAAGTCTTTTCCACCATCCTCACCACGCTTTTAACTTTTGTTATATTATATCAAAAAAAGCCTTTGTTGTCAATATGGGTAAACAAGCGCATATTTTGTTAAAACTTTTATAAAATGTATGTATAGAACGCAATGATTTTGCCTTTATCGGAAGATTTTTACACCTTTTATTTACACCCAAATTACACCCATACAGAAACACATAAGATGAAAGCTACCGCGTATAACGCAAAAAAGAAAAAAAATAAGCGTTCATAGTGGACAAAACGTCTTAAAAAGGCTATAATGCACACTATAACGCTTAATTCTTATTGCTCCTAAGGGTTAATTGTGGGTTCGATTCCCGCCGGGAGTACCAAAAGAAATATCACTCGGAAAATCGCCTGTATGGGCGATTTTTTCTTTTCGTCCGCTTCCGGCAATCCGTAAGTCGACAAGTACCCGTTCTTGATTGACATTTCGGCGTCATAATACGGCAGATTAAATTCAATACGGGTTTTGTGAAAGACTCGACAATGAGTTAATTTAGTCACATTGAAATAATCTGTATAAACTTTTAATTTGTTTTGTGCCGTTTGATAAGTATCGCGCAGATAGCAGCGTTCGTTTTTTTTAAATCATTTATATTGTTATTTCAATTTCAATGGGTCGATATATTAGGCGTATTCTACAAAAATCCAAAACCGAGCCGTTGCATTTCGGCGTTCATGTATCTAATCTATATTTGTTTCGCACGGTGTTTTGGTTGTCAAACAGCCGCCGATATGATTTTCAGACGGAGAGGGTGACTGTTACGTTGCCGCTGCCGAGAATCGAACGCAACTCGGAAGCAGTTATATTTTCGATTTTGCCGAGTCGGGTAAAATTCCAACTGTTTGTGTCGTAATAAATTACGAATTGATTGCCCTGATATAGGATAAGGTCGCCTGCTTCCGTAGTAAAATATTCGTCGCTGCGCGGCAGTGAAAAACCGAGCGTGCCGACCTTTTCAAAATTGCCGTAATCTTGCATTTCTATGGTAAGGGACGATTTTTTCAAAGCCTCAAAGAGCGCAGCAGCGCTTGCATTGTCTGTCAAGCTTGCCGTAAGCGTTGTGTTTCCGACAGAAATTTTCAGCATATTTGTATCCGTTTTCAAATCAAGATTGAGCTGTTCGACAAAAGCTTTTATTTCGCTTTCTGTCGTATTTGATGAGAATCTCGTTCCGTTTTTCCAATCGGCGTTTTGTGCAAGCGGGCGGAGATTGTCCGCGCTCGAGCCGACTCCGCTGGAACCGGATGTGCAGAAGGGAACGATGGTTTTGCCCGCGAAATCATAGCTTTCCAAAAAGGTGTAGATGATTTTCGGCGCCTGTCCGTGCCAAATAGGGTAACCGAGAAAAATCACATCGTAGTCCGGCATATTTTCCACGCTGTTTGCGATTGCGGG
>OJMI01003946.1_pt1 | contig 10426 bp, 9 predicted proteins | sample 1597131 | NCBI WGS metagenome assembly OJMI01 (sample SAMEA2452116, study PRJEB22498) | human gut metagenome | reverse complement strand
CTATCGCAACAAGGTTCAGCAACCGCTGGGCTTTGACGGCAAAGAGGCGTTTACGGGATTTTTCAGAACGGGCACGCACGACATAGTGCGGGTTAAGCGCTGTCTGTTGCAGCAGCGGGAGGCACGGCAGGCGGCGGAAATTTTCTGCGATTTCGCAAACCGCCGCAAAATATCGGTTTACGACGAAAAAACGGGCAAGGGGCTTTTGAGGCATTTTCTCGCGCGTTACGAAAACGGACAGCTGCTTGCAACAGTCGTTGTGAACGGAAGCTCGCTGCCCCGCTGGGAGGAGCTTTACCGCGCGTTGACGGAGGTTTATCCAAAGACGGGGCTTTTTCTCAACGAAAACCGAAAAAAAAGCAATGTCATTCTCGGCGAAAAAACCGTTTTTTTGAAGGGCATAAGTCAAATAGATTCAGTCATGTGCGGAGTAAAATTCTGTTTGCAGCCCGACAGCTTTTTTCAGGTCAATACGTCCGTTGCGGAAAAAATCTACCGCAAGGTAAAGGAGCTTGCCGTTTGCCGCGAAACGGACGCGCTGATAGAGTGTTTTTCGGGCGTGGGAGTGCTCTCCGCAATGCTTGCGGATGATTCTTACGACAGCTACGGCATAGAAATCGTGCGTTCCGCCTGGCAGGACGCGGAAAAAATCAGGCGAATAAACAATCTTGAAAGACTTACAAACATCTGCGGAGACGTGAACAGGGAGCTGCCCTTGCTTGCGGAGCGTTACGCGGGAAAAAACGTGACCGTGGTGGCAGACCCTCCGCGAAAGGGATTGGATGAAAAAACACGGCGTACCTTGATTGAATTAAATCCCCGCACGCTGATTTACGTTTCCTGCGACAGCGCGACCTTGGCACGCGACGCGGCTCATTTCGTTTCCGCGGGTTTTTCTCTCGACCTTGTCCGCCCTTACGATATGTTCCCCAACACCAAACACGTCGAGACGTTAGTCGTCCTTTCCAAAAAAATTCCCGACAGCAAAGTTGGTATTTTGAAGTAAAACAAATTTTAAGACATTAACCGCGCGAGGGGAATAAAAATATTCGGAGAGACGGCTGCGGAGGAAAATTTGAATTTATTTTAATCCGCAAAGGAGCTTTAAAGTGAAAGTCGAAGTAGTGGATTACAGACCTGAGTGGGCTGAAATGTACGCGGCTGAGGCGGAAAAAATAAGGGCGGTGTTGGGGGAAAACCTTATTGAAATCCACCACATCGGCAGCACAGCCGTAAAAGGTCTCAAAGCAAAGCCGATAATCGATATTTTGGCGGTTGTTTCGGATTTGGTCTCTTTGGACGGCAAAAATTCCGAATTCGAGAAAGCGGGCTACGAATGTATGGGTGAATTCGGAATAAGGGGAAGGCGTTATTTCAGAAAGGGGGAGGAAATACGCACGCATCAGATTCATGCGTTCGGCGCGCTTAGCGCATACGACATCGAAAGACATCTCGCTGTCAGAGATTATCTCAGAGCGCACGACCGCGCCGCCGAAAGCTACGGAAAGCTCAAAGAAAAGCTTGCTGTTCTTTATCCCGACGACATAGAGGGCTATTGCGACGGAAAAGACGCTTTTGTCAAAGCTCTCGAAAAAACGGCGTTGGATTGGTACAGAAAAAATATAGAGGATAGAAAAATATGGAAAGAGAAATAAGGGTATATGCGACGGGCACGCACCGCGCCCTGCCGGATTGTATACGCGCTACCGTCAGGCTTGCTGGACTTAAAGATACTTACGAAGCCGCCGCGGAGGAATTTAAAGACAGCTTTGAGTTTTTGTTGAAGGAGACAAAACAATTCGTTTTCAAAACTGCGGATTTTTCAATCAACACGCATTACGCGGACGAGCGCGACGGCAACAACGTATGGAGAAAAAAATTTGCGGGATTTATGTTTTCCCACACGCTTGTCTGCGAGTTTCCTTTCGATACCTCCGCGCTTGGCGCGTTTGTATTTACGTTGGGGCGCTGTAAGTGCGTGGACAGCTTCGGTTTCGATTACGCCGTAACGGACGAAGACGGAGCCTATGACGCCGCAGCCGCCGACGCGGTCAAAAAAGCGGTCAAAAAGGCAAATGTTTTGGCGGCGGCCGCAGGCGTAAAGCTCGGCGATATTGCGTCGATTAGTTTCAACGCCTCTCCAAGAAACATATTTTCGCCGCGTATGTGCAAAACGAACGACCGCGCGGCGGTCATGACGGCGTCCGTCGACGTTGCTCCGCGGGAGTTGAGCTTTTCCGAATCGGTGGAAATGGTTTGGGAGCTTAAATAAAAGCGCGTAAAAAGGCTCAACCTATTAGGTTGAGCCTTGAATTTTTATACCGAAAAAAACCGAATTTATCTTTCGGCTTTGTTGAGAGTCCTCATGCAACGCGTGCAGATGTAATCGTTTATTTCCTTACCGTCTATTTCAAGCTTGACCTTTTTGAGATTCGCGTTGTAAGTTCTCGGTGTTTTTCTGTTGGAGTGACTTACCAGATTGCCGGACATTTTCGCCTTGCCGCACACCACACAAACTTTGGACATAATTAAGCACCTCCTCATATCAGAGTGTCGTTTTCAACCTGTTTATATTAGCACCGATTTAAAAAAAAAGCAACCGTTTTTAAACAAATTTTTCTTGTGGCGGCGGATTTTTTCGTTCAGTTATGAAAAATGTTCAAGTTTATTCGGGAAATTCCGCCTAAACAGTTGTAAACTTGCTCATAATATTGTAAAATAAAACGGTCGAATTAAAATTCGCGGAGGGAAAAATGTCACTGCGCACCAAAAACACTTACGGGGAAATCACAATAACCGACGAAGCCGTCGCCAATGTGGCGGGCAGGCTTGCGTTGGATTGTTACGGCGTGGTGGACAAAGTTCCGCGCAAATTTTCCGACGCTTTGGCGGACCTGTTCAGACGCAGCAGCTGGGGCAGGGGCGTAAAGGTGGTCACGAAAGAAAATCGTATTTATGTTGACATCTATGTTGTTTTTCGTTTCGGTCTGTCCATTTCCGCCGTTGCGGAGTCGCTCAAAAGCACAATCAAATACGGTCTGGAAGAGTTTTCGGGCATGGTTGTGGACAGCGTCAACGTACACGTCGTAGGCGTCGAATTGTAAATAAAATATCGAACCGCTTTTGACGTCGGTTTTAGGAGTATATATGGCAGCAGCACGCTTGGCGCCGGACAAATCCGTTTCGGCGGTTGTGTTGAGAAAAATGTTGGTTGCGGGCAGTAAAATGCTCGAAGTAAATAAAGAATCGGTAAACGCTCTCAACGTGTTCCCCGTCCCCGACGGCGACACGGGCACGAATATGTCTCTGACAATGATTTCCGCAATGAAGGAAGTCTGCAAAAACACCACCAACACCATGGAGGCGCTTTGTCAGGATTTGACCAAGGGAGCTTTGAGGGGCGCGAGAGGCAACTCGGGCGTCATTTTGTCTCAGATATTGAAGGGCTTTGCCAATGTGGTTTCTCCGCAGGAGGAGCTTGACATAAAGAATTTCGCGCGGGCGCTCAAATCGGGAGTGGAGCTTGCTTACAGCGCGGTAGCCAAGCCCAAGGAAGGCACGATGCTTACGGTTATCAGAGTTATGACCGAGCACGCGCTGGAAATTTCCAAAAAGCCGTTGACCTACGACAATTTCCTCAGCGCGCTTATAGAAAAGGGGGAGGAAATCCTTGCTCAGACTCCGGAAATGCTGGACGTGCTGAAAAAGGCGGGCGTGGTCGACTCCGGCGGCTACGGGATAATAATGATTTTCAAGGGTATGCTCAAAGGCTACCGCAACGAGGAAATAGAGGGCGCCGAAGACTATGTGCCCACACCCGTTTCCCTTAATCTTGCGTCCGGCTCCAACAAGCTGGTCGAGGATATTCAAATCGATTACGAAAATCTCGACGATATTGAGTTTGCCTACTGCACCGAGTTTTTTATAATAAACCTTAAAAAGAAAACTACCGTCAGCGACATCGACAAGCTGCGCGAAAAACTCAACAACATAGGCGACAGCACGCTTGTCATAGGCGATTTGTCCCTTGTCAAGGTGCACGTGCACACCAACAATCCCGGCACGGCGCTTTCTTACGCCTTGCAGCTGGGAGAGGTGGACAAAATAAAAATAGAAAATATGCTGGAACAGAACCGCGAGCTGAAAGCCAAGTACGAGGCGGAGCGCAAGAATATCGGCATACTTACCATTTGTTCCGGCGAAGGAATGGCGTCCATATTCAAGGACTTGGGAGTGGACAGAGTAGTCGAAGGCGGTCAGACCATGAACCCGAGCGCCGAGGACATCGCGCTTGCGGTCAACAAAATAAACGCCGAAAACGTCATTATCCTGCCCAACAACAAAAACATAATTTTGGCAGCCGAGCAGTCTCGCTCGTTGGTTAAGAAAAAGACCGTGTACGTAGTTCAAAGCACGAATATACCGCAGGGCTTGTCCGCCACGCTTGCTTTTAACACGGAAATCAACATAGCCGAAAATATAGAAAACATGAACGAGGCGCTTTCCACCGTCAAATCGGGTTCGGTCACGTTTGCGGTACGCACCTCCAAAATCGACGACGTCGAGGTCAAGGAGGGAGATGTAATCGGTCTGTTTGAAAGCAAAATCGCAGCCGTCGGTTCTTCTCCCGAAGCGGTGACAAACGAGTTGATTGACAAAATGATTGACGAGGACGACGAAATCATGACGCTTTATTACGGAGAGGACGTAACCGCCGAGCAGGCGGAGGCTTTCTGCGAGGAGCTTGCCGAAAGGTATCCCGATTTCGAGGTAAGCGTACACTGCGGCGGTCAATCGCTGTACTATTATCTGATTTCAATAGAATAACAAGAACATATAAAAACCCCCTTTGCAGAACGCAAAGGGGGTTTAATATCAGTTTTGTTTTTCAGGGGCGAAGCTCGTTGCTGACGAATGTGAAGGCTACGGCTCCCGGACCGACGTGACAGCCGATAGTGGGACCCATTATGCGAATCTCCGGCTCTATACCGTACTGCTTTTTTATTTCCTCGGCAAAAATCTTTGCTCCGTCGAGGTCGCCCGTGTGCACCACGGTAGGGTAGGCGTCCTCCGCGAAGGTATATTTCTTTATGTTTGTCAAAATGTATTTCAGCGCTCTCTTTTTTCCGCCGGAAATTTTCTGAATTACGCGCAGCTTGCCTTCCCTGTCAAAGTCCAGCATGATTTTGAGTTTTATCAGCGTGCCTATTGCCGCCGCGGTTCCGCCTATTCTTCCGCCGCGCTTTAAGTGATACAAATCGTCCACAACGACGAAATGCTGAATTTTGTGTTTTTTGTCCTCCACAAAATCGACTGCCTCTTGAAGAGTTTTGCCTTCGTCGCGCAGCTTTACCGCCATTTTTACGAGCATACCCTGACATACCGTCGTGGTGTGGCTTTCTATCGGCACGAGATTGAAATCGGGATATTTTTCTTTGACCATTTCCGCCGCCTGAACGGCGTTGTCGCGCGTATTTGCAAGCTGATATGATATGGTAAAGTGAATGATGTTGCGATGTCCCGCTTCCGCGAGCTTTTCAAAATATTCCCTGTGTATTTCGGTGTTGTTTTTGGAAGTAAATATGTTTAGCGCGGGATTTTTCAGCATTTCAAAAAAATTGACGTACTCGTCGTATGTCTGAAATTTGTCCTGCATAAATCTCGTTTCGCCGTTTTCCTCTATGGTGATGGTGAGGGGCAGATAACCTATGCCCATTTTTTCTATTTCGTTGGCGTATAAATCGCACGTACTGTCGGTTGATACGAAAAAATTTGTCATCCAAGATATTCTCCTTTTCATATAATAACATACGGCGGCTTTTTTTTCAATAAATTGATACAAATCTCTTGATTTTTTCTATTGTTTTTGTTAATATGTTTAAGCTGACAATTCGCGGGAGTGGCTCAGTGGTAGAGCGTTGCCTTGCCAAGGCAAATGTCGCGGGTCCGAATCCCGTCTCCCGCTCCAAGTAAAGGCGCCATAGCCAAGTGGTAAGGCACAGGTCTGCAAAACCTCTACTCCCCAGTTCAAGTCTGGGTGGCGCCTCCAAGAGCAAAGTCCTTGACTGCAAGGACTTTTTGTTTTATCTTGGTTTTTAATCCGCGTCGGCAATTGACAAACGTCTTTGCGCGTGATATACTATTTCGGTAAATTTGTGCCGGTATGGCGGAACAGGCAGACGCAAGGGACTTAAAATCCCTCGATGGCAACATCGTATCGGTTCGACCCCGATTACCGGCACCAAAAATAAACCCGATTTTGCGGTCGGTATTTTTGACTTGCAGGCTGAGGATATTTTCAATATAAAGCATATAAAGAGATTTGCGGGGCAAGTCTCTTTTTTGTTTAAAGCATTGACGATATAGAAAAAGATTATTACACCGTAGATATTGCTGATAAAAACAGTATGTGCAGGATTGCGTACATGAAAACGATTATGTGGATATAGAAAAAATAGATAAAAACAACGCTCGCCATTAGTATTATAAAAATTATTTTTTTAATGAAAAAAATCGGGAAGACATTTTTAAAAAAATCGTAAACGAAATTGATTTGATTTTCAGTTCATTAAATATTATTTACTTAACTGAATTTAACAGTTACAGATTTTCGTTTCAAGCTTATGTGAACAAAATCGGAATTTCAGACCGTTTGATTTTGAACTATATATCGATTTTATAAAAATTATGTTTTATATAAATAAATTTATATTGACAAAAAAGAAAATCGGATATAAAATATTTGAAAACAAAAGATTTATTACTAAACAAAGAGGGTTTTATTTAGGGATAGGCATTTGACGAGCGTTTAAATAAAAGGAGGGAAATTATTATGAATTGCAGGGTTTTTTAGCGCAATGTGAATTTGTTTTGCATTGCGCTTTTTTATAAGCTTTGAGTATAGAACAACTTGCCGCAAGCAATGAATTTTGCCTTTGTGCGGCAAGAAAGAAATTGAAAGAAAAGAAACTTAAAATCGGTTGTGTTGGTTTAATCGGTTTGTCCCGTGTCAGGGAACATACTTTAAAAAACGGAGGTAAAAAAATGAAGAAAAGAGTGATTTTTATTGTTGTGACGGCTTTGCTTTGCTGTCTGCTTGTTGCGTGCGGTTCAAAGACGCGGCTTCAAGCGCCCCAAAACATAAGGCAGAACGGTCCTTTTCTGATTTGGGACGAGGTGGAAAATGCCGAAGGGTACATAGTGTTGGCAGACAACGAGGAGTACGTGACTGCCGAGCCTTCCTGCAATCTCTCGTTTCTGGGCGGGGAGACCGTTTACGTCGTAAAGATAAAGGCAGTGGGCGACGGCGAAAATTTTGCCGACTCCGATTGGTCTGAATTCGGCTTCAATGAAATTTTTAAATACACGTTGCTTGCCGACGGAAGCGGCTATGAGGTAAATCTGAGCGTTTCTTCTGTCGAGCTGCAAGACAGAAAAGTAGTCGTACCGTCAACTTACGAAAATTTGCCCGTCACGCGTATTGCCGACAAAATGTTTTACAAATGTGCAAGTCTGACGGAGGTCGTGCTGCCGAATACGCTTAAAGAAATCGGAGCAAATGCGTTCTACAACTGCAAGGCTTTGACAAGCATAGACCTGCCTTCAAGCGTGACGGCAATCGGTTCGGGGGCGTTCAGCGGCTGCTCGTCGCTTAAAAAATTAATTGTTCCTACGGGCATAGAACAGATTGAAAACCTTACGTTTGAGGGCTGCACAAGTCTGACGGAGATTGTGCTGCCGAATACGCTTAAAGAAATCGGGAAGATGGCGTTCATCAACTGCAAGGCTTTGACAAGCATAGAGCTGCCCGCAAGCGTGACGGCAATCGGTTTGGGGGCGTTCAGGTGGTGCGCGCTAAAAAAGATAGTCGTTCCTACGGGCATAGAACAGATTGAAAACCTTACGTTTGAGGGCTGTGCAAGTCTGACGGAGGTCGCGCTGCCGAATACTCTTAAAGAAATCGGAGCAAATGCGTTCTACAACTGCGATGCATTGGAAAGCATAGAGCTGCCTGAAAGCGTAACGGCAATCGGTTCGAGTGCGTTTATGGACTGTTCTTCGCTTAAAAAAATAGTCGTTCCGTCCGGCGTCGAGTGCATTGCCGAAAAAATGTTTTACGAATGCACAAGTCTGACGGAGATCGTGCTGCCGAATACGCTTAAAGAAATCGGAGTAGATGCGTTCTACAACTGCAATGCTTTGACAAGCATAGAGCTGCCTGAAAGCGTGACGGCAATCGGTTCGGGTGCGTTTATGCACTGCTCTTCGCTTAAAAAGATAGTCGTTCCTACGGGCATAGAGCGGATTGAAAGCATTATGTTTTCCGACTGCACGAGTCTGACGGAGGTCGTGCTGCCAAGTACGCTTAAAGAAATCAGGGGAATGGCGTTCCTCGGATGCATTGCATTGGAAAACATAGAGTTGCCTGCAAGCGTGACGGCGATCGGTTCGATTGCGTTTGGTGGCTGCTCTTCGCTTAAAAAGATAGTCGTTCCTACGGCGTAGAGCGGATTGAAGGCTCTACGTTTGTGGGCTGCTCGAATCTGACGGAGGTCGTGCTGCCAAGTACGCTTAAAGAAATCATGGGAATGGCGTTCCGCAAGTGCGAGGCGTTGAAAACGGTGATTTTGCCCTCGTCGCTTGAAGATATAGGCAAAGACGCATTCTATATGTGTCCGCTCGAAAGCCTTTTCTTCGACGGCACGGAAGCGGAGTTTCTATCCGTTTCCGTTGCAGAGGGAAACGACAGCGTTCTCAACGCGGCAGTATATTTTTATTCGGAAACCGAGCCGACGGAAAATCCTCAAAAATTTTGGCGTTACAGCGGGGGAAAGCCCTTGCCTTGGGCGTGACCGACGCGCTTTTGCACCTTGAAAAGCCGCCCCCTCAAAGACTGGGTTTTTCGGGGTAAAAAATTAAAAAATACGAATCAGAGGAAGTTGATGCTTATGAGAGCGGTAAGCAATGAATTTGCTTTTTTTACAACAGACACCAAATTAAAAATAATAAAAACTATTAAAGGAGATTATACTGTATGAAAAAGTTCAATTTGAAAATTTTATCCGTTTTTCTGGCAATAGCAATTGTTGTGTCGGGAGCGGCAGTCGTAGCCCCTTTGGGAGAAGAAGTAAACGCCCTGTCGCCGAATTATGACGGCAGCGACGTCTATTATTTTTGCGATTTATATCCCACTTTGACTTATGAAACCTTTTACAATACGTTCAGCGCATCTATTTATTACGACGTGCGTTGGGTAAGTGACTCTGAATTTTATAGGGATATAGAAGAACACTACTTTTATACACTAAACAACCGAGTCGTTATTATCGATATAAAAACATTTATACCGGACACCTTTCGTTTACTTATGTTGTTTTCACACTTTAAAGAAAACAATTGCGTGACGGGATTTGTTACGAGTTATTCCGAAAACGATTTCCCCGACACCGATTTTCTCGATTGTGTGGATATCTTTGTGGAAAATGCTCCCAGCGACAAAATGGACGTCTACTTTTCAGCGGCTTTCGAGGATTTGGACACAAACAGGGAGCTGTCAAATACGGTTTACCTGTTGGATAGAAGCGTTCTCAACGTGTATTTTATCGAAAACCGTGACTTTGGAGCATTGTGCGCTACATCCCGTTATTTGAATAAATTTATTTTCGATTTGTTGTATTTTGTGTCAAGTACCGAATATGAAATTTACGATTATCAGAATGCACTTGACGAATGGAATATAACAATACTTGTCTATGTCGGAAACAATCAATTTGTTGACTTGGCGACGTGGGAGAGATATACATTTTCCAGTACGCAGGAAATTTTGGAAGAATACGAAAAGGAGTATATCTGTTCGTTTGGTTTCGACATGTTCGATGAGGAGTTTTATTGGTTTTTGTATAACAACGGTGTGGACTTAAACTATTTGTTCGGGGTCAATCCATTGGACTATGACTACAACGGACTTGATTTGAGATTAAATAATTTCGATTATTCCGACGAAGCGGAGCTTTACCTTGTCGAAGCGCTGAAAGATTGGCTTTCGGTAATTTAAAAGCTCTGCTTTGGCGGCAGTTCACGGAACAGGAGGAATACAATTCCGACCCCGGCAGGAAATCGTTTTCCGACGCGAGCATATATTTTTATTCGGAACAAAAACCCGTTTCGGAGGGAAATTTTTGGCGTTACTCGGACGGAGTCGCCGTTGTCCGGTGATTTTTGTCGCGGTTTAGACAAATTTACCGCTTTGCATAAACGCAAGGCGGTTTTGTTTTTTATCGGGAGCACAATCGGGCTTTTAAAAGAATATTATTTAATAAGCCAATTACGGAGGTCATGATGGATAATATTTTCGGAACGGACGGTATCAGGGGAGTGTTCGGCGCGGAATTGAACTGCGGGAGCGCTTATCTTTTGGGGGCGGCTT
>OJMI01003925.1_pt1 | contig 10486 bp, 7 predicted proteins | sample 1597131 | NCBI WGS metagenome assembly OJMI01 (sample SAMEA2452116, study PRJEB22498) | human gut metagenome | reverse complement strand
CGCTGGCACTTGGTATCGTATTATCCATGTTCACTGCACTGGTAGTGACCAAGTACATTATGAAAGCTTTCTACGCACTGGGACTGAAAGATACTAAGTGGTATGGTATCGGCAAGGAGCACAAGCCGATCAACTTCCTCGGCAAGAAGGGTATTTTCTTTGGACTGTCTCTGGCAGTGATCCTGGTTGGATTCATTACCATGGGAGTATATAAAGTAAACAGTGGTGATGCACTGAACTACAGTCTGGAGTTCAAGGGCGGTACCGCAACTACTGTTACATTCAACGAAAGCTATACCCTGGATGAGATCAATAGCCAGATGGTTCCTCTGATCGAGAGCACCACCGGCAGTGCAGTACAGATCCAGACCGTGCAGGGTTCCAATGAAGTTATCTTCAAGACCAACTCTCTGGATGTGGATCAGAGACAGGCTCTGAATCAGGTATTTGTGGATAACTTCGGCGTAGATGAGTCTCTGATTACTTCCGAGACCATCAGCTCCACCATCAGTAATGAAATGAAGTCCGATACGATCCTGGCGGTAGCAGTAGCAATCATCTGCATGCTGATCTATATCCGCTTCCGTTTCAGCGATATCCGTTTCGGTGTCAGCAGTATTGCCTGCCTGCTCCATGACGTGCTGGTAGTGATCACCTTCTACGCACTGGCGAGAGTATCCGTCAGCAATACTTTTATCGCGTGTCTGCTGACCATCGTAGGTTACTCCATCAACGCCACCATCGTAGTATTCGACCGTGTACGTGAGAATATGGCAGTCATGACGAAGAAGGATGACCTGCAGGAGGTTGTAAACCGCAGTATTACGCAGACATTATCCAGAAGCTTATTTACCTCCCTTACCACCTTGGTAATGGTAGGTGCTCTGTACATCTGGGGTGTGACCAGTATCCGTGATTTTGCATTGCCTTTGATGGTAGGTATCATCTGCGGTGCTTATTCCTCCGTATGCGTGGCAGGTGCTCTGTGGTATGTACTGAGAAAGAAATTCGCGCCGAAGGCAAAATAAGATTTCACATAGTAGAATGGAATCAAAAAAGGAGTCGGAATGAAATGTTCCGGCTCCTTTTAAAGTTAAGTTATGGTTATACATTCTGCTGCAAACTGGCAAGTTCCTTTTTCAGAGATTCAATCTCTGCGTCTTTCGCGGCATTCTCGGCAGTCAGAGTATCAATCTTCTTCAGCAGATACTGTTCCTGGAGTTCAGCATCCATTCGTGCCTGACAACGTTGTCTGACCATATCGTCCGCATTCAGATTATATAAAGTCTTTGTCGCTTCCATAAGGTATTCATCGTTTTTTGCAGTCATAAGAATTTCCTCCCATGAAATAGACCGGAACAAAGCAGCCCATTTATCAATGCCATATGCTTTGTCAGCTTCGGTAGCCAATTCTATATGCTTTAAGTCTACCACAGAAAGTGTGAGTTTGTCACTATATTCAAAATGATCCTTAAGATTCAGTAATCGATATGTAGCATAGAACTCAGGGTGTTCCGGGAACAGGGTGTAGTCTAAAAAACCAATGTGAATTACAGGTTTTAATTCAGAATAATTTTGTCCTTTATTTAGTTGATCAAAGTTACGGCACAGATAACTCAGGGAACGTTCCGGCCAGTTGTATAGGTTATTCACCTGCATTTCCAAATTTATGAGAGTATTATTGTTCAACAAGACATTGGTATCGAGAACAAAATCTTTGTCTTCAATAGTTGCACCTAAAGTGATTGGATTGGTAATGGTGACGGACTTAATTCCGGATGGTGGCAGATGGAGCAGAGAACTGATGAGACCGATCAGAGCCTTTTGACTTAGCTGCAGGGCAGCGCGGAACATATAGTCATTGCGGAAACCGTAGTCAATAGGACCGGTAAGGTTCATGGAAAATACTTGTTTGTGTTTCATAGGCAGAATCCTCCTTAGTGCAATTAAAAGTTGCTTGAAAAATGGCGAAACGCCGGATGTAAGAAATTTAAAATAGAAATTGAATTGACTATAGCATAAAAAGAGAAGATGCACAAGAATTTTTATGGTACAATGTAATGAGTCTCAGGGAAAAACAATCGGCTGTGAAGCAGAATGTAGAGTGCGAAAGCACGAATACGTGAGCAAAATTATGAAAGTGGGAAAAGTATGGAAAAATGGTATGTAGCCGCAAAAAAGGCAGATTTTGATAAATGGGCGAAGGAATTTCATATCAGTCCGGTGACGGCGAGAATCCTAAGAAACCGGGATCTGACGGAAGAGAGTGAGATACAGAAATTCCTCTACGGGAAACTGGAAGATTGTTATTCTCCCTGGCTGTTAAAGGATATGGATAAGGCAGCGGAGGAAATTCTAAAAGCGGTAAGGGAAGGGCTGCATATCCGGGTCATCGGGGATTATGATGTGGATGGAATCTGTTCTTCCTATATTCTGACCAAAGGTTTTCAGATGCTGGGGGCTCAGGTGGACACGGCGATTCCCCACAGAATCCATGACGGCTATGGATTGAACGAGCATCTGATAGAAGAGGCCAAAAGAGAAGGTGTCGGTATGATCGTGACCTGCGATAACGGAATTGCAGCGGCACCCCAGATCGCAATGGCAAATTCTCTCGGCATGCGGGTGATCGTTACAGATCATCATGAAGTTCCATATATAGAAGAAAACGGAGAGCGGAAGGAACAGCTGCCTCCGGCGCTGGCAGTGGTGGATCCCAAGAGAGCAGACGATACGTATCCTTTTTCCGGCATTTGTGGTGGCGTGGTAGCACTGAAACTGATCCAGGCGATCACGGAAAAGACAGGAAATCCGGGACTTGTAAATATTCAGGAGGAGTTACTGGAATTTGCAGCACTGTCTACCGTATGCGATGTTATGGAGTTAAAAGATGAGAATCGCATTCTGGTGAAGGAAGGGTTGAAGCGTATCCAGAAGGGATATAACGAAGGCTTGAAGGCGCTGATGGAAGTGAATGATATTGCGCCAGACCGGCTGAGCGCCTATCATCTGGGATTTGTGCTGGGACCCTGCCTGAATGCCACGGGAAGACTGGATACTGCCAAACGGGCATTGGAACTGCTGCAGAGCTTTACCAGGGCGGATGCCATGACCGCGGCGAGAGAGCTGAAAGACCTGAATGAGAGCCGCAAGAACCTGACAGTACAGGGAATTCAGAGAGCGGATGAGTATATTCAGGAACATCATATGGCAGAAGATAAAGTTATGGTGATCTATCTGCCGGAGGTACATGAGAGCATTGCCGGTATTATTGCCGGAAAAGTCAGAGAAAAATACCATCATCCGGTCTTCATTCTGACCAAGGGAGAAGATGGAGTTAAGGGTTCCGGACGATCCATAGAAGCCTATCACATGTATGATGCCATGACGCAGGTAAAAGAGTATTTTACCAAGTACGGCGGTCATAAGCTGGCAGCAGGCCTTTCCATGCGAGAAGAGGATATTGAACCGCTGAGAGCTGCTTTGAATAAAAAATGCACTTTGACGGAGGATGATTTTATTCCGAAAGTACATATCGATGTAGCAATGCCCATGGGGTATGCGGATGATGCGCTGGCGGGAGAGTTTGCCCTGTTGGAGCCTTTCGGCACCGGGAATCCACGTCCTTTGTTTGCCCAGAAGGGGCTGGTCTTTCAGGCGGGCTTTAAAATGGGTGCCAACAAGACCTGTGCCAGATTCCGGGTGAAGACACCGGAGGGTACGACACAGACGGTGGTATTTTTTGGAGATCTGGAGAAACTGGGAGCTTTCCTGGATGAAAAATACGGTGTTGGAAGTGAAGAGGCACTTTATGCCGGGAAAGGGAATTTCCCATTGTCCGTGGTATATCAGGTCAGCCAGAATACCTATAAGGGGAAAACAGAAGTACAGTTCGTCATGCAGAACTATTGTTAAATTTTTTATTTTTTGAACACAAAATGGACACATTTTCTCTGTAATATGTATTTCAGATAGTTGATGAACTCACTATCTCCCCCCCTCATAAGAAACCGGAAAGCCTCAGGTACGATGCCTGAGGCTTTTTGGTGTCCGGTAGGACTTTTCAGAGTTTATAAAACCTCAAGATTCATTTTAGAATTAAATTAGAATTCGTACACATTCTGTACATATTTTTTCTGTAATATGTATTTTAGATAGTTGATGAACTCACTATCTCCCCCTCATAAGAAATCGAAAAACCCTAGGTACAACAGCCTGGGGTTTTTCGATTCTTCAATAAGACTTGACGACAGACCGATATCCGTGGTTATAATGTAAGAATGATAATCCCACGATATGCGAATAGAGGGTAGAATTGTGAGAGTGCGCAGCACGGAACAATTCGTAGGCATCAAAGGCGGGACATCATAAAGATACGAACACAAATTTATAGAAAGAACAGAAATTACAAAATGAACAAAATGAAATCACAGCTTCACGAATGGAAAGAAGCGTTGAAAAATATCACATTAAAAAAATGTGCCATAACCTTATTGGGAAGTTTTATTCTGGCATTTGGATTATATCATGTACACTCCATCTCCGGTGTTACCGAGGGTGGTGTACTGGGAGCAACTCTGTTATTGGAGCACTGGACCGGCATTTCTCCGGCGTTAACCGGTGGCATTATGAATGTCTTGTGCTATGTACTGGGTTGGAAGCTGCTTGGCAAGGAATTCATCGCTTATTCCACATTGGCAACGGCAGGTTTCTCCGGCACTTACAAGATCTGCGAACAATTCCCGCACCTGTGGCCCGGACTGGCGGACATGCCCCTTGTGGCAGCCCTGGTGGGTGCACTGTTTGTTGGTGTGGGCGCCGGACTGTGCGTGCGCGTCGGCGGAGCCCCCAGTGGAGACGATGCCCTGGCCATGAGTATTTCCCATGCTACCGGCTGGAAGATCCAGTGGGTCTATCTGCTGTCGGATCTGATCGTGCTGGTCATGTCCTTGAGCTATATCCCGGTGAGACGGATCGGCTATTCCCTCTTCACCGTTCTGTTGTCCGGTCAGCTGATCGGGTTTGTACAGAACTTTAACCGCACACAGGAGACCGGTGCGGATTGTGTGACGGAAAACTGAGAAAATGGGGATCGAAAAATTATAGGTGGTACATTTGCGGAAAATAGAGTAAAATATACCGTAGTATGCAAAGATTTTCGGAATAACCATGGGATATCCGATATCGGTATAGAAAGGTGGACACCTGTATGAACAGAAAATTAACAGAACTTATGGATAAACTGGAATATGAACAGGTATGCGGAAAAAAGGAGCGGGAGATCACAGCTGTAGTCTATGACTCCCGTAAAGTCATTCCGGGATGCCTGTTCATTTGTATTAACGGAGCCAATTTTGACGGACATGATTTTGCCGCACAGGTGGCTGCACAGGGCGCCGGGGTGCTGGTGGTACAAAAGGACATAGAGCTTCCTGCGGATGCGGATGTGACTGTGATCAAAGTAGCGGATACCCGATATGCCATGGCATTTATCTCCGCAGCCTGGTTCGGCCATCCGGCAGAGAAACTGAAAGTTATCGGTATCACGGGTACCAAGGGCAAGACCACGACCACCTACCTGGTGAAATCCATTCTGGAGAATGCCGGCTATAAAGTGGGACTGGTGGGAACCATCGAGGTGATCATCGGAGACGAACATATTCATGCAAATAACACCACACCGGAATCTTACCTGTTGCAGGAATATTTTGCCCGCATGGTGGATGCCGGACTGGATACGGTAGTTATGGAAGTATCTTCCCAGGCACTGATGTTGCACCGCACCCAGGGATTTGTATTTGATTACGGAATTTTTACGAATCTTGAGCCGGATCATATCGGTCCGAATGAGCATGCAAGCTTTGAGGAATATCTACACTGCAAGGGTTTGTTGTTCAAACAGTGCAAGGTGGGAATCGTTAACGGTGACGATGAACACTGGCAGGCAGTGACGGAGGGACATACCTGCGCACTGGAGAGCTTCGGCATGGGAGAGCACTGCATGCTGCGGGCCGAGAACCGGCAGCTGGTGCACAAGCCAGGAGAACTGGGAGTGACCTTCCATGTGACCGGTCTGATGAATTTTGCTGTGGAAGTACCCATGCCCGGCAAATTCAGTGTGTACAATGCGCTGGCAGCCATTGCCATCTGCCGTCATTTTAAGGTGGATGAGGAAGCTATCAAAAAGGCACTGTTGCAGGCAAAAGTAAAGGGTCGTATCGAGATGATCAAGGTTTCTGACCAATTTACTCTGCTGATCGACTATGCCCATAACGCCATGGCACTGGAAAGCCTGTTAACCACACTGCGGGAGTATGAACCCCACAGACTGGTCAGCCTGTTTGGCTGCGGCGGTAACCGCTCCAGACAGCGTCGTTTCGAGATGGGAGAGGTCAGCGGCAGGCTGGCGGATCTGACCATCATTACTTCCGACAATCCCCGGTTCGAGGAACCGCAGGATATTATCAACGATATTAAGACCGGTATGGCGAAGACGGACGGAAAATATGTAGAGATCTGCGACCGCAAGGAAGCCATCACTTATGCCATTGAACACGGAGAGCCCGGCGATATCATCGTACTGGCGGGAAAAGGGCACGAAGACTATCAGGAGATCAAAGGCGTGAAGCATCCCATGGATGAACGGGATCTGATCCGGGATATCCTGGCAGAGGGACATATCCCCGGATCGGCAGCGGGTCAGGGCCTATAAGACAGTTTTCCGGGATCCCGGTGAACAGAGAGGAAAACAGATTGCGTACGTTATATGCGGATATCATTGTAGATATCTCTCATGAAAAACTGGATAAGACATTTCAGTACCGGATACCGGAGAGACTGCGGGACAGATTGGAGCCGGGAGCCTGCGTTATGATCCCTTTCGGCAATGGAAACCGTCTGATCAAGGGTTATGTGGTCAGTATAGGGGATCAGTGTCAGTTCGCTCCGGAGAAGATCAAGGAGATCGCAGGACTGCCGGAAAAAGAGACCGGTGTAGAAGATAAAATGATCGCACTGGCTGCCTGGATCCGACGCAATTACGGTTGTACCATGATCCAGGCTCTGAAGACGGTCCTGCCGGCGAAGCAGACCGTGAAGAAACTGGAGCACAGACAGCTGGTGCGCCTGATGAATAGAGAGGAGCTTCTGTCACTCTTAGGAGAATGCGAGCGCAAAAAACAGGTGGCAAAGGCCAGACTGTTAAAAGCTCTGTCGGAGCAGGAGACGATTCCCTATGAGTGGATCACCGGGAAATTGGGCGTCAGCGCCGCTACGGTAAACAGTATCGTAAAAGTGGGCGCCGCGAAACTGGTCAGCTCCGAGAGCTACCGGAACCCCGTGAAGGTACAGGCGGAAGAGACGACGCATAATACACTTAGCTCGGAACAGCAGACCATCGTTACGGAAGTGCTTACGGATTTTGATGCCGGCAGAAGACAGACATATCTGATCCATGGCATCACCGGCAGCGGCAAAACGGAAGTGTATATGCAACTCATCGGCGAGATGATCAAAAGAGGTCGCCAGGCGATCGTGCTGATCCCGGAGATCGCTCTGACCTACCAGACGCTGCTACGGTTCTATCAGAGATTCGGTGACCGGGTCAGTGTGATGAATTCCACATTGTCTCCCGGAGAAAAATATGATCAGTGCGAGCGTGCAAAAGCAGGCGAGATCGATGTGATCATAGGTCCGAGATCCGCACTTTTTACCCCATTCCCCAATCTGGGCCTGATCGTCATGGATGAGGAACAGGAGAACAGTTACAAAAGTGAGAGTACTCCCAAATACCATGCCAGAGAGACGGCAATGGAAGTGGCGAAGCTGTACAAAGCCAGCGTAGTGCTGGGATCGGCGACCCCTTCCTTAGAGGCGTATTACCGCGCCGGAAAGGGAGAATACAGGCTGTTCCATCTGACAAAACGCCTGACCGGCGGAGAACTGCCCACGGTACACACGGTGGATCTCAGGCAGGAGCTGCAGGAGGGCAACCGTTCTATTTTCAGCAGGAAGTTACAGGAACTGATGACAGACCGGCTAAGCAAGGGGCAGCAGACCATCCTGTTTTTAAATCGAAGAGGGTATGCGGGATTCGTATCCTGTCGTGCCTGCGGTGAAGTTATGAAATGCCCACACTGTGATGTCTCCCTCTCGGAACATAAAGGGGGAAGGCTGATCTGCCATTATTGCGGCTATACACAACCCTTGCCAAAGCTATGCCCGAAGTGCGGATCCAAATATATTCTGGGATTCAAAGCAGGTACCCAGCAGATTGAAGATAAATTGAAAGAACTGTATCCGGGGGTGCGGACGCTTCGGATGGATGCGGATACTACCCGGACGAAGGACAGCTATGAGAAAATTCTGTCAGCATTTTCAAACGGAGAGGCCGATGTGCTCATCGGCACCCAGATGATCGTGAAGGGACATGATTTTCCGAAGGTGACATTGGTAGGGATCCTGGCGGCAGATCTGTCCTTAAACGCATCGGATTACCGTGCCGGAGAGCGGACATTTCAGCTGCTGACCCAGGCGGTGGGCAGAGCAGGCAGAGGGGTGCTTCCGGGAGAAGCGGTGATCCAGACTTATCAGCCGGATCATTATGCCATTACCTGCGCGGCAGCCCAGGATTATAAAAGCTTTTATGAGGAAGAAATCCTGTACAGAGAGCTGTCGGGATATCCTCCCGCAGCACATATGCTGGCGGTGCAGATCTATGGCAAAGAGGAAGAAAATGTAAAACAGCTTGCCCGGAGGCTGACAGATGTGGTAAAGTCTAATATGGACTTTTTGCAGATACTGGGGCCGACCCCGGCAAATATCAGCAAAATCAATGATATTTACCGGTATGTGTTCTACGCGAAGCATGCGGAGTATGATACGCTGGTGGCGGTAAAAGACTGTGTGGAGGAGACTTTGAGACAGTGGCAGCCAAGACAGCTGAGTATACAATTCGACTTTGACCCGGTAAACGTGTTATAGGAGGTAATAACTGTGGCAATCAGAAATATTCGTGAATATGGAGATGAGGTACTGAAAAAGACCTGTAAGGAAGTCAAGGAGATGACTCCCCGGACGAAGGAATTGATCGAGGATATGTTAGAGACTATGTATGACGCCAACGGCGTAGGACTGGCTGCTCCCCAGGTGGGCATACTTAAGAGAATTGTGGTGATCGACACCACCGGAGAGGATCCGTATATTCTTATCAATCCCCGGATCGTGGAGAGCAGCGGAGAGCAGACCGGACAGGAAGGGTGCTTAAGTGTTCCCGGGAAGTTTGGTATTGTGACCAGACCCAATTATGTGAAAGCGGTAGCTTTGGATGTCAATATGAAACCCATCGAAGTAGAGGGTACGGAATTATTGGCAAGAGCCATCTGCCACGAACTGGATCACCTGGATGGACATCTCTATGTGGAGAAGGCGGAAGGTCCTCTGCAGGACATGACCTATGAGGATGAGGAAGAAGAATAAGTATTCCGGGAAGGAGATAAGCTATGCAGATCGTATTTATGGGAACCCCTGATTTCGCAGTGGGAGCTCTGGAGGCTTTGATCGCACAGGGACATGAGATCACCGCAGTGGTGACCCAGCCGGACAAGGCAAAGGGAAGAAGCGGGCAGTTACAGTTTCCGCCGGTGAAGGAATGTGCTGTAAAACACGGCATCCCGGTATTCCAGCCTCGTCGGATCAAGACTCCCGAGGCTATTGAAGAATTGAAAAAATATAACGCAGATATTATGGTTGTTATTGCGTTTGGGCAGATTCTTCCAAAGGAAATTTTACAGATGACACCTTATGGCTGCATTAATGTCCATGCATCTTTACTTCCAAAGTATCGAGGAGCTGCACCGATTCAGTGGGCAGTCATTGATGGTGAGAAGGTTTCCGGTGTGACAACGATGCAGATGAACGAAGGCCTGGATACAGGAGATATGATCTTAAAGACAGAAATCCCGCTAGATCCAAAGGAGACTGGTGGAAGCCTGCACGATAAACTGGCAGAGGCAGGAGCAAAGCTTTGTGTAGAGACTTTGAAATGTCTGGAAGATAAGACAGCTACATGGGAGCCGCAGGGAGAGAGCACGACTGCATATGCAAAGATGCTGGATAAGAATCTTGGTAATATTAACTGGAATGATCCGGCTGTTCAGATTGAGCGCCTGATCCGAGGTTTAAACCCATGGCCAAGTGCTTACACACACTGGAATGATAAAGTGATCAAGCTGTGGCAGGCAGATGTCGAGGAAGACAATACAGACCAGGAAGCCGGAACGATTGTAAAAGTGGAAAAAGACAGTTTTTATGTCCATACTGGTGAAGGACTTCTGAAGATTGAGGAACTTCAGCTTCAAGGCAAAAAACGTATGGATGCAGGCGCATTTCTTAGAGGAAATCACCTGGAATATGGAGAAATTCTAAAAAAATGTTAAGAAAGTATGAAAAGACGTGTTTTTGCGTCTTTTTCATATATAATACCCCT